>Ga0209085_1000108_pt1 | contig 60169 bp, 76 predicted proteins | sample C_131016_EF_Meta_FD_187310 | JGI IMG/M metagenome (GOLD analysis project Ga0209085, IMG submission 187310) | Freshwater microbial communities from Lake Croche, Canada to study carbon cycling - C_131016_EF_MetaG (SPAdes) (version 2) | ecosystem: Environmental > Aquatic > Freshwater > Lake... | reverse complement strand
CAACTTCAATACCGCCATCACAATCGGTAATACCGCTGTTCAGTTGGGTAACACCATTACCACAATGAACAACCTGAACCTTGTGAATGTGACGGTCACAAGTGCGGCGACTGCTTTTCCCAACAGTTTGCTAGCTAACTCCAACGTCACAATCGGTAATACGGCAGTTAGCCTTGGCGGTACGATTAGCAGCCTTAACAACATCAACCTTGTCAATGCTACCGTTACAAGCGTTACGACTCCCATTACAACCGCTCAGGGAGGCACCGGTGCTACATCCCTGTCTGGCGCCAACATCGCCGTATTGAACGCCTCACAGACCTTTACAGCTTCTGAGCGTGGCACGGTAACAAACGCTAACACTGCGGCGTTTGACATGAATACAACCAACAACTTTGCTTGTACGCCCAGTGCAAACGTCACTATATCGTTTGCCAACATTACGGCAGGACAGAGTGGCTACATTGTCTTGGTCAACGGCAACAACTATGCAATCACCGCCAACGCCTCAGTCAAGGTGGCATCTGGTGCGCTTACAACCCTGTCATCCAATGGTACGTATGTCATGTCGTACTTTGCACCGAACTCAAGTGTTGTCTATCTGACAAACTCTGCTGCCCTGTCATGACCATTCTTCAGTCAGCAATAGTTCCCGGCGGTACTACGGGCTACAACCTCCAGCGCAGCCTGCGGTTTCGCTCTAGTGCGTCTGCTTACCTGAACAGGACTCCTGCGAGTGCGGGTAATCGCCAGATTTGGACTTGGAGTGCGTGGGTAAAAAGGGGAAAACTTACAGATAGTGCCATTCAAACCTTACTTGGAACAGCCAGTAATACTGACTTGATTGGTTTTGACACAGACGATACCTTTCGTGTTTGGTTTGGGACAAACACATATAGCACCAAAACAACGCAAGTATTTCGTGACCCATCTTCTTGGTATCACTTTGTTGTTGCGGTAGATACAACTCAAGCAACTGCTAGTAACCGCTTGAAAATTTATGTTAACGGATCACAAATAACCGCCTTATCAGCTTCATATCCAACACAAAATTACAACACAGGGGTTGATAACACAGTAGAACACAGAATTGGCAAGATGCCGTCTGGTGATTACAACTACTTCGACGGCTACCTCGCCGAGGTCAACTTCATCGACGGGCAGGCCCTAACCCCCTCCTCATTCGGCTCCACAAACGCTCTCACGGGCGTGTGGCAACCCGCGGCCTACTCTGGCTCCTACGGCACCAACGGGTTCTACCTGCCCTTCACGGATAACTCTGCGCTTACCTCTGGCTCCAATGCGGGACTGGGCAAGGACTTCTCAGGCAACGGCAACTACTGGAACACGAACAACATCTCGATCACCAGCGGGTCTACCTACGACTCCATGACCGATGTGCCTACACTGACAAGTGCGACAGTAGCCAATTATGAAGTATTAAGCCCTATTGATACATACGACAATCCACCAACACAAGGCAATTTAACTAGAACTAGTGTAGGTCATGGAGGTTCACCATGGTCCACCTGTCGTGGAACATTAGGTGTATCTAGTGGAAAATGGTATTTTGAAGCCACTTTAACTGGTTCTATTGGTAGTGTTGGAAACAATATGGTTGGAGTGATGACCACCACCACATCAACATTAAGCGATGCTTATGGTGGTTCAACCACTCGTAGCTATCAAGCTAATGGTGTATTGCAAGGCGATAATCAAACTGGCTCTGTATCTTCAGCAGTTAGTGGCGATGTCATTATGATTGCTTTTGATGTTGATGCTGGAAAATTATGGGTTGGTAAAAACGGCACATGGATGAATAGCGGTGTTCCAGCAAGCGGAACAGGTAATGTATTTACAACATTGCCTACATCACCAATAGTTCCACAAGTTTCTATGTATGGAAATACAGGCGATAACTACGGCTGGTATATGAACTTCGGTCAACGCCCATTCACCTACACCCCACCAAGCGGATTCGTTGCGCTGAACACCTACAACCTGCCAACGCCGACCATTCAGAGTGGCGCGGCCTATATGAACCCGGTGCTGTACACGGGCAATGGCTCCACGCAGAGCATTACAGGCCTGGGATTTAAGCCGGACTTTGTTTGGGTGAAGAACAGGAGTAACGCCATCGGCAGCGCGCTGTATGACTCCGTGCGCGGAGCTACCAAGAATATACCGTCTGATTCCTCATCGGGAGAAAACACGGACGCGACGGGCCTGACCGCATTTAACAGCGGGGGATTTAGCGTTGGTTCTTTTTCAAAAGTAAACAACAGCGGCAACACATACGTTGGCTGGAACTGGTTCACAAACGGTGGGTCGTCATCATCCAACACCAGCGGCTCCATCACCAGCACGGTCTCGGCCAACACAACGGCAGGTTTTAGTGTTGTCACCTACACGGGAACGGGCGCTAATGCGACCGTGGGGCACGGGCTGGGCGTTGCGCCAAGCATGGTGATGGTGAAGAGAACTTCTTCAACTGCCAGCTGGGGTGTGTACCACATATCCACCGGCAACACGACTTACATGGCGCTTGACGTCAGCAATGCAGCAGCCACCAGCGCCACTTACTGGAACAACACGTCCCCAACCTCCTCAGTATTTAGCGTTGGAACGGCACTATCAGTAAATGGCTCGGGCTCAACCTATGTCGCCTACTGCTTCGCCCCCGTTACGGGCTACTCCGCATTTGGTTCCTACACGGGCAACGGGTCTGCCGATGGGCCATTTGTGTTTACAGGGTTTAGGCCAAGATTTGTTTTAACAAAGAGGACGGACAGTGCAACCGGCGGAAACTGGCAAATGCATGACACAACAAGGGCAACATATAATGTTGTCGGCCCATATTTACGAGCTGATTCTACTGCCGCAGAAGTGTCTGCGGCCGTAATAGACATTCTATCTAACGGCTTCAAGATGAGAACCACCGACAATGGATGGAATGCCTCTGGTGGAACCTACCTCTACATGGCCTTTGCCGAAAATCCTTTTAAAGTGGCTCTCGCCCGCTGACACAACGGAGATATAAATGTTTTTACTTAACGGACAACCACTACCGCTCGACATCGAGTTCACGGACGCTGACGGCAACCGCTACCCCGCCACCTGGCTACGCACCTCCACTCTAGAGGAAAAGGCCGCCGTCGGGATCACGGAGGCCCCAGAGCCAGAGCGTTACGATGACAGGTTCTACTGGGGTGTTGGCAACCCCAAGCAGCTCGACGACCTAGAGGTCACCCCAGAGGGCGGCGAGTCATACACGCAGAAGGGTCTTAAATCTAGCTGGGTGGCGCAGATCAAGGACACCGCAGGCAAGCTCCTCGCCCAGACCGACTGGATGGTGATCCGCAAGGTGGAGAGGAGCGTCGACGTGCCGGAGGACATCCGGGCCTACCGCGCCGCGGTGGTCCAGGAGGCGAGCAGGCTCGAGCAGGCCATCCTGGCGTGCGGGGACGTCGAGGAGCTAGTCGCCACGGTCGGCCAGCAGAACTGGCCGCTCAGCAACCACATCTTCGGAGGGTAAGTAAATGCCAATCATCCTAGACGGCACCAACGGCGTCACGTTCCCCAACGGGGTCACCATGTCCTCGGGCACCTCCGCGCCCGTCACGGTGGCCCAGGGCGGCACGGGCCAGACCACATACACCGACGGGCAGCTGCTCATCGGCAACAGCACCGGCAACACGCTTACCAAAGCGTCACTGACGGCCGGCAACGGAATTTCTGTAACAAACGGCTCCGGCGCCATAACCGTAGCAGGCACGGGCTCGACCCTAAACTCCCAAACCGGAGCCTATGTTCTCGCGGCATCAGATGCTGGAAAAACAATTTCTATTACAACAGGCGGCGTCACCGTCAACAACTCCGTATTTAGCGCCGGAAACATTGTCACCATTTACAACAACTCTGCGTCAAGCCAAACAATCACGCAGGGGGCTGGTTTAACCCTGCAATGGGCCGGCCAATCATCTTCAACCACCGGCAACAGAACGCTTGGCCTGTACGGGATCTGCACCGTAGTATTTATCAGCGCGTCTAATGCAGTTATTTCTGGTGCTGGCTTAACTTAAGATGACCATACAACAGGCTTTTTTTCTTGCTGGCGGACCGGGAAGGGTTACAATTAACCTTACAATATCCTCATCAACGGCAAACTACAATATATTTAATAGCAAGGGCGGAACTTACGTTGCTGGAAAATCGGACATAGTTCTTACTATTGGGTCATCGGCAACCGTTTATTCTTCATCTAGCGGCTCGCCGGCCCTAAGCACCGGAACCGGATTTACCGCTGGAGACACAATTTCAATTATTAACGATGGAATCATTGTCGGGTACGGCGGAACTGGTGGGGGTGGCGGTGGTGGATATGGAAGAGGGGCACCGGGAGGCTCCGGCAGCACCGGGTTCTACGCACAGTACGCGATAACCATGACGAACAACAACAGAATCGCCGGCGGTGGGGGCGGTGGGGGCGGTGGCGGCGGCGGAGTTAACGACTGCCAAGGAACAATGGGTGGCTCTGGAGGCGTTGGAACTGGATACCCGGGCTACTTAACCAGTCCGCAGGGCGGCGGTGGTGGAGGCCCAATGGCTGGAGATGGCGGTTCTGGTGGGGCATACGGAAGTAGCGGCTCGGCGGGCAGTGCGGGCTTGAGTCCAGCCCCCGGTGGAGGAAGTGGGGGAGCTCCCGGAAACTGCATCGTCGGAAATTCATTTATCACCTACGTTGCAACCGGCACTCGTAACGGCCCAATATCTTAAAGGAAGCAAGGACAAATGGAATACACAATCAGAAAATTTAATGAATCAATTGGTCAAATAATCGTGGAATATCGGGGCGCATCCTTTGCGATCGACCTTCCCATAGACGAAAATAAAAACTACCCCATCGGGGCGGAGCTTGACTCGCTAATTAAACAATTTCTGCCGCTAGGGTACTTTGAAAGATTAGATGAAATTGCCGCTGGCGTTAATAATGCGGACTCAATTAAATCTCTAGTCATTCCGCACCCAGAGCCTGAGCCGGCCCGGCAGGCAGAACAGCCAGCCACGATGGGAACGCAGACGCTGTAATCCAAAACAAAGAGGAAAAGTAGATGCTCCCATTAGCTATCCTCGAGCTCGGCGCGAAACTCCTAGAGCGTGTCATCCCAGACACCGAGGCACGGGCCAAGGCGCAGGCCGAACTTCTTAAGGCCAGTCAGGATCAAGAGTTTCAGTTAGCCCTCGCACAGATTGAAGTTAACAAGGTCGAGGCGGCGTCGTCCAACTGGTTCGTGTCTTCGTGGCGCCCGGCGGTGGGGTGGATATGCGTATGTGGACTTGCCTACAACTTTATTATTTACCCCTTGATGCTCTGGTTCGCATCGGCCTTTCATGCTGGTTTTGTGCCCCCTCCTTTATTCTCGGAGAACCTGATGGAGCTGGTTTTGGGGATGCTTGGGCTTGGTGGCTTGCGGACCGTTGAAAAGATTAAGGGAGTAACCAAGTGAGCGTGGTTGACGAGCAGAACGAATTCCTAAAGGATGTCTGCCAGCTAATCACCAAGGCGCAGGACATGGGCTTCCAGGTCACCGGAGGGGAGCTCTACCGCACAGCCGAGCAGCAGGCAATCTACGTCCAGAAGGGGCTGAGCAAGACCCAGAACAGCAACCATTTACGCCGTCTGGCAATTGACCTAAACTTCTTCAAGGACGGCAAGCTCGTCCAGACCAAGGCCGACGTCCAGCCCCTGGGCGACTTCTGGCAGAGCCTCAGCCCAAAGAACCGCTGGGGCGGCAACTTCACCACCATTTTAGACACGCCACATTTCGAGAGGAACGCATGACCGCCGACACAACCAAGTACACCTTGGACGCCATGTCCATCGCGACCGTGGTGGGCACCCTGATGGACGTTTTGCCCGCCGTCGCGGCCCTGTTCACCATCGTCTGGACCGCCATCCGGATCTACGAGACCGACACCGTGCAGTCCATAATTCGGCACTACAAGGCAAAAAAGTAGCAAATTCTTGCATAAGTAGTGGTAGGCGCACCACCAACACCCCCAAAGAGGACACCGACATGGAAGGCTTCAAGGCAAACCCCAAGATGAAATCAGAGCTCGCCTGCTACAAGGAGGGCGGCTTCGTGACCAAGAAGGAGATGAAACGCGAGGAGCGGGCCGAGGAGGCCAAGGACATGGAGCTCGACAAGAAGATCGCCAAGAAGGCCATGGCCCAGCACGAGGCGGCCAAGCACAAGGACGAGGAGAAGACCGAGCTCAAGCTCAAGAAGGGCGGCCGCTCCAAGAAGGAGGCCGGCACCGTCAAAAAATACAAGGCTGGCGGCGCCATCGAGATGAAGAAGGACGCCGGCGACAGGGACGACATCAAGAAGGTCAAGCAGGCCAAGCCCAAGAAGGCCAAGGCCCCCTCCGCGGCCACCTCCAAGATGCCCGAGTTCCTGCGCGATAAGATCAATGAGAGCTCCGGCGACGAGGACAAGATGTCCATGCCCCAAATGGCCGGCGGCGGCGTGATGGGCATGTACGACGACGGGCTGAAGGGCCGCGCCATGCTGGCCGGATCCTCCGGCCTGGGCCAGGCCCTGGACACCGGCCCCCTCGGCGGCGCGGCGCCCCTGGGCTCCATGCGCAACGTCAACATGACGCCCCAGGAGGCGGACCTCCTGCGCGGCCTGCAGGCCGTCGGCAGCTACTGCGGCGGCGGCAAGGCCTACTGATGAGCAAGAAGAGCCCGACCAGGCTGCCGGCGGTGCCAAGGCAGCCCACGGAGCCGTCGGACGAACCACGAAAGGACTGAGCATGCCAATGGTATCGAAGGCCCAGGAGCGGGCCATGTACGCGGCCTCCGAGGGCAAAAGCACCCTGGGGATCCCCAAGAAGGTCGGCAAGGAGTTCGTGAAGGCCGGCCCGGCCAAGAAGAACCTGCCCGAGAAGGTTAAGAGCTCGGCGCCTAAGCGGGCCAGCGGCCGGGGGAGATAACCCGTGGCGTACTCTGGTACCACCAACCAGACCAAGATAAACGTCGACCAGCTCATCTCCTACGCCTTCCGCGACGCCGGCAAGACCGCCGAGGAGATGACGCCGGAGTACGTCAACGCCGCCCGGCAGGCGCTGTTCTACATCCTGCAGAACATGTCCAACCGCGGCGTGAACCTCTGGCTGCTCGAGAACTACCTGCTCGGGCCCCTGGCCAACCAGCAGTGGGTCTCCCTGCCGGATGGCACCATCGACGTGCGCGAGGCCAACTGGGTCTACGTGACCAACTACGCCGCCTCCGGCTACCTGCCGACGTCCAACGTGAACGCCCCGGTCGCCTTCGACGGCAACCTGGACGGCCACGTCACCACGTCGGCCTCCCCCAACAACTACCTCGGCGTCTCCTACGGCAGCGCCCAGCGCGTCTTCTACGTGGGCTTCAACGCCTACGTGGCGGGCGGCGGCACCTCGACCTACAACCTGGCCTACGAGACCAGCGAGGACGGCGTGACCTGGACGACGCAGTTTACGCTGCCCGCCACGACGCTGTCGGACCGGGAGTGGGCCTACTTCCCGATCAACATCACCGGGCCGCACTACTACTACCGCCTGCGCGACACGACGGGCGCGACATTCTCGGTGCGACAGATTGTCTTCAGCACCAGCCAGCAGGTGATCCCCCTGGCCAGGCTGAACCGCGACGACTACTGGAACCTGCCCAACAAGCAGTTCCCGAGCAACCGCTCCCTGCAGTACTGGTACGACCGCACCATCGACCCGTCCATGTACCTCTGGCCGGTGCCGAACAACGACTTCCAGCTCCTGCAGCTGATCATCGAGAAGCAGATGCCCGACGTGGGCTCCCTGACCGACGAGCTCTACCTGCCGGACCGCTGGATCGGCGCGGTGCAGGCCCTGCTGTCCCACAAGCTCTCCATCCAGCTGCCCGGCGTGGACCTGGCCAGGGTCCAGTACCTGGAGGCCATCGCCAAGCAGGCCGAGTACGACGCGGCGCAGGAGGAGCGGGACAAGTCCCCGATCTACTTCCAGCCCAACATCAGCTACTACACGAGGTAAGACGTGGCCTACACGATGACATACGACAGCCTCGTGCAGGAGGTGATCAACTACATGGAGCGGGACGACGCCGGCTTCGTGGAGCAGATCCCCGTCTTCATCGCGCTGGCCGAGTCGGCCATCGCCGCGGAGCTCAAGACGCTGCTGCAGCTCAACGTCGTGGAGACCACCCTGGCGGAGAACCAGGTCGTGCTAAACAAGCCGGCCCGGTGGCGCAAGACGGTCTCCATGAAGGTAGACGGCAAGCCGATCCTGCTGCGCTCCCAGGACTACGTGGCGCAGTACCAGTCAGAGGCCGGCCAGGGCGTGCCGCTCTACTACGCCGACTACGACTACAGCAACTGGGCCTTCGCGCCGCTGCCCGACCAGCCCTACCCGGTGGAGATCATCTACTACAGCCTCATCACGCCGCTCGACGCCAACAACCAGCAGAACCTATTCACGGCGGAGTGTCCCCAGGCCATGCTGTTCGGCACGCTGCTGCAGGCGCAGGGGTACCTCAAGGCGCTGGACAAGCTGCCGGTCTGGAAGCAGTACTACACCGAGTCGATCGCCGCGCTCAAGAAAGAGGACAACACCCGCCGCGTCGACCGCAACGTATCCGTACAGGAACCGTAACGATGCCAACGCCAGTCTACGTCTCACCATTCACGGGAACCGTCGTCACGCAGACGCAGGTCTCCTACGAGTACATCACGCTCGACTACAGCATACCGCTGTTCTGGCCGGCCACGACCCCCGACAACGAGTACCCCCTCGCCCGCATCATCGACGTGGAGCCGCAGTCCGCCGGCCTCTACGTGGACCTGCCCGCCGCCAACCAGGGCACCCGCGGGGCCGACAGCCTCATCCGCAACCAGGGCGGCTTCAGCTTCACGGTCTACAACTACACCCACGGGCAGTCCTTCGTCATCGCCCCCGGGCAGTCCTTCTACTTCTACCTAAACAACAACAACAGCGAGGGCGGCTACTGGCAGTCCGTGCAGTTTGGCACGGGCACCTCCACGGCCGACGCGAACGCCCTGGCCGGCCGCGGCCTCGAGGTGCGCAACGGTCTGCTGTGGGTGGCCCCCACGGTCATCGACGTCACCAGCTCCTTCACGCTGACCAACAACAACTCCACCAACGTCTACGTGTGGCAGAGCGGCAGCGGCACCATCACGCTGCCCACGGCGGCCAGCCTGGGAACCGGCTGGTTTATTGGCTTCAGGAACAACGGAACCGGCGCGCTGACCTTCCAGACCCAGGGCGCCTCCAACATCAACGCCAGCGGCAGCACCAGCTTCACGGCCAACCCAAGCGAGTCCGGCTACGTCGTCTTCAACGTCACCACCGGGGACTTTGCCACGGTCGGCGTGGCGCCGCCCAACGTGGTCACCTTCACCTCCTCGGTCTACGACGTGGACGCCGCCGCGAGCCCCCTGGACCTGACCGCCTACGCGCCGATCATCCAGAAGTACGTGGCCCTGACCGGCACCCGCAGCACGAACCTGAGCGTGGAGTTCCCCCCGATCACGCAGATCTACGTGCTGGTGAACGACACCGGCCAGGCGGGCTACAACCTGGTCTTCAACGTGCAGGGCAGCGCCTCGCCGCCCGTCACGCTGGCCGACGGCCAGATCGTCACGGTGCTCAGCGACGGAACCACGCTGACGGTGGTGTCGCAGGCCTCCGTGACCGGCGTGTTCAGCGCAAACAACGGAACCGCCGCGTCGCCCTCCTTCAGATTTACGAGCAACACCAGCACCGGCATGTACCTGGCCAACCCCAACGTGCTCGGCCTGACGGCAAACGGCACCGCCATGATGACCCTGGACAACTCGGCCCCCGGCTCCCCCATCACCACAATTAACGGGCAGCTCAACGCGGGCTCCATCCAGGGCGGGACGTTCTAGCGTGGCCGACGTACCGGCACAGTACTCCCAGGTCTACACCCTGGGCGTGAAGCCCGGCATCAAGCGGGACGGCACGGTCTTCGAGTCCCGCGAGTTTAGCGACGGGGTCTGGTGCCGCTTCCAGCGCGGCGTGCCCAAGAAGATCGGCGGCTTCCGCCAGATGTTCGCCTCGCTGCGCGGCATCGCCCGCGGCATCATCATGAACGCCTACAACGGCGTCAACTACGTCTTCACCGGGATCAGCCGGGGCATCGACGTCTACACCACGGGCACCACCCTGGGGCAGGGCAGCGGGCCCTTCCCCGCCACGATCAAGGCCGGCTACTCGCAGCTGGCCGTGGCCTCCAACACGTCCGGGTCCTTCACCATCGCCAGCTCCCCGGCCCGGGACCTGACGCCCTACTTCCCGAACGGCACCAAGGTCATATTTAGCCAGAGCAACCCGGTGCCCTACACCGTCACCGGGGCGACCTACGCGGCCCCCAACACGACCGTCAGCGTCAGCGGCACCATCGCCGGGTCGCCGGCAAGCGTGTGGTTCTACGACTACAAGTTCACGCCGGACGCGGACCTGCTCTGGCAGTTCGACATGCAGTACTCGCCCCAGGGCGGCTCCCTGCAGGTCATCGCGCACCCCGGCCTCAACCTGGTCAACATCGACAACGCCGTGGCCACGCAGGTGCTCGTTGGCGGCCTGCTGCCCGTCGGGCAGACCTGGACCTTCCAGGGGCTCTCGGACAGCGCCGGGGCCTTCCCGACCTACACGCCCATCGTGGCCGACGGCGGCGCCTGCGTGCTGTACCCCTACCTCTTCGTGTACGGCTCCAACGGCTTCATCGCCAACAACCACGTCTCCACGACCTACGGCAGCCAGAGCATATTCGACTGGAACGGCGCCACCGCGAACCGGGTCAACATGACCGCCGGAAAGATTGTCAAGGGCATGCCCATGCGGGGCGGCACCAACTCGCCGTCCGGGCTCTTCTGGGCCACCGACAGCCTCATTCGGGTATCGTACACCGGCCAGGCCGGGCTGTACTGGCGCTACGACATCATCTCCAGCCAGACGTCCATCATGTCCTCCAGCTCCGTCGTGGAGATGGACGGCGTGTACTACTGGATGGGCGTGGACAGGTTCTACCTCTACAACGGCTCCGTGCAGGTGCTGTCCAACGACAAGAACGTCAACTGGCTCTTCAACAACCTCAACTATGAGCAGCGGCAGAAGGTCTGGGCCACGAAGGTGCCGCGCTACAACGAGATCTGGTTCTTCTACCCGCGCGGGTCCGCCACGGAGTGCACCGACGCCATCATCTACAACGTCAAGGACAAGCTCTGGTACGACGCCGGGCAGGCCGTCGGAGCGCAGAGGTCCTGCGGCTACACCACCGAGGTGTTCCCCACGCCGGTCTGGTGCGACTGGAACTACGACGTGGCCTACAGCCGGGCCTACCTGGTGGTCGCCACCCCGTCCGGGCAGCCCGCCCCCACCTCAAAGCAGTTCTACATCGCCGGCAACCAGACCCCCGTCTTCGCGCCCGGGTCCTGGGTGCAGTTCTCCAACACGCCGGGCGACCCGGTCTACCAGATCACCTCGAGCGTCAACGTGTACAACTCCACGATCGGCACGCCCGGCGTCACCCTGGTGACCTGCTCCGAAAACTTTGCGGCCGCCCCGGCCGCCGGCGACGACGTGTACGTAACCTACGGCGGCTACGGCATCTATCAGCAGGAGTACGGCCTCAACCAGGTAACCAACAACTCCGAGCGGGCCGTCCTCTCCAGCTTCACCACGTGCGACATCAGCTGGGTGGGCGGCACCCCCTCCGAGGACACGGCCGTGGGCGTGAACCGGCGGCTGCACCTGAGGCGCGTGGAGCCAGACTTCGTGCAGGGCGGGGAGATGACCATGACGGTCCTCGGGCGCAAGTTCGCCCGCGGGCCCGCCGCGGAGTCGATCCCCTTTAGCTTCGGGCCCGACACCGAGAAGATCGACATGCGGATTGAGAACCGGGAGAGCCGGCTGCAGTTCGTCTCCAACGTGCTCAACGGCGACTACGAGATGGGCCGCATCCTCATCACGGCCGAGTACGGCGACGAGAGGCCCTAGTGGCGCTCCAGGACTTCTTCCCGTTCAGCCCGGACTACATGAGCTGGGACGACTGGAACGGGAACCTGGTAATATTCTTCGAGGAGGAGGCCGTGCCGGTCAACCCCGAGGAGTCCTGGCAGCAGACCGCCGCCGCCATCAACCAGATGCCCCGCTTCCTGAGCTACGCCCTGCCCGACCCCACGGGCTTCGCAAGCTGGCAGGACTGGGCCGACGCCTTCACCGCGCTGGTAAACGGGCCCTCCCGGTAGGGCAAAAGCCTCCCCCTTTCTGCATTAGTAGATATAGATAGGGAGGAACCCGTGGACTTCTTGGAGCTACTCAACGCGGTCATTAAGGCCGCCAAGCCGGCCTCGTTTAGTGAGACGCCGCCGGTTACGGACTACGACAGGCCGCTCGTGGAGTACGGAATAGACAGCCTGGACATGCTGATGGTCGTGGTGTTCACCTGCGAGATATTTGGGATACCCGAGACCGTCGGCAAGGACATACGGCCCCGCACGGCCAGGGACCTGCAGCAGTTCGTGGAGGCCAACAAGACGAAGTCCCCGGCCACGGTCGACGAGGCCATGGGGGACGTCTGGTGATACACCTGACGGACTACCGGACCGCCTACACGGAGAGGGCCACGACGCTGGAGGACGTGCCCTACCCCCAGCGGGTCCACATGATCCACCGCACCTACCGGGGCACGAGCACCGGGCTGGTGTACCCGCCCCACAGGCTGGCGGACATGGTGCTGGACCCGGAGCTGCTGGTGGACCTGCGCGGCAGGCCCGGCAGGACCGCATTTATATTCGCCTCGGGCAACTCCCACCTGGCCGGAATAAACGGCAAGGAGCTAGGCTCGGAGCTGTGGTACGACTACCGGGTGCTGCCCATGACCCTCACGCAGGTCTACGCAGGCAGGGTGTCGCAGATGTGCGGCGCGCAGGACCTGGTGACGACGGACGCCTCGGCCTGCGCCTCCTCGCTCAAGTGCCTGATGGACGCGCAGAGCCTGATCAAGATGTACGGCATGGACCGCGTGGTCATCCTGTCCTTCGAGGACCCGGTGTCAAACAAGGTCCTGCAGTTCTTCGGCGAGTCGGGCGCCTGCCTGACCCTGGAGGGGGAGAGGCAGACCGGCAGGGCGCCATCGGCCTTCGACCCGGCCAACGGGGGCTTCTACGTGGGCCAGGGCGCGGTCCTGGCGGTGCTGGAGTCTGAGAGGGTCGCCAAGGCCTCACGGGCGGCCCTGCTGGGCGCCTACAGTGCCTCGGAGAGGTCCACCAACGCCATAGGCCAGCGCGGGGACGGCGAGGGCTTCCAGAGGGCCGCTGAGGGCTGCCTGGAGCTGGCGGAGGCCTCGGCCCAGGACGTCTCGGTCGTCAAGTCCCACGGCACGGGCACCGAATCAAACAACGCCTCGGAGGGGGCGGCGCTGCAGAGGCTGTTCGGCGGCGGGGCGCTGGTTACCTCGCTCAAGCCAAGAATTGGGCACACCATGGGCGCCTCCGGGCTGCTCGAGACGTGCCTGCTGATGGACGAGATGGCGGCGACCGGGAAGGTGCCGCGGATAATGAACAAGACGCAGGCGGACCCCGTGTACATCTCCGAGGACGCCGCACCGAGGCCGGGCCTCCTAATGTCGCTGGCAGCCGGGATGGGCAACATCTACAGCGCCGCACTATTTGACACCAACACACGATGATCGACTCGAGACACCAGAAGCTGTCGACCCAGGAGATTGTGCACATCGCCGCGCAGAGCACCGGCTCGTCCTACTCCCCCGAGCAGGTCGAGGCCGCGCTCATGGCCGAGGTGCACGGCGCCGGGGCCATGCTAATTCGGGAGGGCAACACGCTCTTCGTGCTGCACCGCGCCCCCAAGGACCCCTCCATCGGCGTGTTCCGCGCGCTCAACGCCGACACGGCCCAGAACTACCTGCAGAACAGCATGCGCTTCATTGTGGCCATGAAGGCCGCCAGGTTTAGGGTGCTGGTGTCCGAGTTTGAGGACCCGAGCATCTTGAATATATTCAACTACATCAGCCGCAACCCGCCCTTCCCCGGCATGGGCTACGAGGCGCGTAGGCTTTCCGACGGGACCATCCGGGCCACAATTAACATGGGCGACGAGCAGCGCGGCGGCCTGGAGGCGGCTAAGTAATGAGCGCCGTCGTCAAGGCCGTCGAGAGCGTCGTAGACACAGTCGGCGACGTAATCAGCTCCGTGGGCAAAGCCGTCGAGGACGTCGGCAACGCCATCGGGGACGCAGTCGAGAGCGTCGGCAAGACCGTCGAGAAGACCGTCCAGGGGGCCCTTAAGGACCCCATCGGCACCATCGCCAAGGTGGCCGCGGTGGCCACCGGCAACATCGAGCTGCTGCCCTACATATCGGCCGCAGACGTGGTGGCCCACGGCGGCAGCCCGGAGGACGCGATCAAGGCGGGCCTCACGTCCATGGTGGCGCAGGAGGCGGGCTCATACGTTGGCGACCAGGTGAGCGCCGCGCAGAACTACGGCACCGACCTGGGCTCGCAGCAGACGGCCATGCTGGCCGCGCAGGACGCCGGCCTGGGCACCGCCACCGCGGCGGGCAGGCTGGCCGGCGCCGCTACCGGCGCAGGAACCGGCGCGGCGCTGAGCGGCGGAAATGTTGAAAACGCGGTCGTAAACGCGCTGGCCGACTCCGGGCTGAGGCTCGGCGTGGACTACGCGATGGACGCGGCGGGCAACGCGATCGACTCCGCCGGGCGCTTACTGATGGGCTCCAACGAGGTGTCGCCGCCCAATCAACCCACGCCGGAATTCTCTACGGACACCCGCGGGCCCGACGAGCTGGTGCAGGTCGACCAGCCAAACGAGGAGGTCATACGAAGCGCAAACGACGGGCTCGAGGAGGTCGCGCAGCCCGGCGAGTTGACGCAGCCAACATTGACGGACACGAGGGCCCCCGACGAATTAGTTCAGGTCCCCGAGCCCAGCCCAGACCTGGTCGCGCAGCTCGAGGCCAGCAACGCCCCCCAGGAGATCCCGCCGCCGGACCAGCCGACGCCGGAGACGTCCACGGACGCACGGGCCGACAACGAGCTCGTTCAGGTGCCGGAGGTTCCCGACGGCGCGACGCCGGCCGAGGTTCCGATGCCCTTGGAGGAGCACGACCCACTTTCAACGGACACGCGGGCGCCCGACGAGTTGGTTCAGGTGCCAGAGCCCGAGGTGACGCCGGAGCGGGACCTCGACGCCGTGACAGCCGAGCCGACGCCGACAACGCCGGCGGTTGATCCCGCCAAGGCGATGGAGTACCTGCGCAACCAGTTCATGAATTCGCTCATAGCGTCGATTGCGGCCAACGCAACCGCCAACCGCAACGCGCCAACAACCACGACGCCCGGCGCAACCACGGCCGCCACCGCGACTCCGGCGGCGTCATCCGCTTTTAATTACATCGAGCCGGGCATCGTGCAGGGCTCAAAAATTGAGCCCGAAAGCATTGCCCCCAAGGGAGAGATTTTGGCTTACAACCCGGCCACGTTCGCGACCGTTAACCCCTTCGTATTGCAGGCGCTGCAGGACCAGCAGTACCGGGACATGAGCTTTAACCCTGAAATATACGCCGCCGCGGGCGGTCCAATTGGCCACAACCCGGAGTTCTTCTCGGAGGGCGGCAACTCAATACGCAACCGCTACGTTAAGGGCGACGGGGACGGCACCAGCGACAGCGTGCCCGCCATGCTGGCCTCGGGAGAGTTTGTGATCCCCGCCGACGTGGTGTCGGGGCTGGGCAACGGAGACAACGACGCCGGCGCGAAGGTGCTGGATGAGTTCATGATGGCAATTAGAAAACACAAGCGGGCCGCGAGCCCCGACGAGCTACCGGAGGACAGCCGGGGACCCCTTTCATATTTGCAGGAAGCACTCAAGAAGGTGAGACGATAATGGCCGGACTCAGCAGCCTAACAACCGAAAAGCAAACACAAGCCACCACGATGCCGAGCTGGTACACCGGCGCGCAGGAGAACATCGTCAACGCCGCCACCGCGGGGATGCAGAACGCCCCCACACTGGCGCAGACAACCGCCCCGGTCGCCGTTGGCGCCCTAACCGGGCCGCAGAGCCCCTTCAAAACTTCGGAGGGCACGCTCTCGTCGATTGCCACCGGCGCGGCCAACCCCTGGCTGGTCAGCGACACGGGGCAGGTGTCGCCCAACGTCAACACCGCGCTGGGCGGTCTCTTCCAGGCGCAAAAAGACTACCTGTCCAGCGTTCTGCCGGGCGTGGAGGCCGGCGCCACGGCGGGGTCGGTCGGCACCGGCCAGTTTGGCAGCCGCATGAACATCTCGGCGTTTGAGCAGGCCAAGGCCAACGCGCTCAGCGACCTCTTCCAGAAGCAGAACCAGGCCGCCCTGCAGAACCAGCAAACCGGCGTGGCGGCCGGCACCGGGCTCTCAACGACCGGGGCGCAGGAGGTCAAGGCGGGGCTGGACGTCGCCGACATGCAGCAGAAGTACCCCTTCCTGTCCGCAATAAACTACGCCAACATCATAAACTCGCTCAAGACCCCCACGACGGTCACGACAACAAAACCAATTTCACCACTGCAGCAGATCTCTGCGTTGTACAAGGCCATACCAGACTCCGCGCAGGTCACTAAATTCCTTGAGGGCCTGAAAATTCCGGCAAGCCTGACAAATTTGTTTAGCACGACACCTTCCGGAACCACCAACATACCTAACTCAACTGAGCTGGACAACTGGGACCTGATGGGCAACATTGACAACTGGGACCTGATGGGCACGGTCCCCACGTCTGATTCATCCACGGGCGGCACATACACAGACAACTCTGGGTTAATCTAATGGCACTCGAGACACTTGAAGGGCAGGAGACGCCGCAGCCTGAGCCGCAGGTAAAGGTGCAGCAGGGCGGACTCAAGAGCCCCTACAACATTGGCAAGATGACGACCGCCGTGGGCGTGGACCAGAGCATCCTCGAAAAGATGCAGGAGCTGCTTCAGCAGAAGCAGGCCGAGAAGGCGAGCTACGAGAGGAACCTGGACAGGGCCGTGGCCGCCGCCATGCCGGCGCCCTACTACGCACAGGCCGTGGAGGCCGTCAACAAGCAGGACCAGCAGCGCGACGCCGACATATTCCAGATGCAGAACCAGATCGCCCAGTTCAGAACGGCGCAGGAGCAGGCAAAAAGAAACAAGGAGTACCTGCAGACCCTGATTGGTGGAGCGCCCACGGCCGGGGCTGGCGGGGCGGCCACGGCCGGGGCTGGCGGGGCGGCCCTTAATATCCCGGAGCCGGTGAGGCAGCAGATGGCCATGCTTTCCGCCAAGGGCAGCGACGATGAGGCAAAGAAAGTTTTCGACGACTGGTTTAAGACGTCCGTCAACGAGCGCGTCAAGCTCGAGAACAACCCCTCCGCGTACAAGAAGGAAATTGAAATTGTCCTCGACGATGGACGCATTGAGCTGGTGGACACCTTCACCGCGATGCAGCGGGTGCAGTCCGGAAGCGCCAAGCTAACGGACAGGGGCCAACAAAAAATTGCCGAGGTCACCGCGGCCCCAACCACCGCGGCCCCGGCCAAGACCTTGGGCGGCGTCAACAACCCCGGCAACATCGTCGACCCCAAGACGGGCCTCTTCCGCAACTTCGACACGCCCGGGAAGGGCCGGGCCGCGCTCGAGGCCGACTTGCAGCTTAAGATCAGCGGGCAGAGCGGCGCCTTCAAGCGGCGCTTCGGCGACGCCGAGGTGACGCCGGAGAGGCTGGCCGAGACCTGGTCCCCCGCCGCGGCGCCCGGCAACTCCGCCGAGTCCACCACGAACTACGGCAACTACATCGCAAAGAGGCTCGGCATCAATCCAGGCGACAAGATCGAGAACACGCCGGAGAATCTCAAGAAAGTTGCCGACGCCATCTCCGAGTTCGAGAGCGGCAGGAGGGCGCCCGCCGAGCCAGTCAGGCTGGCCGCGGCGCCGTCGCAGACCCGCACGGACGTCACCGCCCCAACGACCGGCAAGCAGCGCCCCACGCTCTACGAGGCCAAGCAGGAGGCCGAGTTGAAGAAGAAGGAGTCCGAGGCGGAGATTGAGGCCCGCAAAGACGTTAACAAGAAGGCCCTGGAGAAGCACTACGAGGACACAGACCCCGTCAAAAACACTGAGCAGAAGAATATCTCGGAGGAGATTAAGACGCTCGTCACCAAGACCCCGCAGGTTGTCGGGGTGCTTAACAAGTTCGGCATGGGCAACGCCCTGGCCAAGCTTGCGGAGGAGGGCCTCACGACGCCAATTGGGACCATAAGTATCCCCCTCTCCGAGGCCATACTGCGCGCCGACCCCAAGTACAAGGGCATGAAGGGCAACGAGAACGAGTACATCGAAGCCCGCAGCCGACTTGCCAGCCTGCTCCAGAAAAACGCGGCCAACTTCTCCAGCATACTCAAGGGCTCGGGCTCGGTCTCAAACTACGAGCGTGACATGGTTGCCCAGGTGGTTGGAACGCTAAAAGATAGCCCGGGCAACATCATCAAGATACAGGACGCCCTGATTGCGCGGTCCGAGCTTAACCTTAAGCTTAACAAGGCCTTCGCCGACTCCGGCATGAGCAACATCAACACCTTCAAGGGCACCAAGGAGTACCAGGCGCTCATCAACGAGTACCACGACAAGTTGAGCAAGATAGCAAATTCCCCGCTGAAGGTGCCCAAGCCAGAGAGTGCGGCGGCGCCCCCCAGCTCCGGGTCAACGTCTGGCGGCACCAAGTGGAGGATCGTCCAATAATGAGATTAGAGATCAACGGACACATCGTCGAGGTCGACGACAGTTTTGCCAACCTGCCGCCCGACCAGCAGCAGGCCCAGGTCGAGGAGATCGCCGCCTCGCTCACCCCCAAGCAGGAGTACTACAGCGAGGAGGAGCTCAAAAAAATGAGCGGGGACGACAAGCTAACCGTCAACCCGCTGTATGGCGTCGGGGCGGGCGCAGTGGTTGGCCGCATCGTGACGCCAATAATTGAGCCCGGCCTGGAGGCGATGGACCAAAGAAAAAAGCTAATCAAAGATCTTAGGGCCGAGATGGTTGGGGGGTCCGACGCCTCCCCAGGACAAAAGTACATGGCAAAGACCGGCTTCGGGTCGGGGACCGGGGAGACGGTCCAAGAGGTGACGGAGCAGTACAAAAAAGAGCGCGCGCCGGTTGGTAGCGGCAAGGTCTCCTCACGAATAACCACGGACAGGCCACTAACCGTTGCGGGCGCATCCGAGCGGGCCGAGCAACTTGCCGCGGAGCAGGCCAGGATGCGGGCCGTCCGGGACGCGGAACGAGGCGCGGCCATGCGGATTACCGGCAGGACGCCGACGGAGGCGTTTATCTCCGGCGTGGCAAGGAGCAAGGTCTACCCCCGCACGTCCAGGATCGTGGGCGGCGGCGCGGCGGGCTACAACATGGCCGACGCCTGGAACAGGGCGCAGGAGGGCGACGTGGTTGGCGCCGGCATTTCGACGGTCGGCGCCGCGGGCGCGCCATTCTCGATGATTAACAGGTCGCCGAAAGCAAAAATTATTGGGGGCCTGGTCAACCTGGCCGCGCCCGTGGTTAACTTCGCCAGGGACCGCATGAACGAGCCGCAGGAGCGCGCCGTCGGCGGGCTGGTGCACATGGCCGGCGGCAGGAAGGCCGCCGCGGAGATGGTAGGACGCGGCGTTAAGGGCGTGCTTGACAGTCTCCCCGCCGTGCAGCAGACCGTCAGCAACCCGCTGCGGATGTCGTACCCGGGCATCTACGAGCGCCCAGACATTATTGCGGCCAAGGCCGCCGAACGAACCGCGGAGGAGAGCCCTTTCCTCAAGCAGCTATTTGGTGTAACGCGGGACGACCTCTACGAGATGTCTAGGCGGAAGGGCAACATGCCCGGCGTCATTCCCGGCGCAGCTAAAAACCCAAAGGGGAGCGCCGCCGCCGAGGCCGTCATGACGCCGCAGAACGAGCAGCGCATCCTCGACACTATGTCGGAGCTTCAGACGCGTGCGCCCGCGATGTACCGAGGCATGCACGGCTGGTACACGATGGACCCAATGTACGACCGCCTGGTCCAGCTTGCAGGGCCCGAGGAGGCCGCGCGGCTGTACAGGCAGCTGAACACATTCGGCGGCATTGAGTCACCCAACATGCCCGTTCCAAACGAGTTCCGCCGTGCGTCCGCGGCGCACATGATGGCCGAGCAGGGCCGGTTCCCCGACTGGGTCAAGTACGGCGGCATGCGCGCAGATGAGAAAACAGGAATTGCGTCCTACCCCCAGGACCTGATGTCCGTCCCTGGCAGGGTTGGCCACCAGCGCGCCAGTGCCTCGCAGGGCAAGTACCTGCAAACAGGCGAGCACGGCATGGACAGCCCGAAGGCCCCGCCATACATTGAGGCCAGCAGCGTGCCTGCGCTGGGTTTCCAAACAGACATCCCCGTGGGCGACGCGCACTGGAGCCGCGGCGTTGGTCTCGCCGACGTACGCACAGGCCAGAGCACCGCGGAGAGCGTGTCGACGCCTGAGATTCAGCAGCTCGCGCCGTGGTGGAGACAGAAAATTGCAGAGGAGATGGGCACCGAGTCCGTGCCGGCGCAGGCCATTCTGTGGGGCGGCCTCGGCCACGCAACCGGGGTGAAGACCAAGGTGGGCGCGCCTAAGCTTGAGCTGCAGGCCATTGAAATTGCAAACGCGGCCGACCGCCTCGGCATCAGCCCCGAGGAGGCCAGGGACCTAATTCTCCTCGGTAAGGAGCGAGCAGGCAAGAAGTCTGGCGGACTGGCGCACCTAGCAGCCGGCGGCAAGACGCCTGCCTGGCAGCGCAAGGAGGGGAAGAACCCCGAGGGCGGCCTCAACGCCGCGGGCAGGGCCTCCTACCACGCCGAGACCGGCGGCACCCTCAAGCGGCCGCAGCCAGAGGGCGGCGCGCGCCGCGACTCGTTCTGCGCCAGGATGAAGGGCATGAAGGAGAAGCTGACCTCGTCCGAGACGGCGAAGGACCCGGACAGCCGAATCAACAAGTCACTGCGCAAGTGGAACTGCTGAGCTACTTGCGGTAGCGGTCGCCGAACCAACCCTCCGCGGCGAGCGGGAACCCCTCAGCCCACTTAGGCGGCGTGGTCATTATTTCGACCACGCGTCCTAAGGCGGAGTCTCCGTCTTTTTCTGGCACCAGCAAAAGGACCTCGTCATGGACCGTGTTGATTACGTCGTATCCTTCGTCGTCAAGCCGCACCATCACGTCGGCGAGAAAATCTCTGGCAGTCGCCTGAACCACGCTCTGGAACATGCTGGACCCTATGAGGTCGTAGCGCTCCCACTTGCGGGTGAAGGTGTCCTGCCCCCGAACGGTGACCGTATCGCGCTCGGCGCCCCACGGTGTCTTCTTAGGTTCGACCGCTGGGTCCTGCCAACATATTAGCCGTCCGCTGGGAAGCCTCACCCACATCGCGCGGTTCTGGCACTTGAAGGTCGTGCCCCTGAACTGGAACGCGCCGCCCAGTGTGCGGACGCTGTCCAGCGCGGCGCTCTCAAATCCGTACCAGCAGCTCCTCACCATGTGGTAGTCGGACCGGTAGGCCTCGACGACCTCCTTGCTCCGCTCCTCGTCCATCTCAACCCCCATCCCCTTGGCGTACCTGACCAGGCCCTTGGCTCCCTGCCCAAACATGCAGCCGAGGACGGCCGACTTGGCCACCTGCCTCATCTCCTTGGTCACCTCGTCGTAGGGCACATCGTAGAGGCTCTTAGATGCGAACGTCTTGTACTCGTCCAGGCCCTGCCGGAACAGCTCGAGCTTATCATTTTGACCGGCTATCCATGACGCCACCCTGTTCTCAATACTCGAGAAGTCGGCGTCCACGAATACATAGCCGTCGGGGGCCCTAATAGCGCTCCTGACGAGGCTGGAGAGCTCCTCCATGGTTCCGCCCCTCCCCTCGACCAGGACCCGCCCTATGGCCTCATCTAGGGCCTCCTGCTGGTCGTCTCGGTAGTGGGGCCTCGGCAGGTTCTGCAGGTTGAGGCCGCCCCGCGAGGCGAACCGGCCCGTCGAGGCGCCGTGGTAGACCAGCGTGTTGCGCACGCGGCCGCCCACCTGCACCTGCAGCATCTTCTCGTACTTGGCCACGCTGGTCAGGGAGCCCTGCTGCCGCAGCTCCAGGACGCGGCGCACGAGCGGGGGCTGGCCGGCCCGCAGCATCTCCTCCACGGTCTGCGCGCGTAGGTCGGCGGCCTCGACGCCCTGGCCCCTCAGCCACTCCAGTATCTTGCCGGGCTGGCTCGGGCCGGCGCCGCCGGTGATGGAGCGCATCTCCTCGGAGATCTTTTCCCGGTTCGCCCCGGCGGTTCGTATGGCGTTCTGCAGCTCCTCGGGCCTGACGGGCACGCCGCGGTCGTTGATGCGCTGCGTGAGGGCCCACAGCGCCCTCTCGTTCGTCTGCAGGGTGCGCAGCCTGGCCGCGACGGCCATTTCGGCCCGCACGTCCTGGCGGCAGTACTCGTACATCTGCGCGAGCAGCTCGGGGTCCATGTTGAACTGGCCCCTCGCGTTTGGCTTGGACAGCTTCTGAATGAGTCGGCGACCCACGGGGTCCTTCTGCTGGGAGAGCCCCAGGAATATGGCGGCCTCCTCGAGGGACTGCGGCACGTTGTTGGCGGCGGCCACGGCCATGGTGTCGAGGAAGTTCTCCCAGCGCGCATCGAGGCCGAGCACGTGCCGGATTATGTTCACCTCGAAGGCGGCGTTCCATGCGCAGATTAGGTCCGTGCCGCTCGATAGAAACTTGGGCAGGGGCTGGCCGGGCAGCCACAGCTGCGGCTCGGCGTTGTCCAGCGAGTAGGCCATGCAGATGACCTCGGTGCTGGGGTCGCGGGCGTAGCGGTCCAGGCCCACGCGTGGGAGGTCGAGGAGGCTCCTCGTCTCGAAGTCGATGCTAACGATCATGCTTTGCTCCTAGGGCGGGGCCGACGCATCGGCCAAAAAGTGGGGAGCCGTACTGGCCTCCCCCCAAGCAGGTCACCACACACTACACCACACTACAGAAAAACTAGGGGGTCCTCCACCTCCACGCAAGGTTCCAGTTCCAGAGGTTCAGGGGAGGGCACTTCCACGGGCTCTCCATCATATCTCGCAGGCCCCGGCGACGCAAGCAAGCGTCTGGGCCCCCTCCACGTTGTCCGTGCTCTCGAGGAACTGGGACCAGTCAATCGTCGGCGTCTTCGCCCTGAGCTCCTCGTACTTCTCCTCGGTGCACTCCTCGTAGGGCGCCTGGCGGTAGGTGCCGCCGTCGTACGGCAGGAAGCTCACGCCGCTCATCTCGTCGAAGTGCTCCCACACCCAGGCCCCGACGGCGGGCCAGTCCTTCTCCGCTACCGAGATGGTGACGGAGGGCTTGTGCTCGCACCATCCTCGCTGGTAGGCGAGCCAGAGCTCGAGGTGGGAGATGGGGCTGACGTCATCTCGGACGAGCCCCGCGGGGGCCTTTTGGGCGAAGCTGAAGACGGTGGTCTGCTCCGGCTTGTAGACGCAGTCTTCGGCAGGAACTCCTTGGGACACAAGGAAGCTGGTGAGAGGATCTTTTTTATCACCCCTAACTCGTCTGATGTAATATCTGGAGTGTCTTGGATGTATTCCAGAAGCAGAATTAACGAGTTGCGATACTGTTCCTGATGGCTTAACACATGTAATAGCCGCGCTCTCAGCGACTCCGAGATTCTCAGCCCACTTCTTGTTGACAGCGCGGGAGTGCTCACGGAGTGCACTAAGCGTAGACTCGAGATCTTTTCCATTTGTGCACATCTCCAGGTTGTCGTAGATGCCGGTAAGCGACACGCCCAGCAGGCGCTCCTCCTCCGTGTTCCTCTGCCAGACCTTGCGCAGGTAGGTAAACTTCGTGAAGGTGGACTGGATGGTCCCGAGGATCGTGGCCAGCTCGACCTTGTCCTTGAGCGTCTCCAGCGTGTCGTCGTGGCGCACCACCACCTCGGTCAGGTTGCAGAACTGGTAGGGGCGCAGGATGATCTCCGAGCACGGGTTGGTGCCGAACTCGTGGTTTGGGTCGCGGTGCCCGTGCTTCGTGATCACGGCGCGGGCCGCCTCCCGGTTAAATATGCCACGCTCGCCGCTGTGCGAGTTGTAGAGCGAGAGCCACTCCTCCATGAACTTGCCCACGGTGGGCGTCTCGTTGTACACGGCGCTGTTGTTCGCCAGGGCGCGGTGCGGCGCGGTCTCCCACCAGGGCCCGGCCTTGGCGTGGCGGATGCGCTCGTCGTCCAGGTCGGACAGGGAGATCATGGCCGAGCGGCGCACGCCGCCCACGACCACCACCTCGCCCACCTTGCACATGATGTCGTGGCACTCCAGCGTGTTGAGCTTGCGGCCCTTGGCGTGCCTGAAGGTGTTCACGGTGAAGGCGAACAGGTCGACGAGGGGGCCGGGGCCGGAGGCGCGGCCTCCGAACGTCTTGAGCCTGGCGCCGGCGGGCCTGACCTTGCTCACGTCCCAGCGGGGAATCTCGCCCGCGTAGAGGTGCGCGATGAGGAGCCGGAAGGACTTCGCCCAGCCCTCCTTGGAGTCGTGGACGGCGATGACGTGCTCGCTCTCAAAGAGCTGCTCGGGCACCTCGGGGAGCTGCGACACGTAGCGGCTCTCCACCGAGAAGCCGACGCCGGTGCCGCACATCAAAATGTACATCGCCTCGTCGAATGACTTGGGGTCGTCGACCGGCAGGTAGGAGCAGTTGTAGATGCAGGTGTTGTCGCGGTCGGCGCTCTTGCCGGCCGTCATGACGGCGCGCATGGAGGGCATCACCTCCAGCCTGACGATCGCGTCGCGGATGCGCTGGCGCAGCGACTGGTCGTCCTTGATGGCCTCAGTGCGGGTGAAGATGTAGTCGACGAAGCGCTCGACTGTTTCGGGCCAGCTCTCGCGGCGGCCCTTGTCGTCCATGAACCGGGCGTAGCGGCTCATTCCAATGTATTGTTGGTATTGATCCATTAGTGGGGATTTTCGTGTGGTGGTTGATGGACCCGCCCCGGTGCCCTGGGGCGGGTGCTGCTGGAACTACTAGATCGCGAAGTCAGCCGCGGCGGTGCTGACGCCGCCGAGGCGCTCGCCATCGTCGGTCTTCTGGAGGTGGTTCAGGCCGCAACCAACGCCCTTGGAGCCCTGGGTGTTGTAGGCGAAGAAGCTGATCGACGCGCGGCCGTAGCAGCCCGAGTAGAACTCGTCGGCGTCAATGATCGGCTGGCGGTCTGCGTCCACCAGGCCGGGCTTCTGGGTTGAGTTTGCGTTGATGAAGTAGGAGTTTGCGTAGGCGGGGTCGTCCTTCTCGGTGTCACCGTCGCGCAGGCCGCCCTTGAGGCCCTTGGGGATGCTGCCGCCCCAGATCGACTTGTTCTCCTCCTTGCACTTCTCAACCGCGGCCTTGATGCGCTCGACGGTCTCGGTGTCGGACTTGGGGATGATGATTGAGACGGAGTACTTGGGGGTGCCGCCCTCGACGGGCGCCTTCGGGGTGAAGACGTTTGCGTATGAGAAGCGTACCTTGCCGGTTACTAACTTGATTGCGTTTGCCATCTTGGCTTTCCTTTTTAGCGTAAGAGCCGACAATTCGGGGCGGCTCAGTCCCGTGCACAACTAATACAAACTCACGCGTCGTAGAGCTTCCCAATTCGGGACAGTGCCTCCCTCATCGCGTGAGCCTTGATTATATCACCAACTATCTCCTCGTCGTCAAGTAGTCTCGGCATGACGGCCACGGTCTGCTTGATCATCCAGGTCGAGTCGCGGATGAGGCTGATGTAGTCGTGGTCCTCGTTCATGAACTCCAGCCTGAAGCTCTCGATAAGTGACTCCGGCACCTCGAAGATGTGGCCGTGGTCCTCGACCCTCAACGCGTCACCATGAGCAGGCCGAGGTTGCCGATCGCGTAGCCCAGGAAGGCCATGCCCATGCCGTTGTTGCCCTTTACGAAGAACTCCACGGAGCAGAATAGGTAGATGAGGCCCACGAGGCCTATGAGCCAGGCGCTCATAGGAAGTCCGCCTCGAGGAAGAGCGGGCTGCTGTCGCCCACGTAGGAGCCGCAGATGTTGAAGTCGAAGAACTCCCTGGCCTCGTCCGGGCCCATGCCCTCCTCGCCCGCCTGCAGCAGCTCCAGGATCTTCTCGACGCTGTAGCACACGGCCAGCGTGTTGATCCGGTAGGCCACGCCCACGATGGCCTCGTCGAATTCCTCTGGCTCCAGGAAGGTTAGGTCGCTGCCCCAGTACTGCTCCTTGACGGCCTCTCGCTTACTCATTCTTAAAGTCCTCCTCCGCGTTGTTGGTGTCCCTGACCAGGCGCATGGCGCCCTCCGGCCGCACGATGAGCCCGCCCAGCAGCGAGGCGACGTGGCCCCTCTGCGACAACTTCTCGAGCTGCGCCACGGACCGCAGCGACCGCGGCTCGTAGATGTCCTCCTCCTTGAAGCCCTTCTCCACCAGCACGGCGGCGGCCAGGCCCGCGTCGGCGATGCGGCGGTGCGTCTTGGCCGGCGCGAGCTTGTAGCCCCGGGGGACGATGCTCTGCTTGATGGCGCGCTCCGTGAGGTAGTGCTCCAGGTCGTTTACGTAGGTCCGCAGGTGGGATGCCTTACTTAGCAGCTCCTCGATCTCGTCGTCGCCGAGCAGCGCGGCCGGCCTGAACTCCAGCGCCGAGAGCTCGTTGACGAAGTCCGACCTCGCGCGGCAGGCGTGCTTGGCGCGGCAGAACTGGCAGTGGTCCCCCGGCACGAACTCCCCCGAGCCCGCCCAGGCCTTCTTGGCCTTGGTCCTCACGAAGTAGGCGGCCCAGTCCAGCAGCCTGGCCACGGTGGTGCCGTCGGTCGTTATGCTGTCGAGCCGGGGCTGGTGGATCGTGTACTCAACCTCCTTGAGCTCCGGGTAGTCCTCCTTGAACTTGCAGTAGGCGCCAAGAGCGTACAGGCGTAGCTGCGGGTTATCCTTCGCCTCCACCGGCAGTCCGCGCCCAAACTTAAGGTCGATGACGCGTATCTTGTGCTTGGAAAGTATGACGACATCAGCAGTACCAAAGCCGTCAGGTACGTAGTCGCTGAAGTCCACGCGCTGCTCAAACAGCGGAGTGTCCCCATCGCCAATCTGGGAGCGTACGTAGAGAACGTAGCTGTCGACGTGCGACTCGAACTCCTCGGAGTGGTACGGGCCCGCCTTGATTGATTGATAAGCATTCTCATACTCCTCGGGGCTGATCTGGTTGAACTGCAGGCGTAGCTTGATCTCGGCCAGGGTGTGGGCCTCGGTGCCCTCCGCGGAGAAGTCGAACTCGCCGGGGGCGCGCTTGATCTCTGGAAGCGTCTGCTCGAGCCTGGCGCTCGGCGTGCAGGTCAGCCATCTCTTGGACGCTGAGGCGGATAGTATGGCGTGTGCTGTCATGCTGGCTTCCTTTTTAGTCGGTCAAGTCGTTGAGGTCGTATAACCACTAATGCAAAAAAGGCACCCAGTGGGTGCCTTTTTGTTGTGAGCCTAAGTGGTTGATTTACTCTTGGGCGTCCTTGAGCTTCTTGATCAGGTCGTTCACGGCGCCGGTGAAGTCCACCACCACGTCGGCCTTGAGGTCGATCTTCTGCTCGCGGGTCTCCTTGTAGTCCTGCGGGAACTGGCCCCTGAGGGCTATCTCGACGATGCGGGAGTTGAAGCCCTTGTTGTTCACGTTCTCAATGATGTCGCGCTCCCACTTCGCCTGGCTGTGGACGAGCGAGAGCGCCAGGGCCTCCGCGAAGTCCGGGTACTTCTTGGCCCAGGCGTCGGCCACGCCCTTGGTGATGCCGATCTCGGACCACATCATCTTCTGGCTGAAGCCGAGCTTGCCCATCTCGATGAGCTTGTCGCACATCTCCGGCTTGTATACGTACTTGATTCTGCTCATTATTTTTTGGCGGTCTTGGCCGATTCCTTGAACGCCTCCGCCGTGGGGGCGCCGGGGCTGCCAGGCTTTCGCATTTTCTCGCCGGAGCCCTTCTTGATGCGCTCCTGCTTTGCGTGAATATTTGCGTAAAGGCCGGGCCTGGCCGAGCCTCCCGCCGCCATCTTGGGCATGCGCTTGAAGTCTTCCATGCTGTCTCCTGGTTGTGTGGTGGAGCCGCTCGGTGTCGAACCGAGGTCCGCGGGGTTGCGCTCCGCGCCCTGGCCCGCGTCGAGTCCAGTCCGGCCCCTCTATCTACACTTATGCAGGATCCTTGGGCTTTCCGCCCTCGTCACGGGCCCTCGCGCGTGCCTTGGCCTCCGCCAGGGCCTCGTTGATGACGACCCTGGTGATGGCCCCGGCCAGCTCGTGGCGGGCCTTCTCGACGTTCTCCTTGTTGCTGACGCCGGCGCGCGTCATGAGCTGGCTAATTAGCGTCGGCTTCACCTTGCGACTCCTCGTTGGCGGCCATCTCCAGAACCTGCGGGGCGGCCTGGTCCTGGATCAGCGACACCAGCTGGTAGGACGACACGAAGGGGGCCTGCCCGAGCACGCTGAGCAGCGCGTTGATCTCCGGCAGGGTCATCTCCAACTTGATTCTGTTCTCTTCCATCTAGCTCTCCTTGATAAGTTGTTCGATCTGGTCGTGAAGGTCCTGCACGGCGCCCGTGTTGTTCACCTGGGCGTCGAAGTACTCGGGCACGAACTCGCTGGGGTGCGTGCCCTGGATCTGCTGGAGCGGGTCCGGCCGGACCACCCGCACCACCACGGCGCCGAGCGACAGCGCCGCGTCCAGCTCGTTGTCGAAGCGGCAGTCGTCCGTCACGACGTTACGGCCGCCGTCGAGCAGCCGCTGCACGCTGGCGCGCCAGCTGTTCACCCAGAGGTCCGGGCTGATGATGTCCCGGCCCCACTCGGTGCCAAGGGTCTGCATGGCGAACCGCGGCGTCTTGCCGCCCAGCAGCCCGCAGGGCATCTCCTTAAGTGGCCCCTCGATGTGCTCGGCGGTTAGGCCGAGCGTCAGCAGCATGTCCTTGAGCACCTGCGCGAACTTGACGCAGGTGTAGCCGTGCGTGTCCCGCAGGTACTGCGAGACCGTCGACTTACCCGACCGGGCCCTGCCGGTCAGCACGATGATCCTGGGGCTCATACGCCCATCTCCTTTTTAATGAACTCCACGGCACGTTTGAGGTGGTAGCGCCAGTACTTCTCCGTGACGCCGACCTCCTCGGCCGTCCTGCCGGTCAGGAAGGCCTCCACGATCTCGCGCTGCCTGGGCTCGAGCCTCTCCTGGACGATGCGCCGTATGTCGACGATGTCGTCCCCCGTCCAGGGCAGCCAGCCCTCGAAGTTGGCGCTGGACAGCCCGTCGAGGTCCTCCTGCTCCATCAGGTCGGGCTCCTCGTCGGACAGCCTGGGCGCCGCCGCGTTAACTTTGTGTACGATTGTTGTCATCCTGTATCAACTTATACAAAGTCCAGGGCGCTCAAGACCGCGTCCTGCAAATTTATTTTTCCCTCCAGCACCATCAGGGCCTGCTCGTCGATTGTCTTGGTGGCGAGCAGGTGGTGGATGGTGACGGGCTTGGTCTGGCCCTGCCGGTGGACCCGGGCGTTGGCCTGCACGTAGCTCTCCGAGCTCCACGGGATGTCGTACCAGACCACGTGGGCCATCTCCCCGGCGTTGCACTGCAGGTTCACGCCGATGCCGCCGGACTGGGGGTGCGCCACCATGACCGGCACCTCGCCCCTGCGCCAGGCCTCGATGGTGCCCGTGTCCATCTCCCTGGCCTGGGGGAACCTGGCCAGTATGCGGCGCAGGGCGCTGCGGTAGTTGTAGAACACCAGCACGGGGCCGGAGCTCTGCTCCACGATCGACTCGAGCGAGTCCAGCTTGCCGCCGTGGACCTCCACCTCGGCGCCCTCCAGGTCGTACATGACCCCGGAGGTCAGCTGCATCAGCTTGTTGACCAGCGCGGCGGCGCTCACGGCGGTGATGTCGGTGCCGTGCACGTTGGTGACGAGGTGCTTCTTGAGCTCCTTGTACTTGGCGGCCGCGTCGTCGTCGAGCGGCACCGCGTGGTTCACCACGGAGCGGGTCGGCAGCTGCAGGTAGTCCTCGGCCCTCAGGCTGAAGCACACGTCGGATATTTTGTTCAGGATCGCGGCGGCGGCGCCGGGGCGCGGCTTCCAGTTATACACGACGCCGTTGCGGCGGCTGCGGTCCCCCGGCAGCATGTAGTTGTCCCTGAAGCTGGTGACGCCCTTGCCGAGCCGCTCCCCGCCGTCCAGTATGAACACCTGGGACCAGAGGTCCCCGAGGCCCTGCGGGGTCGGGGTGCCGGTCAGGATGAACTTTCGCCGGAATGTGGGCAGAACCCGGCGCAGCGCCTTGAAGCGCTTCGTGGAGGGGTCCTTGAAGCGGCTGCTCTCGTCGACGACGAGGTTCTGGAAGAGCCCCGGCACCCAGCTGTCCACCAGCCACGTGAGGTTCTCCACGTTGATGACGTAGACGTCGGCGTCGGAGTTTAGCGCCATGTAGCGCTCACGGCGCGGCCCCATCACCTTGGCCACGCGCATGCCGGCCAGGTGCTCCCACTTCTCGCACTCCTGGGCCCACACGGTCTCGGCCACGCGCTTAGGGGCGACGATCAAACTCCGTCCCGGGCAGTGATCCCGGATAATGGTGAGGCACGTTATTGTCTTGCCCAGGCCCGGCTCCATCAGCAGGCCCACGCTGCCCGTCGTCGCGGCCTGCTCGATCAGGCGCCTCTGGTATGGGTGAAGGTTTTCCCTCAATAGCACGTAGCACCTCCTTTCGTTTGTCGTGCAGCCAGTCGGCCACCTTGTAGAGCTCGCGCTCGGTTATGTTCTGCTTGATCCTGTTCGCGAGTGTCGATATGAACGACACGTTGCACCTTATGTACCCAAGCTCTGGCACCACGCGGTCCAGGGACGGCATGTCGGACGACCTTCCCTGGCCAACCCGGCCCCACTCGAAGGGCGTGCCGAAGACCGGGCAGCGGTCGGTGGCGATCTGGTGTAGGTGCTCGATGTCCAGGTCGAAGGGGAGCCCCCGCTTCTTGGCCCGGCTCTTTGCGAGCGTGAGCAGCTTGCGGAGGTGTCCGTCCTTCGTCGACCGCCTGGCCATGCTCCTCTGCGCATCTGATAAGCCCATCTACCTGCTCCTTGGTTCGTATCACGAGCACGGGGTGCCCCAGCTCGGACATCTGCGAGAACACCAGGCGCTGCCTCGGGGACAGCCGCCCGGTGGGCGTCTTAAGTTCGACGAATATGACCCTACTCCTCAGGAGCACTATTCGGTCCGGCACCCCCGTCACCGTGCTCGTCCACTTCAGGCACATCCCGCCCGCCCGCGCCACCCTCAACGCGAGGTACCTTTCGATGTCTCTTTCCAATTAGCTTCTCCCTGTGCATCTCCACGCCGCGCGTGAGCTGCCGTACGATGTGCTCCACCAGGTAGGCCCGGGACTCGTCGCCGATGTCGACCTTGTCCTCCCCGATGTGCTCAAACACCCGCGTGACGCAGTGCGTCGCCTCGTGGGCGATGGTGCCGGCCAGGTACTCCGGGCCCATGACGTCGAGGTCGTCCATGTCGAACACCATGACGATGATGCCCTCCTTGCCGTCGCTGAGGTAGTGCGTCTCCGCCACGCCGTAGTCCAGCGCGGTGGCCCTCACGTTGATGCCGTGGTCCTGCAGTATCTTCTGGAACGTGTCGTTCGAGAAGCACAGCTTGATCTGGACCGGGAAGTGCCCGCAGTCCACGTGGTAGTAGCCCCATTTTTTACCTGCCACCGCTTCTCTCCTTGATTGTTTGCATGATTGTCTTTCGTTGCTGCTCCGAGTAGGACAGCCAGTTCTGTATCTGCTCGATGGTCCGGCCGCAGCCGTGGCAGCGCTGGTCCAGGAAGCCGACCACGCATACGCCCTGGCAGGGCGACTCTACCGCCGGAACCTGTGCGCCAGAAGGAGCGCCAGGATTACCACCGGGGCCACCTGCAGCAGCGGCCATATTGCGCACAGAATCTCTCCGATCATTTTTATCCCCCATTTGTGTTGTCCCTCCCCTCCTCAGGCCCCCGCTTCTCTGCCCGCTGAACGCTCAGCACGAACGCAATTAGCCCGTCGTCCTTAAAATTCCAGCGGCCAAAGTCGTCCTGCCAACCATGCGTCTCGGCTAATTCAAAAATGTCTTCGTCCCTCATGTGTTCCTCTCCTTTAGTTTTGCCTCGATAGCCCTGGCGAAGTCGAAGTGGTCCTCGTCGTCCATGGCCTCGTAGATGTCCGCCTCCGTCAGCCCGACCCAGGGCGCACGACGGCGCGCCTCGCGCACGTAGTCGTCGTTGCGCCGGCGCGTGGCCTCCAGGCCGGCGATCAGGGCCTGCACGAAGAACGCCTCGAAGATGCGCGACATGGTCGCCTCGTCGGCGGTGACCGCGAAGGTTGCGCTCCCGTCCGGGTGCTCCTCCTTGAGCTTCACATCAAGGCCGGCGGTAAATTCAGTGTCTCCTCCGCCCACTTCTTTTTGAAGTAGGCCGCCACCGTCTCCCGCTCCTGCTCCGTCTTCCATGGGCTCTCCCACCTCGCCACCGTAAGGCCACTTTCGTGAAGCCCTTCGGAGGGAGCCCCAGAACTCCTCGTCGTCGTCCTCGTCCTTGCGTTCATCCCTCATTGCCCTTCCCCTATCTTTAGGTTTGCCTCGATTGTACCCTCGTTCGTCCCGACCATCAAGCGGACTGCAGCACCACGGCGCTGGTCACGACGTCGCCGTGGTCGCTTATCGACACCAGGCAGCCCGCCGCGCCCTCGATGTAGGGCCTCCCCCGCTCGTCGTTCAGGACCTGCACCTGGCGCCAGCCGAGCCGGGAGCCGCTGGCCTTGAAGTAGCTCTCCTTGGCGCAGATGCGCCGGGCCAGGTAGGCCGCGGCCAGGTCCTCCCCCGCGGTGTCGCGCAGGTCCAGGAACACCTGCATCTCCTGCTCGCCGAGCACCTGCCTGGGCAGGGCCTCACCGACGCGGCGCAGGCTGTCCCGCACCGCTGATAGCGTTAGCACGTCCACCCCGAGCCCCGTGATCAAAATGGCTCCTCCCCCATGCCGGCGATGCTGTCCAGGTAGGCCCGGGCCCTGTCCGTGAGCCTGACGCCGGCGTAGACCTGGCGCCTGCGGGCGCCGACCTGCCGGGAGGTGCTCTCGATGGGCAGGTCCTGCGTGGCCGCCATGAAGCGCTTCTTGAAGCTCTGCTCGGTGCCGGCGTGCAGGTTCTTGCTGTGGCACCAGCGCCGGTAAACGGCGAACATGTCCTCCTTGGTCACGTGCTCGGACTGGTCCAGCACCGCCACGTCCTCGAAGAAGCTGCCCACCGGGTTGGACATCTCCTCCATGGCCCGCACGAGCTCCACGCCCGAGGCCGGCTGCAGGAAGTGCCCGCCGCGTGCCAGCCTGCGGCTCAGTCCCTCCATGCCCCAGTTAAACACGCCGCTGAGCTCCGTCATCAGGCGGCCGGAGAGCTCCGTGTCCTCCCTGCCGTAGAACGATTTTGTCATGCGAAGCACGATCATGCGGCCAGTTAGCGCGTTGCTGTTCTCCGTGACCTGCAGCAGCTCGTTCGAGTAGACCACGATGCGGGTGGGCAGGTAGCCGTTCCAGGCGTCGCGGTTCTTGCGGTTCACGGTGACCGTGTCGCCGCCGACGATGCGCAGCAGCTGCGACACCACGGCGTTGCGGTTCCTCTCCGGGGCGCGGGCGTCCGTGAAGCTCGCCAGCAGCTTGCCCAGCCAGGGCTGCAGCCCGAAGGTGTCGGTCAGCTCGGCCAGCTCGGGGGCGACCGTGTTGTGCTGCCCCAGCAGCGCCACCAGCACCTTGTTGATGGTGCCCTTGCCCGAGCGGCGCGGCCCGATGATGTTAAAGAACTTCTGCTGCCGGGTGTCGCCCGAGAGGATGTAGCCGAAGATCTCCTGCAGGCAGTCGATGGAGCCCTGGTCGTCCGGCCAGATCTGCGACAAAAAGTCCCGCCAGCCCGGGCAGTCCGCCGCCGGGTCGTACGGGAAGGGCAGGCTGTTCTGCGTGAAGAAGCCCAGGCTGTGCGGCAGCAGCACCCGCTCGTCGATGTGGAACAGCCCGTTCTGCAGGCTGATGAGCCGTGAGGCGTCGGGCCGACCGCGTTGGTAGCCCTCCAGCCAGACCGGCGGCCGCGTGTTGGGCCGGTTCTCCAGATGCACCAGCGCCTTGGTGGCGTCCATGGCGGCCGTCACCGCGGCCGGGTTGGGGTCGAAGGGCACCACGTTGCCCTTGCGGTCCTGACGGTGGCACCTGTCAAGGAACCGGTACACCCTGGACCGCACGGTGCCCTCCTCGACCATCTCGTAGTGCGTGCCGCGGTGCTCGAAGAAGTCGTTGGCGTAGTGCACCAGCGTCGTGCCCTCCTCGCCCGTGTGGCAGGCCTCCAGGTAGCGCCGGGCGTGCGTCATGGGGGCCTGGTCCAGCACCATCTGGCCGGCGTCGATGGCCGCCCTGAGGGCGCCCTGGCGGGCCCTGAACAGCAGGGACCGCAGCGTGGCGCCGCCTCCGCGGGTAAAACTCTGCCACTTGCGGTCGCAGGCGCCGGGGCTGTAGCCCGGCACGCTGCCGTCGCCGGCGCTCCAGCGGTCCCAGGCCTCGCAGGCCTCCACGTCGCCGCCGAACTGGTGGTGCAGGGCCATGCCCACGGTCAGCCAGTCGGTGTAGCCGCAGTCCGGGTCCAGGTGCGGCAGCACCTCCGACTCCACCCTGGCCAGGTCGTAGCCCTCCAAGGGCGGGCTGTAGTCCGCGAAGTCGTCGCCGGAGGCCGCCACCGTGCGGGCCGGCACCAGGTGCGAGAGGTCCTGCGGCTCCGCGGGTATGGTGCCGCCCAGGTGGTGCCCCGTCACCGTGAAGTAGCGCCCCCTCGGGTAGATCTCCAGCCCCCTGTCGTGGTCGACGTGGGCCGACTCCAGGCGGGCCAGCGTGAATATCTTGACGCCGGTGCCGCTCGGGCTGACCTCGAGGTGGCCGGGCACCGTCTCGGCAATATGCTGCAGCGCAGCATTTGTGAAGGCGCCCAGGTCGGGGTCGTAGCAGTCGTCCAGGTCCACCCCGACGAGGCCGTCCGAGCCGTCGAAGACGAAGCCCACGCCGTCGAAGCGTCCGGTCTCGTAGGCGGCCTGGGCCGACAGGAAGTCGGTCCATGTGTCGGGCCTGGTCGATGAGGCGGCCTGGCCGGATGCCTGCAGCGGCATCTTGGACCAGCGGCGGTTCTCCGGGTCGCCCACCTCGACGAGGCGCCAGAGCACCCACCTCGGGGTCTGCTTCAGGAGCATCGGGATGCCCTCAAAACGCACCAAAAGGGTGCATGGCTTGCTCATTTGGGGCTCCAGGTATTAAGATGTGCAAGGGTTGCAAGGGTTGCAAGGGTTGCGGCGTCGTTGATTTTTGGATTTTTGAAAATTTTTGCTTTTTGCATGTGCTTGATTTTCTTGAATTTATTTTTTCCAGGTATTAAGATGTGCAAGGGTTGCAAGGGTTGCAAGGGTCTAAACCTCTTTACTTATTCTTTTTAAAAAAAAGAAAAGAGAGGTAGGGAGGGTGAGGTGTGTTTTAACCCTTGCAACCCTTGCAACCCTAACGCAGGTCATGGCCGGTCCAGCCTCCCCGACTTGATCCACTCCTCCACCCAGCGGCGAAAGTTGCGCCGGTTCTCCGGCGTCTGGGGCTCCGTCGGGTCCCACTCGAAGTCGGCCAGGTGCCGGCCGGTGCCGGCCTCCGTGACCACCACCCGGAGCAGGTCCCCGCCCTCGTGCACCTCGGCCCTGATGTACTTGTCGCTCATTCGTCTGCCTCCTCGCCTAGTTTGTCCTGGTCCAGCGCGTCCAGGGAGATGGGGTCACGCGTCAGGAGGGGCCTCAGGCGGGCTATGCGGGCCCTGGTGAGGCCCGTGGCCCTGGATACCTCCTCGGGGGTCGGCTCGCGGCCGGCGGCCTGCTGGAGGGCCCTGTCGGCGTAGCGCAGCCGCCTCAGTTCCTCGGCCACGTTGACGGGCACGCGGATCATGGACCACTCGTTGTCGAGGGACCGCTGCAGGCCCCTCAGGATGAAGGGCTTGGCGTAGGTGGCCAGCCGGGCGCCGTTCTTTGGCACCCAGCGCCTGGCCGCCCTGAGCAGGGCCTCGTTTCCGATGCCCACCAGGTCCTCCAGCGGCACGGGGCCGTAGCGCCAGGCCGGGGTCTCCTTCAGCACGGAGACCACGAAGCGCATGTTGTGGCGCACGAGCCGGTCGAGGGCGGCCTGGTCCCCGGCCTGCACAAGTTCGGCGAGCCGGGCCTCCTCCTCGTGGCTGAGGGGCTCGAGGCGGTGCAGGGACCGCAGGAGCCCGCCCAGCGCGCCGCCCTCAGCGGCGGCCATTGAGTGTGTCCGGGTTGGTCATCGCCGGCCCCTAGTAAAAGAGCGCGGAGAGGAGCATGGGCCCGAACACCGCCAGCGCAATCAGCAGCAGGGTGCAGGCCCAGCCTATCAGCGTGGTGGGCATGTCGGGGTCGCGGTCGATGAAGATGGTCTTCCTTGGCATTTCGTTCTCCTAGGTGATCTTGTTGATTATGATGAGCACGCACGCGGCGCAGAGCGCCAGCACGTAGACGATGAATAGTAACTGCCCCGGCCGGCCCCTCATTCTGAGGCCTCCGCCTCGTCCAGGTCGACGCCGAGGGCCTTGAGGCGGTCCCGGCAGCCCAGCACCAGGGCGACGTAGTACATCTCGTCCTCCTGGTCCCCGCGGGCCTTGGAGAGGGCCATGCGGGTGCTGTAGTGCACCAGCCGGGAGACCTGGTTGGCGATGAGTCGGTGGGGGTTCTCCTGCCGGACCTTCATCACGCGCCCTTCACGTCGATGATGGTGCCGCGGTTGATGGCGCGGTACTCGCCCTTGGCCATGTCAAAGACCGTGATGTACTGCAGGGGGTCGAGGGTGCTGACGCCGCCCTTGAGGTGCTTGGTGACGCCCATGCGGCAGTTCATCTTGCGGACCTCGCCGTTCTTCTTGACGAAGGTGACGGTGATGATGCCGGTGCTGGCCTCGACGCGCTGTGCGAGTTCGTGTGAATTGGTGGTGTCCATGGTGGTTCCTTTCTGGTTTGTGTTGGGTACATTGTAGCGCCTGTCTGGGGCCGGCGCAAGTGCCCGTGGCTAGTCCATCCGGCCGTCGTAGTACTCGGCCTCCACGCCCATCTCGGCGAGGTACTGCAGCGCGACGTGGTGGGTCTGGTAGGCCGCCACGTTGCCCTGCACGAAGTCGCCGCGGGCGATGGTGACCTCGCGCGGGCGCTTGTCGCCGGCATTGGCGACGTAGACCCGCAGGCCCTTGCCAATGCAGCAGGTGCCGAGGTCGACGGCGCCTTGGTCACGCCAGTCCTCGGCCCAGCGGTCCTCGGCCTCCTTGCCAAGGCGCCTCAGTTCGGGCAGGCACTCGGGCGTGTAGGCCGTCACCTCGCGGCCTGGGTATATCTCGACGTTGATCGTTTCCATCTGGTTCTCCTCGTTGGTTGGTACGTCACTGGTTTTTCGTGGGTGCCTCTAGCCGACCTTGGCGAACATGCGCACGCGGCACCGCGCCCCGCACAGGGAGGGGTCGCTGTCGTGGTACACGCCGTCGATGAGCGCCACGGCGTGGCCGGACCTGATGATGACCCAGCGGCCCTTGGGGTTCTCGCGGGCGAACTGGGCGAAGGTGGGCCGCTCGCGGCGAGGCGTGGGCGTCAGTTCGACGAGCATGCCCCTGAGGTCGGTCAGCGCGCCCGAGATTAACGCGACGCAGGTGCTCCTTCCGAACTTGCGGCCCCTGCGCTCGAGCGCCTCGTGGGCGCGCTGGTAGGGCACGTTGAGCGCGAGGGAGACGGCGCGCACGGCGCAGTCGTTCCGCTCGGTCGGCAGGTCGCGGGGGTTGGCGGCGACGAAGTTCTTCATGTCGGTCCTTTACAGTCGGTCGAGGGAGTTGACGCAGACCAGCCCGACGAATTCGCCGGAGAGGGTCTCGGTGTAGCACATGCCCATGGTCCCGTTTTTGGGTGTGCCGTGCGGCTGGATGACCCGCAGCCGCATGCCGTCGGGCAGGCCGGCGGTGTTGGGCCGGCAGAGGTCAAACAGGACCGGCTTGAACTGGTAGATGCCGCCGAGTCTTACTCGCTTCATTTTTGGTGCTCCTGTGTGTGGTGGTAATTGTCTTGTTCATCCTGAGACGCCCCCTCGGGCGTTTCGGCCTCTGAGGCCTCGTCAGTCAGGCTAGTCGCGGTAATTGCATACCTTCGCGATCACGCGCCAGTTTACATTGTCGAAGTAGTCGAGCGATGATTCGACCACGAACTGGGCGAAGAACTTCTCGAGGTCCTCGTCCTCGGCCGTCTGCCGGACGTAGTTCTCGGCGTACTCGCGCGCCACGTCGGCGTTCCACTGTGACCAGTTGGTCTCGGCGTCGCGAAAGAGCGTGTGGTAGACCAGCCACGTGGCCCTGTTGGGCCAGCCGTCATGTTCTTCTGCCATCTTGAATCTCCTCTTGTGGTGGGTGACATTTATCTGGTTTTTCGTGGGTGCTTTTTAGCCGCCGGCCCTCTCGATGACGACCTGCGCCACGTCGTCGAAGGATTCTTCGGCGTAGCCGTCCACCCCCTCGACCCACAACTTCTTCTGATGACCGTAACGAATGGTGGCCCCGAGTCCGTAGAACGCGACCAAGCATGCCGCCGCCTCCGGTTCATGGCAGGCCGCTTGGTAGATGCCGTCGGAATCGTAAATTTTGAAACGTGGTGATGCTGCCATGTTGTGTCTCCTTATGCGCTGTACATGTCGAACCAGATCAAAGCCTCCTTGCGGGTCTTGGTCTCCCGCACTATCAGCCCCGTGGCCTTGCATGTCACGACCCATGTGACGCTGGCGGTCGTGTTGTGGTTGTAGGTTTCCTTGCGGCTGAGGGTGACCTTGTCATTTTCTTGAATTGGCGTCTGCATGGTGCTCTCCTGTGGTGGTTGATCCTGAGACGCCCTCTCGGGCGTTTCGGCCTATCAGGCCTCGTCAGTCAGGCTGGCACTACTCTGAACTTCGTATTTCATTTTGTGCTCCCTGTCTGGTTGGTGCGCAGGCCGCTGAAGAACTGGCGGCCCAGATAGTCAATGGCAGCCTGCCGGGTCTCAAACCGACCGCTGATCGGGGTGTGGTGTTTGCCGCGCACGACGAACCAGCCGCCGAGCAGTTTGTTGTGGACAACTTTAGCCATGATGTGCTCCTGTGTTTTGAGTGGTGACACATTACTGGTTTTTCGTGGGTACTTTTTGCGGAACCCTCGGGCCTCAGTGTGTCACCCGTCTGGTTTTTCGTGGGTACTTCTCTGGGCGCACCTCGTGCTCCCGCCGCTGTCTTAATGCCTTTTTGTCTCGCCCCACCTCAAATGGCCCCCGTGCGCGCGTCTACAGCCATTTTGAGCCGATTTGGAGGGGGTCCGGTACCCCAGCATGCACCAATTTGCCGACCGCTCCTAGGCCGTTCTGGTGGCTCCTAGGGGGTGCGCCCCGTGGCGCCCCTCGGGCTGGTTGCCTAATGCCCCAGTATGCCTCCCCGCCACGTCGGCCCCTGAGGCCCCCTAGGCGCCTTGGCTGGCCCCCCAGCAAGAACCGTGCCAAGTTGCCACGATGCCCACACCGGCGAGGTGGCAAGGCGGCCACGCTGGCACGGTTCTTGCTAGGGGCTTAGCAAGAATCATGCCAGCGTGCCAAGTACCCACACCGCCGTCGTGGCCTCCTCGGCTGGTTGGCACGTTCCTTGCTGGGGCCGCGACGTGAGTGAGCGCTCACTGGGGCGGTGCCCACGCTGGCGGCGCGGTCAATGCGGCACGTTGGCACGGCGCTTGCTAGGGGCCACGATGTGAGTGAGCGCTCACTGGGGCGCACCTTGTTGGTGCGTTGTAGGTGAGCGCTCACTAGCGCAGGGGGGCCTTTCGCAACGAGGCAACCCGGCTAAGTGAGTACCCACCCACCCCACGGGGCCCCCCGGCACTGGTCGCCAGTTCGTATAATTTTTTTTATTTTTTAGGTGGAGAGGTATTAAGACGTGCAAGGGTTGCAAGGGTTGCAAGGGTTTATTCCTTGTTGATCGATTAAAAAAATAAAAAGAGAGAGTGGTGAGGGGGGTGCAACTGTGTTTAGACCCCTGCAACCCTCGCAACCCTTGCAGATTTCACCTGGCGGAAAATTTTTTTATAATTTTTGCATTAGTGGTATTAAGATGAAACGAGTCAACCCGACCACCATGTCGCCGTTCAGGCGCGGCGACGTCCGAGAGGACGGCCTGGTATTCTTCGGCTACACGAAGAAGCTGCGCCAGGACGGCACCTTCAAGGAGATCTGGCTGCGCCCGGCGGTGTCGGAGCGTGTGAGGGGCCGCGACCGGGACCGCAAGAAGGAGCGCCGACGTGGCGACCGCGTCTAGCTGCGCCGTGCCCACGCCGGACGGGTGGAGGCTCGCCTCCGAGCTCATGGCCGGCGACACGGTCTTCGCCGACGACGGCTCCCCGCAGCGCGTCACGGTGGCGCACCACTACATCCCCTCGCGCTGCTACCGGGTCACGTTTGACGACGGGCTGTCCATCGAGGGGGACCGTCACATGTCCTTCGTGCTGACGGACCGGAAGTGGCGCCTGAGGGAGAGCGAGATGCTCAACCGCAAGAACCGCAAGTACATGCGAGGCATGAGCCGGCCGCTCTCGCGCCGCAGCGTGCACCAGCTGCTCGAGGAGGGGCTGCTCACGAGCCACAACCGCACGCAGTACGCCCTGGAGACCTGCGGGCCGGTGCAGTACGCGGAGAGGAACCTGCCCGTGCCGCCCTACGTCATGGCGCTCTGGGCCGCCACGCTCTCGGAGACGGGCAACAACTGGGTCGCGGAGGAGTCCTTCCACAAGATCCGGGCCAGCTGCCGCGCGCTTGGGTACACGCTGACGCCCAGGCGGCTCACCAATGGGCGCCGGATGTTCCTGATTGGGCCGTCAGTTCGCAACACCTTCCTCTTCATGGGGCTGCCGCAGCCGGTCTGGATACCCGGGCAGTACTTCAGGGCCTCCGCGGACCAGCGCAGGGAGCTCCTCAGGGGCATGAAGGAGGGCGGCATGATCACGAAGGCCGCCGGCGACGGCCGCCAGGGCATCGCGGACAGAAACTACCGGCACCAGAGGCGCGTCCAGGAGCTCCTGGAGTCGCTCGGCGTCAAGACGAGGCTCATCCACAACCCCACGCTGAACAACTACTCACTGATTTTCAACATAAACGTGGAAAAACCACAACTTAAGCGACGATTCTTGAAGAAAATTGAGCAGACGACGCCCATCCAGTGCTCCCACGTGCTGGCGGAGCGCCCGATTTTGGTCGGGGAGGGGTTTTTGGCGGTATGCTGACCCAAAAACAGGAAAAAATCCTCGCCGAGTTCGCGAAAAACAACAAGCACTGGCCAAAGCAGCAGCTTGAGGCCGCGCTGTGGCAGGTGAAGTGGTCGATCACGGCCCTGCCGCACCAGCGCGAGCCCGGGGACGGCGAGTACGACACGTTTTTGATGCTCGCGGGCCGCGGGTCGGGCAAGACGCACACCGCGAGCCACTGGATCGGCATCCGGGCCTGGAAATTTGCCGAGACGAGGTGGCTGGTGACGGCGCCGACCTCGAGCGACATCCGCGCGACGTGCTTTGAGGGCGACTCGGGGCTGCTGAACATCATCCCGAAGTCGCTGATCCAGGACTACAACAAGTCGCTCTTTGAGATCACGCTTACGAACGGCTCCATTATCCAGGGCATACCCGGCTCGGAGCCGGAGCGCTACCGGGGCAAGCAGTTTCACGGGGCCTGGTTCGACGAGCTGTGCGCCTTCGAGTACATCGACGACGCCTACGACCAGGTTCAGTTCACGCTGCGACTCAAGCACCCAGGCATCGAGCGGGTGCAGCAGATCATCACGACCACGCCCAAGCCCAAGGAGCTCATCGTCGACCTGAACGAGGGCAAGGTCGGCGGGGACGTGTACGTGGTCAACGCCAGCTCCTACGACAACAAGCAGAACCTCTCCAAGACCTTCTTCAAGCAGCTGGAGACCTACGAGGGCACGGACCTGGGCAAGCAGGAGATCTACGGCGAGATCCTGAACCCCGAGGACGCCGGCATCGTCAAGCGCAAGTGGTTCAAGATCTGGCCGGCCAAGCGTGAGACCCCGACCCTGGAGTACGTGATCGCCTCGTACGACCCCGCCACCTCGGAGAAGACGCACAACGACCCCACGGCCTGCACGGTCTGGGGCGTCTTCGAGCAGACCGACGCCGGCACCAGCGTGATCCTGCTGGACGCCTGGGACGCGCACCTGTCCTACCCGGAGCTGAGGAGGAAGGTCGTGTCGGACTTCAAGGAGGTCGTCTACGGCGCGGACAACAGCTTCGCCAAGGGCAGGAAGGCGGACCTGATCCTGATGGAGGACAAGTCCGCGGGCATATCGCTGATCCAGGAGCTGCAGGGCGCCGGGGTTCCGGTGCGGGCCTACAACCCCGGCAGGGCCGACAAGGTGCAGCGCGTCAACATCGTGGCGCCGCTGATCGCGAAGGGCCGCGTCTTCATACCGGAGGACCCCAAGCAGCCCGGCGAGACGGCGGAGTGGGCCAAGCGGTTCCTGCGGCAGGTCTGCGCCTTCCCCGAGGGCGGCGGCCACGACGACTACGTGGACTCGCTGTCGCAGGCCCTGCGCGTTCTGCGCGACTCGGGCTGGCTGCAGCTCGACCCGCTGCCGGCGAGGGACTACGACTACGCCGACGACCGCAGGCAGCGCGTCAACCCCTACGCGCAGTAGGGCGTCCCGACTAAATTTGTTGCATAAGTAAGCATAGGATGCCAAACATCACCGACCCCGCCAAAGGCCTCGCCAAGTTCCTGGCGCGGAGCAAGGCCAAGGAGCGGCTGTACCACGGCACCCCCGAGGACGTGACGGCCTTCCGCGAGGGCCGGCCCACGTTCCTGTCGCCAAACCCCAAATTTGCCGAGGACTTCGCCTACATGCGGTCCCTGCCCGGCGGCAAGAAGCAGGTCGTGCGGACCCCCGGCGTGGTGATGCCGCTGCACGCCTCCGTTGAGAACCCCTTCGACCCCGACGTGCCGGAGCACGTCGAGGCACTCGCGAAGAGGCTATCCGCCGACCCGGACCTGGCCGAGCTGGCCCGGCAGATGTCCCCCACGCCCGGCTACGTGCGCAGCACCTGGTCCAGCGCGGAGCACCCCGAGGTGCAGAGGGCCATCCAGGACCTGGGGCACGACGCCTTCTACCTCTACGAGGGCGGGCAGAAGAACCTCGGCGTGTACGACCCCCGCCGCATCAAGTCGGCGACCGGAAACCGCGGAACCTACGACATCACAGACCCCGACATAACCAAGGCAGAGGGCGGCCCAGTGAACCCAATTAAGACACCCAACCAGATGCTGCTCGAGATGGCCGGCATCCCCCACCTAGCCGGCGGCGGCAACAAGTTCGCAATGTTTGGCCAGTTCGCCAACCAGGTCAGAAACGCCGTGGAGGCCTTCATAAACGAAATGGGCCGCGCCCCGACCCAGAAGGAGATGCAGGGGCTGAAGTCACACATTGAGAGCATCTCAAGGCAGCCCACCGGCGCGCTGCGCACCGGCCCCGCCGCGGCCCCGCGCGCGCAGTACGAGCTGGCGACCGACCCCAACCTGATCAGCCCGAACACGGCGCCCGACCCCTTCCTGATGAAGAGCATGACCGGCAGGACGGCGAAGGGCTCGGCCTACATGACCCCCGAGCCGATGGACGTGGCCGACCCCAACGTGATCGCCCGGATCGAGCAGAACCAGGTCGAGGGCATCATGGGCAAGGAGGTCCCCTCGACGACCCCCTCCGCGGACTACATCGCGGACATGTCAAGGGCCGCCGAGAACCAGGCCCTCTCGGCCGGCAAGGTGCCGCTGATTGACCGCCTCAAGCTGGAGTTCTACAAGAAGAACAACCGCTTCCCCAACGAGGAGGAGCTCGACGCCATCGTGGCGGCCTACAACCCGCTGCGCCACCAGTACGGCGAGATGGGCGCCTCGATCGTGGGGGAGCGCCCCCGCACCGCCAGGGGCATGGAGGACTGGAGAAACCGCGCCCGCGCGGAGGGCATCGAGGAGGCCTACCTCAACAAGCCGCCCGCGGACTACCCGCAGTACCTCAAGGACGAGATGCAGATCCTGCAGGGCAAGACGCCCACGGTGAAGCAGCGCACGCCGCGCGAGCGCAAGGGCTCCGAGCCGACGCCCGGCTCCACGATCCGCCGCTACGACGAGGAGGGCAACGAGGTCGAGACGCTAAACTTCCGCACCGGCGGAAGCTCCTCGCTCACGGCCGACGAGATGCGCCACGAGATGATGGCCCGCGGCAGGACGCCCTCTAAATTTGGCACCACGATGCAAAATATTTTACAGAGCTCCCCCGTGAGGGCAATCTCCGGCCAGGGAGCCAACAAGGCGTTTGGCGCCCTGGGGGCCCTAGGGTCGGGCATGGCCGCACTTGAATCCGCGGACGAGGGCGACATTTTAGGCACGGCGCTACACGGGACGTCAGCCGCGGCAAACGCGGCCATGATGGTGCCAAAGTACGCCGCCAAGGCCATCCCCGCCGCGGGCGCCGTGGCGGTCCCGCTGTCCGTCAAGGAGGCATACGAGCGCTACCAGATGGGCGACAGGACTGGCGCCGTAATATCGGCGCTCAAGGCCGGCCTGGGCGCCGCCCAAGTTGTTCCTCACCCCCTGGTCATCTACCCCGCCATGGGCGCAAGCATTGCGCTGGACATCTACGATGCGATGCGCGACCAGCCAGAAAGAAAAAGCATCATGGAGCAGGTTGACCTGGAGACCAGGCAAGGGAAGTACCGATAATGCCGCAGCAGCCGACCATACCGCTCCAGCAGGGCGTAAACCTGGGCACGCTGGACCTCAAGCAGGACAAGAGCTTCCAGACGGCGCTCATGCAGGAGGAAGAGATCGAGCACCTCGAGGACGTGCTGGGCCTGGAGCCCGGCGAGGCCGACGAGGAGGTCATCGAGCTGGACGACGGCTCCGTGGTGATCAACTACCGCCCCGTCGAGGGGCCCAAGCAGAACCCCGAGTTCTACGCCAACATGGCCGAGGAGCTGGAGGAGTCGGTCCTCGACGAGCTGGCCAACGAGTACCTGGACCTGATCGACGTGGACCGGGAGTCGCGTAAGGAGAGAGACAAGCAGTACGAGGAGGGCCTGCGCCGCACCGGCCTGGGCAAGGACGCCCCCGGCGGCGCAACCTTCGACGGCGCCTCCAAGGTGGTGCACCCCGTCATGGCCGAGGCCTGCGTAGACTTCGCGGCCTCCAGCGCCAGGGAGCTGCTGCCCCCGGACGGCATCGTGAAGTCAGAGATCCGCGGCGAGGCCGACCGCAAGCGGCTGGATACGGCCGACCGCAAGGCGACCTTCCTAAACTGGCAGCTCACGGAGCAGGTCGAGGAGTACCGCGACGAGATGGAGCAGCTCCTCACGCAGATCCCGCTGGGCGGCTCGCAGTACCTCAAGTGGCGCTGGGACGGCGAGCAGCGCCGCCCGGTCACCGAGTGGGTCCCGATCGACAACATTTTGCTGCCCTACGCCTCCACGAACTTCTACACCTCCTCGCGCGTCACGGAGGTGCAGGACATCACCGAGGACACCTACCGGCAGCGCGTCGAGCAGGGAATCTACCGCGACCTGGACAACTTCGTAATCTCCGAGATCGAGCTGGACAAGCAGACCCGCTCGGAGCAGGCCAACGACAAGATCGAGGGCAAGTCCCTGCCGCAGAAGAACGTGGACGGCGTTCGCCGGGTCTACGAGATCACGTGCTTCCTGCGACTGGACGACGACCCCCAGACGCAGGGACGCCGCGCGCCCTACATCATGACGGTCGACGAGGGCTCCGGCAAGGTGCTCTCCCTGTACCGCAACTGGGAGCTCGGCGACGACAAGCTTAGCAAGCTCGACTGGATCGTCGAGTTTAAGTTTATCCCGTGGCGCGGCGCCTACGCGATCGGGCTGCCCCACCTAATCGGCGGCCTCTCCGCCGCCCTCACGGGCGCGCTGAGGGCCCTGCTGGACGCGGCCCACATCAACAACAGCCAGACCATGCTCAAGCTCAAGGGCGGCCGCATATCGGGCCAGAGCGACCGCATCGAGCCGACCCAGGTGCTGGAGATCGAGGGCTCCCCCGGCGTGGACGACGTCCGCAAGCTGGCCATGCCGCTGCCCTTCAACCCACCCTCGAGCGTCCTGTTCGACCTGCTCGGGTGGCTAACCTCCGCGGCCAAGGGCGTGGTCACGACGGCCGAGGAGAAGATCGCCGACGCCAACAGCCAGACCCCCGTGGGCACCACGCAGGCCCTCATCGAGCAGGGCGCCAAGGTGTTCTCGAGCATCCACGCCAGGCTGCACCGCTCCCAGGCCAAGTCGATGCAGATCCTCTCGAGGATCAACCACTGGTACCTGGAGGAGATGGACAACGAGTCGGGGACCGAGATCGAGGTCCGCGACTTCGCCTCAAACAACGACATCCGGCCGGTCTCCGACCCCAACATCTTCTCGGAGACGCAGCGCCTGGCGCAGGCGCAGGCCGTGCTGCAGATGGCCACCTCGGCCCCGCAGCTCTACGACCTGCGCGCCGCCCACCGCCGCGTGCTCAAGCAGCTCAGGGTGCCGGCGATCGGCGAGATCCTGCCGGACCCGGACGGCATCAAGGAGTCCAACCCGGCGCTTGAGAACGTGGCGATGTCCATGGGGCGCCCCGCCGCGGCCTACCCGGACCAGGACCACCTGGCGCACATCAAGGTGCACCTGGCATACGCCCAGGACCCGAACTACGGCGGCAGCCCACTAATCGGGCCGAGCTTCTCGCCGCACGCGCTGGAGCACATCAAGCAGCACCTCACGCTGCACTACCTGCAGTCCATGCGGGCCTACGTGGCCCAGGCCGCGGGCGGGGAGGACACCCTCAAGCTGCACGAGGAGCGGCCCCTGACCGTGGAGGACCAGCAGGCACTGTCCCTGGCCGCGCAGATGGTCAACGAGGACGCGCAGACGACCTTCCAGCAGATCCAGCCGATGATCGTGCAGCTGGCCCAGAAGGTGCAGCAGGCCCAGCAGGCCGCGTCGGAGCAGGCCCTGCTGAAGGACCCGACCGCCAGCGCCATCATGAAGACGCAGATGGCCGAGACCCAGCGCAAGGCCCAGGAGGCCCAGGCCCGCATGCAGCAGCAGATGGCCAAGCAGCAGCAGGAGTACCAGATCAGGGTCGCCGAGCTGCAGCAGCGCGTGCAGGAGCTCACCGCCAAGTACGACACCCAGAGCAGGATCGACAGCCAGAAGAACGCCAAGGACATCGCCCTGGCCAACATCAACAACGCCTCCAGGGAGCGCGTCGCCGACATCAACGCCGGCGTGCAGCTGGACTCGCTGCAGGCAAGGCTGGAGCAGGAGCAGGCCATGTCGGCCATCGACGCGATCAACACGGCCGACCAGGACATCCGGCAGCACGGCCTGCAGGTCGAGCAGCAGGCCTTCCAGCGGCAGGCAGACGCAGTCCGCGCCGCCATCGAGGCGCAGCAGCAACCCCAGGCAGCACCACCACAACCAACCACAGGAGTCTAAGATGTCTGACAAAGAACTAATGGGCATGCGCCAGGTCTACCAGGAGACCGGCAAGCTCGGCTACGCCGGAGGCCCCGAGGACAAGTCCCTCGACGCCGGCGCGTCCGGGTCACACCGCGACAATAACTGGAAGCGCGGCGCCGCCCAGGCCAAGATGAAGAACGCCGGCAAGATCGGCCCCGGCAAAAATCTTAACGAGATTGAGGGCGGAAACTTCTACTAACCCGAGAATGTAGGGCGGATTTTTCTTAATCCCTGCATAAGTGGGGGTATGAGGGACATAGTCTCGGAGATTATCCGGCGTGTAGACGCCGAGAGGAAGCTACTGGCGGCGACCGTCGCCGCCGGGCAGGGCGTGTCCAGCTACGACCAGTACCAGCGGCTGGTCGGGCGCGGGGAGGGATTCTCCCTGGCGCTAGAACTTATTAACGAGATCCTCACGGAGGACAGCGAGGCTGAATAGCCAGGGAGGGAATGCCGGATGGCGTTTGACTTAAACCAGAAAGAGGAGCCGGACCTTAGGACAGAGGAGGAGTGCTTCCCGGAGATTGACCCGGGGATCGAGGTAGCGGGAGACCGCGTGCTCGTCCAGCTGCGCAGGGAGAAGGCAAAGAGCAAGGGCGGGATCATACTCGTGGACGAGACCCGGCAGACGCTTCGTTTTAACGAAACCGTCGCCAAGGTCATCCAGATCGGGCCGCTGGCCTACAAGAGCCCAGACACGCTGGAGGCATGGCCCGAGGGGCCCTGGTGCCGCGTGGGGGACCTGGTCAGGACGATCAAGTACGGCGGGGACCGCTTCGTGGTCAGCCCCGACGACGAGGGGGCGCCGGTCGTGTTTATCACGGTGCAGGCCCGCGAGATCATCAGCCGCATCCGTAACTTCGAGGCCGCACAGAAGATGCGCGCCTTCGTAGACTAAACTTTTGGAGAAAAAAGTGTCAGAGCAAGAGAAGGAGCTGCCGGTAAAGGAGCTCGAGGACGGCACGGCCATGGTGGCCGTTGAGGAGGAGGTGGACCCATTCGACAAGCAGGACGACGAGGGGGACCACGACGAGGACACGCAGGACCTTGCCGAAGGCGGCGAGGTCACCGAGCAGACGGACGAGGACGAGGACCGCGAGAAAATCCGCGAGGCCCGCCGCGAGGAGCGCAAGCTCAAGAAGGAGCTCGCCAAGCAGCGCGAGGCGTCCGCGAAGCACAAGATCAGCGCCCTGGAGCGGCGCAACGAGGAGCTGGCACGGCGGCTGGCGGCGGTTGAGTCTTCCGCGGCGTCGTTCCAGTTTGCCCAGGTAGACAAGGCCATCGAGGACGAGGCCACCCGGGTCGAGTACGCGAAGATGAAGCTCCTGCAGGCCTCCCAGAGCGGCGACGCCGGCGGGCAGGTGGAGTACCTGGAGCAGCTCCAGGACGCGAAGACCAGGCTGGCGCAGATCCAGGCCTACAAGAAGCAGCAGCTCGAGCAGGCCCGCAGGCCCCGGCAGAACGTCCCGGACGAGATCACCGAGGAGGTCCAGCGAAACGCCACGACCTGGCTGAACAAGAACAAGTGGTACGACCCCAACGCGCGAGACACGGACAGCCGGATCGCCAAGGTGGTCGACCAGGAGCTGGCCGCAGACGGCTGGGACCCGGCAGACCCCGAGTACTGGGACGAGCTGGACAACCGGCTGGCGGCCAGGCTGCCCCACCGCTACGCGGCACGTAGCGGAAACAGCGCCAGACGCGCTGGCCCCACGGCGTCGAGCCGCACGGCCAACGCAGCCGGCAGGCCCGCCAACACCATCACGCTCAGCCGCGAGAGGGTGCAGGCGATTAAGGACGCCGGCGCGTGGGACGACCCCGCGCAGCGCAACAAGATGATCAAGGCCTACGCGGCCTACGACCGACAGAACAGGGGCTAAGCCATGGCAAACACAAGAATTAAGCGCGACCTAGACGACCGACTCATCGAGCGGGCACAGGAGGTTGCAGACAGGACGACCGCAAACGCGGACGACATCCAGCGCCGTGAGAGGCTCGAGGCCTTTCGTGACAAGTGGCAGAATAGCGCGCTGCCGGACATCCCGCGGGACGCGATCCCCGGGTTCCACCTGTGCTGGTTGAGCACCACGAACCAGTACGACAGTATCGACAAACGTGTTGCACTAGGCTATGAGCCGGTGAAAGCCGCAGAGCTGGGCAAGGGCTTTGAATCACTGGGCAAGATGAGTTCAGGCAAGTTTGAAGGCTGTGTTAGCTGTAATGAGATGGTCCTCTTCAAGTTACCAGAGGAAGTCTACCAGGAAGTGATGCGCATGCTGCACCTCGAGGACCCCCTCGAGCACCAGCGTAACATCACCGCGCAGGTCCGAAGCACCTCACAGGAGGGCAAGGGCGGCCGGTCAATCTTGGAGGGCGGAATCCTGGAGATGGAAAAAGAGGCCAGTCGGGCGAACGCAAACATTCGCTTCCAATAACCTTCTTCAACATACAAAGGAAAATATAAATGTCTACGACATTCAAACCCTTTGGTCTGAAGCCTGTGTATCACCCCAGCGGCCTGGACCGTGCCACCCCATTCGTCGGCACCAACAGCTACACCCCTGGATCCGGTGACTACACCGCGCCTTACTCGCTGTCCGCTGGTCAAGCATTCTACCAGTTCCAGCCCGTAAGCCTCACCGCTTCTGGCCAGCTCACCATCGCAGCCGCGGCAGCCGCAGACGGCACCGTGTTTGGCGTGTTCGACGGCGTGGAGTACACCAACTCCGACGGACGCCGCTCGGTCGCCAAGTACATCACCAAGGCCGCCCTGGACGCATCCACCAACATCATTTTCTGGGTCTTCACCGACCCCGAGCTCGTGTACGAGGGTCAGGTAAACGGATCGGCAACGACCGCCTACATCGGCCGCCAGTACAACTTCTCGACCGCGACTGGCTTCACCACCGCCGACGGCACGGCCATCGGCAACGGCGGCGCCGGCTTCTCGACCACAGCGTTGGCATCCTCCCCCGTGGCGACCACGGTTCAGGGCCAGGTGCGCGTGGTTGGTCTCGGACGTCAGGTGGCGTTCCCCGCAGGTTCCAACAACACCTGGGGCGACTCATTCACCATCGTTCAGGTCAAGATCGCCAACAACACCTTCGTCGCCCCCAAGGCTTCGATTTAATCAACGAAAGAAAGGATTAAGCAATGGCAACCCCAATGCGTAGTACAGACTTTCGTGCGGTAGTCGAACCGATTATCAACGAAGTCTTTGACGGAGTTTACGAGCAGCGCGACGACGAGTGGAAGGGATTCGTTGAGCAGATCCAGGGAATCCCCCGCAACTACCACGAAGAGGTCATGCTGTTCGGCATGAACGCAGCACCCGCAATGCCCGACGGCACACCCGTGTCGTACGACCAGGGCGGAACGCTGTACATCACCCGCTTCATCTATCAGATCTACGGCCTGGCATACGCCCTGACCAAGGTCCTGATGGAGGACGGCGACCACATCCGCATCGGTAGCACCTTCGCCAAGCACCTGGCGCAGTCGATGATTGAGACCAAGGAGACGCTCTGCGCCAACCTGCTCAACTTCGCCTTCACCGCCGGCTACGTTGGCGGCGACGGCGTGACGCTGGTCAACACGGCCCACCCCGTGGCAAACGGCCTCACGTACAGCAACCAGCTCAGCACCGCCGCTGCCCTCTCGCAGACCTCGGTCGAGCAGCTCCTCATCCAGATCCGCGGCGCCATTGACAACAACGGCAAGCGTATCCGTTTGAGGGCCGAGCAGCTCGTGGTGCCTCCCGCACTCGAGTTCCAGGCAGAGGTGATCCTGAAGTCGGTTCTTCGTTCCGGCACCGCCGACAACGACCTGAACCCCATCAAGTCGACCGGGATGCTCCCGAAGGGCACGCACGTCGTGACCCGTCTGAGCTCCTCGAAGGCCTGGTGGATCCAGACAGACGCAGAGAACGGCCTCATGCTGGTCATGCGTCGCCCCATGGAGAAGTCCATGGAGGGAGACTTCGAGACCGACTCCATGCGCTACAAGGCCACCGAGCGCTACGCGACCGGCTGGCACGACGCCCGTAACATCTACGGAACCGCCGGAGTCTAAGAGCGGAAGCACGCAGTACCTAAGGGGCCCACTTCGGTGGGCCCTTTGTTTTTGGGGCGCATTTTGCCCGGTTTCTGCATAAGTAATGATAGGAAGAATCGCCCCTTTCTGACCGCCGAACTTCCCGGCGAGACGACTCAGAGACAGACTGGGGCACCCACTGAGATAAGGAACAGGACATGTCATCGACGTTCACCCAGCCAATCCGCGTATTTAAGCGCAACAACCCCACCAACGACGGCACCATCGCCCCGGACAACACCGGCGCCGTGCGCGTAAGCCAGCAGGCCTTCATCACCAACCCCATCTCGGCCACGACGGCCGGCTCCACCGTGTTCACCACGGCAGACGTCGGCACGACGACCGCCGTGCCCTTCGTGGTTCCGGCAGGCGCCATCCTCGAGGGCTTCTCCCTGTACCAGGACGTCGCGGCAGGCGGCCTGACCGGCGGCGTGATCACCGTGGCCATCGTGCAGACCAACCCCACCACCGGCGCCACCACGACCACCACGATTGGGACCATCACCCCCACCGCGGCCGGCGGACGAATCGCCGGTGTCTTCACGGCCACCGCGGCGGTTGCCAACATCATCGAGAACATCGGAGTCCTCGACGCCACGCTGACCTTCACGGCCGCCGCCGTGACGGTGCTCAGCAGCGGCTCCGTGGGCGGAACAATCTCCGTCGACTACACGGCCCGCAACGCCGATGGATCCATCACACCCTACGGCTCCAACCTCTCCAACTCCTAACACCGGGGAACACCGATGGCAAACGCCTACCAGCCATTCTCGGCGCCCCCGCACTCCGTAACGGTGCAGGGGGCCTTCGAGCCGTTTGACCTGCAGGTCGGCCGGGGCCAGATCATGGGCCACCAGGGCCTGGAGATCTTTGGCTACTCCACCGCAATTGGGAGCACCGCCACGGGGCCGATGTGGGAGGGCCAGACCCTCTCCGGCGGCCTCTACGCGTACCCCTCCTCGGCGGCCCCGCTCGTGCTGGTCAGCGACTCTGCGACCGACAATACAACCCGCTCGGTTGTGATTGAAGGTTTGGACGCAAACTTTGCGCCGCAGACCGAGACGATCGCGCTTAATGGGACCTCAAGCGTCACGACGACCAAGTCCTTCCTGCGCATCAACCAGATGTCGATGCTCAACAGCGCCAACACCGGCAACATCACGGCCTCGATCAGCTCGACGGTGTACGCAAAGATTAACGCCGGCGTTGGGCAGACCCAGATGTCGATCTACACGGTGCCGGCCGGGTACACCTTCTACCTGTCCTACGTCCAGTACGACGCCAGCATCGGCTTTACCTCAAGCAACTACATGATCGGCGCCGAGTACAATAAAATTAACAGCGGCGCCAATAACGGCTTGATTACGCTTCTGCAGCAAACAACCTTTGTGCAAAAGCAAGAGACTCCGTTTACGGTGCCAATTGCGCACATCGAGAAGACCGACATACAGTTCTGCGTCAAGGCCAACACCGGGAGCCCCTTCACCGTCAGCATGTACGCCGGCGGGTACCTGATCAAGAACGACTCGCAGGTGGCCTAGGTGCCGATCTACCTCGACACCCGGGGCAACAGCGTGCTCTCGGTCGCAATATGCGACCGCTGCAGCAGGAAGTTTCCCTACGTGGAGCTCATGCCGGACCCAAACTTCCCAGGCATGCGGGTGTGTAGGGATGACCTGGACAAGTTTGACCCCTGGAGGCTGCCGGCCAGGCAGACGGAAAACATCGCGCTGCGCTTCCCGCGGCCCGACACGCCGATCGGATTGGACAACAGGCACCTGGTCACGCAGGGCGCGCCAAACGGCGCCGGTGACTCATTCTTCATAACGCAGACCCCAGGCGAGGCCACGCAGGCCGGCAACCCTGGCGACCTCGAGTACTAGACAACATGGCCGACCGCCCAATATCGCAGCTGCCCGTCGCGGGCGCACTGACCGGAAACGAGCTCACCGTCGTCGTTCAGAACGGCGTCACGAAGCAGACCCAGCTGCAGGACATATCCAACCTCGGCGGACCCACGGGCCCCACGGGGCCGATGGGCGCCACGGGGCCCACCGGACCAAATGGCTTAACCGGGCCCACCGGGGCGGGCGGCCCTGGACCAACGGGTCCAACCGGCGCGGCCGGAGCTCAGGGACCAACGGGCCCAACCGGCGCGGCGTCCTCCGTTGCGGGGCCCACGGGGCCAACCGGAGCTCAGGGACCAACGGGCCCAACCGGCGCGGCGTCCTCCGTCGCGGGGCCCACGGGGCCAACCGGGGCCACGGGCCCAACGGGGGCTGCCTCCACGGCGGCCGGCCCGACGGGACCAACCGGCGACGTTGGACCAACCGGACCGACAGGCAACCAAGGCGGCGCCGGGCCAACCGGCCCCACCGGGGGCACAGGTTCCACCGGCCCGACAGGACCCACGGGGGCAGCGTCCTCCGTCGAGGGGCCCACGGGGCCAACCGGCCTAACCGGAGCCACTGGACCCACCGGCCCAACCGGAGCCACGGGACCCACCGGCCCAACCGGAGCCACGGGACCCACCGGACCAACCGGAGCCACGGGACCCACCGGCCCCACGGGCGCAACTGGACCCACGGGCCCCACGGGCCCAACCGGACCAACCGGCGCGGCCTCTAGCGTTGCGGGCCCAACCGGCCCGACGGGCCCGCAGGGCAACTCGACGAGCCTGTTCCTGTTCAACGCGAACACGACGATTACTGGCGGATACCCCGGCGACGGGGACATAATCTGGAACAACGCGGCCCAGACCAGCGCGACGCAGATTAACATTAGCCACCTGACCGACAACGGCATCGACGTCGACATCTTCCTGGCGACGCTGACGGCCACAGAAACAATCATCATCCAGGACAAGGACAACAGCTCCAACTACCAGACCTGGCTGATCTCCGCCAACCCGACCCATGTAAACCCCGGCGCGGCAAATAGTTACTGGCAGGTCCCGGTCTCCCTGACCGCGTCGGGCGGCACCGGCACCACGGGCTTCGCAAACGCCCTTCCGATCTTCCTGGCGCTCGTGTCCGGCCAGCAGGGCCCCACGGGCGCCCAGGGCCCGACGGGACCAACTGGGCCCACCGGCGCAACCGGGCCAACCGGACCAACCGGGGCCACGGGCCCCACCGGGGCCACCGGCCCGACCGGACCAACCGGCGACGTAGGGCCAACCGGACCAACGGGGTCCACAGGCCCCACCGGCCCGCAGGGCATACAGGGCGTGACTGGCCCAACCGGCCCGCAGGGCGTGCAGGGCGTGACGGGCCCAACCGGCCCCACGGGGGCGCAGGGCGTAACGGGCCCAACCGGCCCCACGGGGCCGCAGGGCATACAGGGCGATATTGGCCCAACTGGCCCCACGGGGCCGCAGGGCACACAGGGCAATATTGGCCCAACAGGCCCAACGGGGCCGCAGGGCACACAGGGCAATATTGGCCCAACAGGCCCAACGGGGCCGCAGGGCGTGACGGGCCCAACGGGACCAACGGGCGCCCAGGGCAACGTGGGCCCAACCGGCGCCGGCGGCCCAACCGGCCCCACGGGCTCGACGGGGCCCACCGGCCCCACGACGTACCCGGGCGCCGGCGTGGCGGTGTCCACCGGCTCGGCCTGGTCGACCTCGCTGGGCTACGGAACAGGCCCCACGGCCAGCACGCTGGTGCAGCGCGACGCCAGCGGCAACATATCGAGCGGCACCTTCTGATGAAAATTGCCGTCTACGCGATCTGCAAGAACGAGGAGCAGTTCGCGAAGAGGTTCTGCGACTCCGCAAGGGACGCCGATTTAATCGTGGTGGCGGACACCGGCTCCACGGACGGCACGGCCCAGGCGTTGAGGGACAACGGCGCGGTGGTGCACGAGATCTGCGTGACGCCGTGGAGGTTCGACCGGGCGCGCGACGCCGCCCTGGCCCTGGTGCCGTCGGACGTGGACGTGTGCGTCAGCCTGGACCTCGACGAGGTCATGGAGCCGGGGTGGCGCGAGGAGATCGAGCGGGTCTGGGAGGAGGGAACCACCAGGCTGCGCTACAAGTTTGACTGGGGCTGCGGGATCGCGTTCTTCTACGAGAAGATCCACGCCCGCCACGGGTACCACTGGCACCACCCCTGCCACGAGTACCCGGTCCCGGACAAACGCATTGTGGAGAAGTACGCGCACACGGACGCGCTGCTGGTCAGGCACCTGCCGGACAACACGAAGTCCCGGGGCCAGTACATGGACCTGCTGCAGCTCGCCGTCGAGGAGGACCCGCGCTGCCCCAGGAACGCGTTCTACTACGCCCGGGAGCTGACCTTCAAGCTGCGCTGGGAGGAGGCGGTGCAGGCCCTCCAGCGGTACCTCGACATGCCCGAGGCCACCTGGGCGAACGAGCGGTGCTACGCCATGAGGCTGCTGGGCGCCGCCCACGAGGAGCTGGGACGCGACGGCATGCAGTGGCACCGCCGGGCCTGCGCAGAGGCGCCAAACACGAGGGAGCCCTGGTGCGAGCTGGCCACGCTGTGCTACCGCCGCGGGATGTGGGAGGAGTGCTACGCGGCCGCCACGAACGCGCTCAGGGTCGGCAGCAAGGAGCACGTGTACACGATGGACCCCGCGGTGTGGGGCCCGAGGCCGCACGACCTGGCGGCAATCGCGGCGCACCACCTCGGCATGAAGGAGCGGGCGGTAAGGCACGGCCAGGACGCGGTTGACCTGGACCCCAACGACGAGAGGCTGCGCGGTAATCTAGAATTCTACAGGGAAGCATAATGGCACAGAACGGATACACACCCATTCAGCTGTACCGGAGCACGACCGCCAGCGCGGTACCTCTGGCGGCCAACCTCGCCGCGGGCGAGCTGGCCATCAACATCACCGACGGCAAGCTGTACTACAACGACGGCGGCACCGTCAAGCTGCTGGCGAGCAACGCCGCCACGACGAACGTCAACTCCATATCGTTTGGCAGCACCGGCCTTACGCCCAACACGGCCACGACCGGCGCGGTCACCGTGGCGGGCACGCTGCTCGCGGGCAACGGCGGCACGGGCCTGAGCTCCTACGCCACCGGCGACCTGCTCTACTACAGCGCGGGCACGGCGCTCAGCAAGCTCGCCATCGGCGCGGCCGGCCAGATCCTAACCTCGAGCTCCACCGCGCCGCAGTGGACCACGCTCTCGGGCGTGGCGGTCACGACCATCTCGGGCGGCACCACGGGCCTGCTGCCGAACACGCCCACCTCCGGCGCCGTGACCCTCAGCGGCACCCTGGTGGTCGGAAGCGGCGGCACGGGGCTCACGTCGCTGACGGCGGGCTACGTCCCCTACGGCAACGGCACCTCGGCCCTCGGCAACTCCGCCAACCTGTTCTTCGACTCCGCCAACGCACGGCTCGGGGTCGGCACCGCATCCCCCGCCGTGACCGGCGCCTTCGTGGGCACCGACGCCGTCCTGATCCCCGTGGGCACCACCGGGCAGCGCCCGACGGGCGCGACCGGGTACCTGCGCTTTAACACCAGCACAACCTCCTTCGAGGGCTACAACGGCACCAGCTGGAGCTCGGTAGGCGGCGCGACGATCAGCAACGACACCTCGACCTCGAGCGACGTGTACCCAACCTTCGCGGCCACGACCTCGGGCGCGGCCACGACGCTCTACACGAGCAACGCAAAACTACTTTACAAGCCCTCCACCGGTGAGCTAAAATCTTCTCAGCTTGTGGCCACCAACGGGCTGGTTGTCAACGCCACGACGGTGTCCTCAAACTACACGGTCGCGGCCGGCTACAACGCCATGTCGGTCGGGCCCGTCACGGTGGGCGCCGGGGCGGCGGTAACGGTTGCCAGCGGCCAGCGCTGGGTCGTACTCTAAGGAGCAACAATGTCATCTATAGTAATCTCTGGCGACACTAGCGGGGCGATCACGGTCGCGGCCCCCGCGGTGGCTGGCACTAATACGCTCACGCTGCCGGCCACGACCGGGACGATCCTAACCTCCGGCTCGGCCGTAACGGTGGCCCAGGGCGGCACGGGCCAGACCACATACACCGACGGGCAGCTACTCATCGGCAACAGCACTGGCAACACCCTGACGAAGGCAACACTTACCGCCGGGTCGGGCATTACAGTAACCAACGGCTCTGGGTCTATAACCATTGCCGCATCTGGCGGCGGCGGCCTTGGTGGAATGTCGGTCTACACTAGCAACGGAACATTTACCATTCCATCGGGAAAGACTGTCGTCAAAGTCACCGTAATTGGCGGGGGTGGCGGGTCTGGGGCGGCTGGAACAAACTCTGAAGCAACTGGAGGTATAAGCGGTGGCGGGGGCGGTGGTGGCGGGGCAATTAAATATCTCACGGGACTGACACCCGGCAACACGCTCGCAGTCACAATCGGAGGCGGCGGATCAGCTGGCGCTGTGAATAGTGGAAGCGGCGGACCCGGAGGCACATCCAGCGTTGCGTCCGGCACACAAACAATTACGACGGTGTCAGCATCTGGCGGAAGCGGCAGCTCGGGAATTGTTAACGGTTCCGGTGCTGGGGGTACGGGCGGAACTGGAACAAACGGAGATATAAATATTACTGGCAGCACAGGTGCAGCTGCCGCAGCAAACCTTTCTGACCGACCAACACTTTTCGTAAGCCCAGCGGGGGGCACGGCTGCACTTGGTTTTGGCGGAACCGCTAATTTTTTAGCTGCGTCTGGCGGATTTGTAGCGGGTCGTGCTGGGCTTTTATATGGTGGCGGAGCGGGCGGGGCCTGCGCCGCGGGTAGTTCAGATGTATATAGGGCCGGAGCTGCCGGAGCGGCTGGCGTAGTGATTTTTGAATGGTAATTAACATGACCCAAAAATACTTAATCATTAACACGACCACAAACACTGTCGAGAATATCTGCATGTGGGACGGGGACGAGTCGATGTGGAAACCCCCCGAGGACCACATTGCGCTTCCCCACGCAACCACCCCCGCAATGGTCTGGGAGTGGAGCAACAAAGACAAAGACTTTGTGAAGAAAGAACAAGTTGGTGCTGGAAACATTGGCGACACGTGGGACGGAACTCATTGCATCACGAACGAGGAAAAGCCCGTGATATTCACCGGCAAGGACAGCCAACCCGCCACGATGGGAACGCAGCCGCTGTGATTGAAGACATCGCCCCCGTTCACTCCTTCACCTACGACGGCGCTCAGGTGAACGTGTACCACGCAAGCAAGGGCGAGGGACTGCCGCGGCACTCCCACACCTACTCCCACGTGACGATGTGCAACGCCGGGTCGTGTGTGGTGAGGAAGGAGGGCAAGGAGGTCGTCATGGACAAGGGCACGCAGCCGATCAACCTGCTTGCACCAGACTGGCACGAGATCGAGGCGCTGGAGGACGGAACCGTGTTTGTAAACATATTTGCTGAAGGAAAATACTAAATGGCTAGCGTAATTTCAGCTGGGACCACCAGCACCACGGCCCTGAACCTGAGCGGCGACACCACCGGCAACCTGGCCTTCCAGACCCAGAACGGCACCTACACCATCACGGTGCCCAACGCCACGGGCACGCTGCCGCTCACCGGCTCGGCGCAGACCTACACCGCGCCTCAGCGAGGAACAGTCACTACTGACAACGACCTCAGCTTTGATATGAGTGTCACCAATAACTTTAAATGCACACCATCCGCTGGCGGCGCGCTGACGTTTACCAACATCACGGCCGGGCAGTCCGGCTTCATTCTGCTGATCAACGGGTCCAACTACTCGATCACCGCGGCGGGCACGACCAAGGTGGCCGTGGGGGCCCTCACGACCATCTCCCAGACCGGCACCTACCTGCTCGGCTACTTCAGCGACGGCACCAACGTGTACGTGACCAACTCCAACGCGCTAGCATGACGATCCTCCAGTCCTCAATCGTCCCGGCCGCGGGCTACAACATCCAGCGCAGCCTGCGGTTTCGCTCTAGTGCGTCTGCTTACCTGAACAGGACTCCTGCGAGTGCTGGTAATCGCCAGATTTGGACTTGGAGTGCGTGGGTAAAAAGGGGAAAACTTACAGATAGTGCTATTCAAACCTTACTTGGAACAGCCAGTAATACTGACTTGATTGGTTTTGACACAGACGATACCTTTCGTGTTTGGTTTGGGACAAACACATATAGCACCAAAACAACGCAAGTATTTCGTGACCCATCTTCTTGGTATCACTTTGTTGTTGCGGTAGATACAACTCAAGCAACTGCTAGTAACCGCTTGAAAATTTATGTTAACGGATC
>Ga0209085_1000106_pt1 | contig 60333 bp, 57 predicted proteins | sample C_131016_EF_Meta_FD_187310 | JGI IMG/M metagenome (GOLD analysis project Ga0209085, IMG submission 187310) | Freshwater microbial communities from Lake Croche, Canada to study carbon cycling - C_131016_EF_MetaG (SPAdes) (version 2) | ecosystem: Environmental > Aquatic > Freshwater > Lake... | reverse complement strand
TGTAATTCCATCAACAGAAGACTTAGAATATAGTCGGCAATTTTGGTTTCCTTCAATAGATTTGCCCTCATGGGATATAACCATTATTCCAACTGGATAACTGGTATCTTATTTCTTTGCAAGTCCCTTATCATGGTGAAATCGCATAGTTTCTGTGTCAATATAATAAGGCTCTAGGGCATCATAAGGATAGGGAAGGGGAATGAGAGAATAGGTGGTTGTAGTTGTTGTTAGAGCCATTGCGGTTAATTCTTCGCTTAAAGCAGAGATAACTACTGTTGCTACTAGTAAATTGAGAAAATGACGACGGTTGAGAAACATAATTAAAAAAGTGGTTGAATAATAGCGACACTCAAACTATAGATTAATATAGAAATAACACTGATTAAGTTTGGTTAAAAAACTAAGTTAAGTATGACTACAACATCTTATACGACAACTTCTGCTAGGGCTGAGATGAACGAACTGAGACGCTTAAAAAGCCTACTCCCACCAGAACTACAAAGCTGGGTGATGGTAGAAGGGAGCACAGAAGTTAATCCCCCTCTGATTCGTTCTGAAGAAATTGGTAAAGACGAAATTGAAATTCAGGTGGACTTAGCTAAGTGGGAAAACTTGTCAATAGATCAAAGAAACCTTCTGTTTTGGCATGAAGTAGCTCGTATTCAAAATGATACTATTCCTAAAGAAGGCTGGGAAATGGCTGCTTTAGCCATTGGACTAGGAGGGGCAGTAGGTGAACTTTGGGTGCAAGATGGTTTATTATTGTTGCTAGCACTCGCTCTCTGTAGTGTTTCAGGCTACCGTCTCTGGCAAAAAAATAATGGCGACAAAACACTGAAAGAGTGTCTAGAAGCGGATGAAAAAGCTATTAATTTAGCTACTCGTTTCGGTTACACTTTACCAAATGCTTATAAAAGTCTTGGCAGTGCTTTTAAAACTTTAATAGAGTTAACGCCTAACCGCAGCCAAAGAAAACGCTATGAAGAAAGACTGCAAGCCCTCAAACGGAGTGCTGCTAAAGTCAAAGCAACCATGAAACAGTCCTAACCTAATTAAAAGCGCATTTGACTGATGGATAACCAGACCCCAAAAACAGATTTCTCTGTGTCCCTCTGTGATAGTTCTCCAGTGCTCCAGATACCTAAACGTCTGACTGTACTAGAAGCGGTAACCTTTAAGGAAAAAGTCACCCAAATTCTCGCTAACTCATCTCTGCCAAGAAGTATCCACATAGACTTTAATTTGACTGAATTTATTGACAGTAGTGGGATAGGTGCTTTAGTTTATCTCTACAAGTTGAGTCAGGAGAAAAATGTCGAATTATCTCTTTTAAACGTCAAACCACCTGTAATGGCAGTTTTAAAAATGACTGCACTGGATCAGGTTTTTAAGATAATCGAGCTCAATTCTCCTAGTACTAAAACGGAAGACAGACCTGATTTATCCCAAGTTCCGGAAACTCATCCCTCAGTTAAATCTTTAATTAAAAGGTTATTAGATATTGTAGGCAGTCTAGTAGGGTTAGCTATTACAGCTGTTCTTTTTATTCCTATTGCTATCTCTATTAAAATTGATAGTCCAGGACCTATTTTCTTTAATCAAGAACGTTGTGGCTGGATGGGGAAGAGGTTTGCCATAATCAAGTTTAGGTCAATGTGTAACGACGCTGAAGCACTTAAAGCAAAAATTTCCAATGACATAAGTGATTCCAAATTTTTCAAAAACAAAGAAGATCCTAGAATTACTAGGGTAGGTAAATTCCTTAGAAAAACTAGCCTAGATGAACTACCTCAATTCTGGAATGTCCTCAAAGGGGAAATGAGTTTGGTAGGCACTCGTCCTCCTACTCCAGATGAGGTTGAGAAATATGAAGTACCAGAATGGCAGCGTTTGAATGTCAAACCAGGAATGACTGGGGAATGGCAAGTCTATGGTCGTTCTAAAGTTCGGAGTTTTGAAGATGTCATCCGACTAGATTTAGAGTATCAAAAGAAGTGGAGTCTGTGGTATGACCTCGAATTGATTTTGAAGACGATACTAGTAATTTTTCGGAAAAATAGTGGTGCAGTCTAGAACAAATACTCAACAAAACCCAGAGCCAGATTTTTATCTTAGAGTGGCGACAGAAATAGAAGCACTCGAAAAAGTTTTGCAATGGTATGAAGATTCTATCAGGTTTCGCCTACCCGATAGGGCGTCTTGGGAATGCGAATTAGCTCTCAACGAAGGCTTTGTCAATGCAGTACAGCACGCCCACAAGAACTTACCGAAAGAAACTCCAATAGAACTTAAACTCACAATAACTGATAATTATTTATGGATCGAGATCTGGGATCAAGGAGAACCCTTTGATTTAATAGCCGAATTAGAAGCTCTTAAGCAAAGTGATCTTGAGCCATTGGAACACGAAAGTAAACGCGGTTTGTTGTTTATGGAACAACTCACCGACGATTTACAGTATTTAAGATCTAATCAATGGCAAAACTGCTTAAGGATGGGGAAAAAATTAGATTTCAGCAACAGCTCTTTCAATCAAGCGTCTAGCTAGAGTTTGAGTACCTGTATGCTCATAATAGTTGGTACTGATATCTAGAAAAGCCGCTAAATAATCTAGTTTATCCTCAGAAAAATCTACAATGCCCTTCAGAGGAGCTAAAACACTCTGAGGGGTTAAACCACGTTCTGAGACAAAGCCACTCATCCAACCCTTCACAGAATCTATACTAGTGCCGATAAAATTCAGTTGACCGGCTGAATTGCCTCCTGGAATTAGGGAACTCACACTTTTAAAAGTTTGGTTACTTTCTAGTTCATGCGGATTAAGGGCAGAAATAGTAGAGAGTGCTTGGTCTAAAAATCTCGGTCCTAGTGGAATTAGTCCATCCAAAGATATTAGAGCAACTATACGCATTAAAGACTCGCCACTATAGTCAGCTAGAGAAGCCACAAAATCTCCAATACTGTCGCCTGGGATACCATTAATTTGACAAAAAGCCACTACTTCTACAACTAGTTTAGTTGCGAAATCTATGGTCTGAGCTTTTTGAGCCTGTGGGGTAATATGACCTAAAAAACCTAACAGAGGGATAGTTTCACCTACTTTATTGGCTAATATTCCACTAGCTAAGACTTTATCAGAAACATCCACAGTTTGATAGAGCCACAATGCTCTTTGGTAGCCTTGGGAAGAATCATTGTACAATTGAACCGCTCGCTCCCCAATTTGTTGAATCAGAGATTCATCAGTTTCTCCTGTTACCGCCCGAATTGTATTATCAAAACCCACTAAATTATTCCATTCTCCAGGTACCACAAAATCTAGCATCCCTAGCACTTTTGTGGTGAGGTTATTAGTGGGTAATTCGTCAACTAATTGAAAGATAGGTTTATTCATTTAATTTTCCTCTAGGATTTTACTAATTTAGCAAGTTCACTCAGTTTAAATCTTTCTAACCAAGAAGCTCGGTCAGCTGCAGTAAACGAAGGATTACGAGAGAGAACTTTGACTTGGTAACGATCGCCCACTAGAAGAGCAGTAGCAGTACTACCCTGTTCAACAGCAGGATAACCGGCTATTTTCTGGGCGCTGTTAGCAAACTTAGCTTTAGCAGTAGGTAGATTGAGTGTATCAGAAATAGACATCACAGCTAGTTCTTTACCTTCTTTACTTAATTTTGCCTCAGCAAAGCCCTTTTTCTCTTGAGTGTAGATTCTTTTATAACCATCCTGTTCGGGAGGAAAAAAGCGATTAAAACTACCACCAGACTGAGACTCACGGACAACGGCAGAAGCGCCTTTTTGGGTGGACTCTTTTTGAACTGCCTGATAGCGCGAAGGAGGTGCACTAGCACAGGAAGTCAAAAGCAATAGTGCCACGGACAAGAAAACAAGTAGAGATTTACGAAATTGTATTAACATTGAGTGGTTCTCTAAAAACTAGTTTTTTTACAAGGTTAACACCTAGTTTGGCAACCTATGTCTATAATATGGTTTCCTGTTACTTAATTTTAAATTTTTCACACTTCATAAATTTAGAGGTAAGCAGAACCAGTCATCGAAAGACCGTTTATTTAGATGCTTTCAGTAAATCCTCAACTGTCAAGTTTTGTTCAGCCGAATAGCTACCGAGAGAACGCTTAACTTTAAGTTGAATCAAAATACCTACTCTAGCTTTTAATTCTTTAGCGTTGAGCGGTAAATTACCTAACTTGAGTGTGAACAGGTTGCCCGTTCGCTCTATTAGTTGGGGAGGTATTACCCCTTGATATTTAGTCACATAATCATCTGTACGACGAAAACGAGGATCTAAAGATGTAGTTTTTAAAGTCACTTCCCATTGGGTATTGACAAAATCTGAGACTTTTGCCTTGTCTACAACTTGCAATTTCAGTTCACTTTCCAGTCCCGAAAGTTCGACCACCTCAAGTTGGGTTGCTTCTCCCTTCAATAAGGCATTGTAAACAATCAAGTCTGTCCGATTATTTTCTTTTTGTTCTTTAGCTTCCAACCAAACTTCTGGGGGGAGTGTATATTCTACGCCTCCATTTGGAACATCTTTAAGTTTTAAAGTCACAATTTGTGACGCAAATGGTTCAAAAGATCTAGATGTATTCCAAAGAACTAAAAAAGAATAGTCTAAGCGATTGACCAAAAAACGATATTGACCTTGCACTAATGATCCAGGCGCTAAAAGTTCCTTAGCACCTTCTCTTGTCTGCCAAACATTTTTACTAAGAGTGTAACCACGTTCTTTTAACTGTCTAAAACTCACGCTAGCACTGAGTTGATCGTCTAATAAGGGTTGATTTGAGTTGATCAGAGTTAAAGTACCTAGTAGTCCATCTCGCCCCATTTGTCCGTTACTGCCATTAACGCCATTTTTGCCAGATAAACAACGCAATTGTTTTGTGCTACAGGCATATTGAGGATCACCGGGATTACCTTGACAGGTTTTAATAGTGACATAAGGTTCAGGACAGAGGCAGCCTGTCCCACCACTACCACCCTTACCACCCTCTCCACCTAATCCTCCTGAAGCATTAATAAAGACCTGTTTGAGAAAACTGATATCAGTAGTGTAAAGGCTAACTGAACCGCCATTACCGCCATTGCCCCCTTTACCCCCATTACCGCCATTACCGCCATTGGCACCCCTGAGATTATCATTAATCGGCTCATTGGAAAGGGGACAAGTGGCCGACTGACCAGGGCTTCCATCTTCTCCTTTAAATCCTTTTTGACCTGTTAAATCTAAATTAAGAGGCTTGGGAGACAAAAAAATAGTTAAACCATCCCTATTGTCACCATCATTGCCGTTTTGTCCATTTTGTCCATTTTGTCCATCAGTTCCTAAAATTTGTTCTGCTTTGACTGCTGTTCTGTAACTCAAGGGAAAGAAGAAAACAAGTAACAAACAAAGAAGTTGTATTTTTTTCATAATTTATCCCAAAATAGAATTCCTTTGCCAAAAGAGAATCTTACCATAATTATTAGTTCCCAAAAAACCCAAAAAGCCTTGACAAATTCTTAATTGTTTTGCTATATTTATAAATGTGCCCAAAAAAACAAGGGATTGTAGTTCAATTGGTTAGAGCACCGCCCTGTCACGGCGGAAGTTGCGGGTTCGAGCCCCGTCAATCCCGTAGAAAAATAGTAAAATAACATGGGTAAGCTCACTGTTAAAGTTGTGCCATCGTCTTCTCAGGATTTGATTGTGGGTTGGCTTGGTGAGTCTTTGAAAATTAAGGTCAAAGCTCCACCGGAGAAAGGTAAGGCTAATGCGGCAGTAATTGCTCTATTGGCTTCTAAATTGTCTATTGAGGCAGATTTGATTGAGGTGGCGTGCGGACATTCATCTTCCTCTAAAGTTCTCTCTATACATGGCTTAGATGATGCTCAGATTAGTGCTTTACTGAATAAATAGTACTATTTTAGATATTTAAGCTCTATATAGTACTTAATTTTCCCTGTACCCTCCGGGCTTCTACGCCTACCCTGGAGAGTGTTCCCTAATCAGAACCTGTAAATTAAGGTTCCAATAGCTTATTATTTGTACAATTGACGAAAAAATCATCTATAATGGTTAAATAAAGATAGTACTCACTAGGAGAAATAGCAATGACTCTCAATGTTGTGAACTTGGTCGGACGTGCCGGTCGTGATCCAGAAATTAAATATTTTGAATCAGGGAAAGTTCTCTGTACATTTACTTTAGCTGTCAATCGTCCCACCAATAAAAGTGATGAACCTGATTGGTTTAACTTGGAAGTTTGGGGTAAAACGGCTGAAATAGCCAAAAACTACGTCCGTAAAGGCAGTTTAATAGGGATCACTGGCAGTTTAAGAATTAATAGTTGGTCAGACAAAAATACTGGGACAAGACGCTCCTTTCCATTGATTAATGTGGATCGTTTAGATCTTTTAGGTTCTAAAAAAGATATAGATCCTAGTGCAGTTGAGCATTCTCCTCAATAAAAGAGGTTTTGAAGAACACTCTCTATGCGATATGCACTCGTCCATGAATGGTTAACACCAAAGGCCACAGGTGGTTCAGAGTTGGTGGTGAAGGAAATTTTAAAGCACATAGATGCTGATGTTTATGCACTAATTGACTTTGAATCAACTAACCCAGAGAGTTATCTTTATCAGCGCCAAATTAAAACAACTTTTCTCCAACACTTCCCTTTAGCCCTCTATGGCGCACAAAAGTATTTGCCCTTTCTCCCTTTAGCTATTGAACAGTTAGATGTACGCAATTATGACATAATACTATCATCCTCTCATGCAGTGGCTAAAGGAGTTATCACAAGTCCTAGACAATTACACATATGTTATTGTCACACACCCATGCGTTATGCGTGGGACTTGACATATGATTATCTGCAACGCAGTCCTGCTGGCAAAGGACTAACAGGAATATATACTCGCTATTTACTGCATAATTTACGTCAATGGGATGTCATCTCAGCTAACCGAGTAGATTACTTCATCGCTAACTCCAAACATACAGCCAGCCGGATTTGGCGCTGTTATAGACGTGAGGCTAAAGTTATCTATCCCCCTGTGGAAATAGAACGGTTTGTCTATCAAGCCGAGAAAAAAGATTTTTTTCTGACAGTTTCTCGTCTAGTAAGTTATAAACAAGTTGCTCTGATTGTGGAGGCTTTCAACCAATTAGGTTATCCTTTGATTATTATTGGCGATGGACCAGACCTAAAGTTACTGCAAAAATTAGCTAAATCCAATATTACTTTTAAGGGAATACAACCCAATGAGGTAGTTGAAGACTATATGAAAAACGCTAAAGCCTTTGTTTATGCAGCTTGTGAAGACTTTGGCATTGCTCTAGTAGAAGCTCAAGCTTGTGGCACTCCCGTCATTGCCTATAGCCAAGGAGGGGCTTTAGAAACCGTTATTGATATTCGTCAGTCTAACAAAACAGGTACTGGATTATTTTTTTCTGAGCAAAAGGCCAAATCTCTGGTGGAGGCTGTGGAAACTTTTTTAGAGTTTTCACATCAATTTAATCCAGAGAGTTGCTATATGCAAGCGACTCGCTTTAGTTCAAAAGTGTTTGAAACTTCTTATCTGAGCTTTGTAGAGACTTGTTCTAAAAACTGGTCTTCTCTGGCTAAGTAGAAAAAAATAATTTTTTCTGCCCAGATTCAACCTAAGAAGGCTCATCAGGTTTTATGATCGAGAGAGTGTGGTGTGATGTGATGTGAAGGAGTAAAATGACTGCCAATAGCCAACTTATCTCCGCCAAGGTTATATATACCTTGATCAGACGAGGTTTTGCTCCAATTGCTTCCTCGAAGCGGCGTAAAAAATCCTCGGGTGTAGAATTTCTTGATCGTACTGCTTTAAAGCGTACTTTTGATATTTTCTTTTCGTTAATTGTCCTGCTCTTTTGTTCACCAATCTATTTGATCTTAGCGATTTCAGTTGCTTTAAGTTCACCAGGTCCTGTCTTTTATGTACAAGAACGGGTGGGTAAGGATTTTAAAAGGTTTAACTGTATTAAATTCAGAACAATGGTGACTAATGCTGATGAAATGCTGGAGTCATTGATAGCTGATAGTCCGGAACTGAGAGAAGAATTTGAAAATAATTCTAAACTACGCCATGATCCTAGAGTGACGGGAATAGGCAGATTTCTTCGCCTAACGAGTCTAGATGAATTTCCTCAATTTTGGAACGTTCTGATGGGAGATATGAGTGTCGTAGGTCCAAGACCTCTAGTCCCAGAGGAATTAGAAAAATATGGCAAACGTATTGATAAAGTTTTGTTGGTTCGTCCCGGCATTACAGGACTATGGCAAGTGTCAGGCCGTAATGACATCCCTTATCCCCAAAGGGTACAAATAGATGTTCATTATGCCAATTCATATAACTGGGTAACAGATATGTGGATTATCTTCAAAACGATTGGTGTTGTTATTTTTCCTCACAATAACGGAGCCTATTAGGTGATAATAAGGAGGAATGTATCAATCTTCCTCCTTATTGGTTGGACAAAAGAATATATACCTATGGGAACTTTCCTAAAGCTCATTTTTTCCTATCTAATTCCACCTCTAGGCGTTTTTCTGACAGTGGGAATAGGTACTGATTTCTGGATCAATTTGATTTTAACTTTCTTGGGTTATTTCCCTAGATTGATTCACGCAGTTTGGGTAATTGCCAGAAACTCTCGATAGAGGTGAATTGTAAATTTAATACTGCTTCGATTATTACGGACTACGAAAAGCGAGAACCAGATCAGGTTGACACTTGAGACCCACTTTATAGTAAGGTTTAACCTTACTATGGCTTTACGCTTATTTTCATCTGTTTTATAAACGAAAACTAGGCAATCTCTAGTTAAAGAAATTGCCGAGGTACTCGTGGTAGATGGTTATGTATTTTACTATGATCTATATAGAGCTAATCAGTTGGCTGGAGAAGATAAAATTGACCCAGTTGAACTTTTCTATCCAGCACTGAGATATCGTATTAGGAGATTTCTAGAACCTACACACCAAGCAGTTTTATTTAAAAATATCTAGATTATGTGAAAAATAAAGGGATAACGGAAAGACTTGTTAGAATCACTTAATATAGACACAATAGCTAAAATTGGGGCTATCCAAGTTAATAAAACGAGAAAAGGCCACAATAAAAAGCCAATCAAAACAAAATTCAAGATTGCCACAATTACCCCATAAACCAAGATGTTAATGTGAAAATTAAGCGCTTCTTTAGCGTTAGCTTGCACTATTGAATCATCAGAAACAAAGAGAATGGTCAGAGGGATCAGAAAGCTAATAACCGTTACGCTAAGAAAAATCGAAGCATGGGAGGCTATGGACAGTATTTTACGTTTACTTATAGTTAAGTCTTCACTCATAATATCTCTCCTAGTGGGTATAATTCTTATATTTTATCATAACATTTTAGCTATTAATTTTATGTTAGAATAGATAGTACATTTTAGAAGATAACAATATGGATATTATTCCAGCTATAGATATTTTAGATGGTAAATGTGTAAGGCTATATCAAGGCGACTATCAGCAAGCGCAAATATTCTCCGAAAACCCTGTAGAAATAGCTTTACGTTTCGTAGAAGAGGGAGCAACTCGCTTACACTTGGTGGACTTAGATGGAGCAAAAGAAGGTAAGATCAGCAATCTTACTACTATAGAATCTATAGTTAAAGCTGTTTCTATTCCTGTACAGGTAGGGGGAGGTCTGAGGAATCAGAATTCAGTTCAACAATTAGTAGAATTAGGGGTAAGTCGAGTAATTTTGGGAACCATAGCAGTAGAACAACCAGAATTAGTAGCTGAACTATGCCAACAGTTCCCTCAAAAAATAGTGATAGGGATAGATGCTAGAGAGGGGAAAGTAGCTACAAGAGGGTGGTTAGAAACAGCAGAAATTTCTGCTATAGAATTAGGGCAAAAAATGAGCACTCTCGGCGCTACAGCAATTATTTATACCGATATTCAGCGAGATGGTACCTTAAGCGGCCCCAATAAAGCAGCTTTACGAGAATTAATTACTCAAGTTGATATTCCTGTCATTGCTTCAGGAGGTGTTAGTTCTTTAAGTGATCTCTTAAGTTTACTCTCCCTAGAACCATTAGGACTAGAAGGCGTAATCATTGGTAAGGCTATTTATACTGGAGCAGTTAACTTGAAAGAAGCCGTTAGAGCAGTTGGACCGGGACGTTGGCAGGATGTACCAATTGATTTGGGAGATACTCGCTTAGTGTAGGAGTCAGGAGTCAGGAGTCAGGAGTCAGGAGTCAGGAGTCAGGAGTCAGGAGAAAGGTGGCAGATCAGGTTTTCTGTATCACAATCCCTGTTCGCAGTTAAGCTGTTAAAATCTAGGAGAGGGATCAAAAGTAACAATTAAGCAGGAGGAAAAGACAATGACGGATGACACACAAAATACCAAAGAAGAGTTTCTCTATCCTATAGGTAATTATTACGGTGAATTCAGCCCAGAGCGTCTCATATTTAATGCCAATTTACAAGAATTTTCTCACAAAGTATCTTATCTCTGTGCCCTAGAGTCCAATGGGAAAATAACTGCGGAAGAATCTTACAAAGAAATTAAGAAACTTTGGAAACAGTTAAAAGCATCTAAAAATGAATTATTAGGAGATTCTAATACTCCGCATGACAATCCACCGCCAGCGTAAATTTAAGCAATATTTAGTAACAGGAATTTGCTTCCTGTTACTTATATTCACTAGTTATACAGCCCCTGTTTTAGCAGATTCTTCTGCTTCCTTTCTCAAACCATATATAGAAAGAATTAGCCAACAAGTCAGTGAATTTGAGTTAGCTAATGGACTGAAATTCATTGTCTTAGAAAATCACCAAAGTCCCATAGTCTCCTTTGTCACCTATGCCAACGTAGGCGGAGTAGATGAACCGGATGAACAGACAGGAGTTGCCCACTTTTTAGAGCATTTAGCCTTTAAAGGAACCCAAACAATAGGGACCACTGACTATCAAGCAGAACAGCCCCTCTTGCAACAATTAAATCAATTATTTGAGCTTCTTAAAGAACAAGAAAAAGCGCAAAACACTGAAGAAGTAAAACGATTACAAGAAGAATTCAAAGAAGTTCAAAAAGCAGCCCAAAAATATGTCAAAGTCAATGAATTTGGACAGATAGTTTCCCAAGCAGGAGGGGAAGAACTAAATGCTCAGACATCAGCCGATGCTACCATATACTTTTATAGTTTTCCCGCCAATAAACTAGAACTTTGGATGTCCCTAGAATCAGATCGCTTCCTAGAGCCGGTCTTTAGAGAGTTTTTTAAAGAAAAAGAGGTAATTTTAGAAGAAAGACGTTTAAGGACGGAAAACTCACCCATAGGGCAACTATTAGAAGCCTTCCTAGAGTCAGCCTTTACCGTACATCCCTATAAACGTCCTGTCATTGGCTACACCAAAGACTTAAAAGTAGTAAGTCCAGATAATGTCATGGCATTTTTTAAACGCTACTACCCACCCAGTAACCTAACAGTAGCCATAGTCGGCGATGTTAACCCAGCCGAGGTCAAAAGACTAGCACACAAATACTTTAGTCGCTACAAAGCCCAAACAACACCGCCAGGAGTGACCATTGTTGAGCCTAAACAGACAGAAACAAAACAGGTTAACCTCACCCTAAAAACCCAACCTTGGTATATAGAAGGCTATCACTGTCCCAGTTTAAATCATCCCGACAACGCCATCTATGATGTAATGAGTGCCATCCTGAGCCAAGGTCGTACATCTAGACTATATAAATCTCTGGTAGAAGAAAAGCGACTAGCCATAGTTGCCAAAGGTGGCAATGGCTTTCCAGGCAATAGATACCCCAATCTAATGATCTTTTATGCCTTAACGACACCAGGAACCGACCTAGAAACACTCGAAAATGCTTTAAACGTAGAACTAGATCGCCTGACAAAAGAACCAGTCAGCTTAGAAGAACTCAATAGAGCAAAAACCAATCTCATCACTGATGTCTTTAATACGCTTGAATCTAACCTTGGCATGGCTAGACAGTTAGCCGAATATCAAGCCAAAACAGGCTCATGGGAAAATCTCTTTAATCAATTGTCAGCGATAGAACAAGTTACCCCTGCAGACATTCAAAGAGTAGCTCAAGCGACCTTTAGAGCCGAAAATCGTACCATTGGACGTATAATTACTCAAGAAAATTAATGATATTGACAAAATTTAAAAAGTGGTTCCCTCTACTTGTAGCCACCTTAGTTTCTAGTCTAGTTCTCTGGACATATTCTCCAGCTATCGCCCAAACGTTACAACCTTACAACAAACTGACCTTTCCTCCCTTAGCAGAAGTAGTCATACCCCCATATGAACGCTATCAACTCCCTAATGGAATTACTGTCTATCTGATGGAAGATCACCGTCTTCCCCGCATCAAAGGAACCGCAATTCTAGGCATTTCTTCAATTCTAGACCCACCCAATAAAGTCGGTCTAGCCCAAATTACAGGAGAATTAATACGGAGTGGCGGCACTAAACAACACTCTATCAAGGAATTAAATGAAATCTTAGAAAATCATGCCGCAGCCATTGAGAGTTCTATTGGCCTTGATTCTGGTAGTGTAAGTTTTGCCACTCTCACCCCTGATCTAGAGAATGTTTTTAAACTCTTTGTAGAAGTTCTGCGTTCACCTAGTTTTGACAATGCACAATTAGAGTTAATTAAGACTCAACTGAAAGGACAAATTGCTAGACGTAATGATAATCCTGGAGAAATAGCCAGTCGAGAATTTAAAAAGTTAATCTATAGCGAAACTAGTCCCTATGCTAGAACTATAGAGTATGAAACACTGAAGAATATTACTCGTGAAGATGTCCTAGAGTTTTACAGTCAGTTAAACCCTGAACAAATAATTTTAGGTATTGTAGGGGACTTTAAGGTAAATCAAGTCAAGGGATTAATAGAACAGACATTAGCGGACTGGCCAAAGGGAAACAATCCTCTAAATTTCTCTCGGACAAAAGTATCACAAGCTTCAGTCAGCCAACTTTATACAGTCAATCAACCCCAACTCAATCAAAGTAATATTTTACTAGGACAGTTAGGGGGTAAAGTAAACGATCCAGACTATCCCAGCTTAACAGTGCTCAATGGCGTTTTAAGTGGGTTTGGTGGCAGACTTTTCAATGAAGTACGTTCACGTCAAGGACTGGCTTACTCTGTCTATGGCATCTGGAAAGCTAATTATACTTATCCAGGTATCTTTATTGCGGGTGGACAAACTCGTTCAGCCGAGACGGTTCCTTTTATTAGGGCTGTTAATGCAGAAATAGAACGTATTCAGAAAAACCCTATTACTCCCGATGAATTAAGTTATGCCAAAGATTCAATTCTTAACTCTTTTGTCTTTAATTTTAGTAATCCTAGTGCTATATTGAGTAGGTTGATCAGTTATGAATATTTTAAATATCCCACTGACTTTATCTTCCGCTATCAAAAAGCAGTTAAAACAGTAACTATTGAGGATGTCCAACGGGTTGCTGTAGAGTATCTTCACCCAGAAAAAATGGTAACTCTAGTAGTAGGTAATATTAAAGGCATGGAGCCTTCTCTAGATACTCTAGGCAAAAAAATAGAAGATATACAACTTAAACGTTAACTGAAAAATTTTTGAGCTAACAGCTATGTTTAGGCCAGTCAAAGTAAAACCAGAAGAGTTAAAGCTTCTCAATGAAAATCTTTTAGAAGAAGCTCAATTAAATTTAAACTTTGCTTTTCTAGCTATTAGTTCTTGTATAATCGCCACTTTGGGACTATTAGTTAATAGTCCTGCGGTTATTATTGGGGCTATGATTATTGCTCCTCTAATGATGCCTCTGCGGGGACTAGCTTTAGGGACTCTCAATGGAAATCGTCATTTAATTACTCAAAGTTTGTTTACTTTAGGATTAGGCACAATAATATCTATTATTATTTCTGCTATTCTAGGAAAATTTTTCAATTTACCGGCTCTATCTTTTGGTTCAGAAATCTTAGCAAGAACCCAACCTAACCTAGCTGACTTAGGAGTTGCTATCGTTGCCGGAGGAGTGAGTGGTTTTGCGAAAATTAGACCAAAAGTGAGCGATGCTTTAGCAGGAACAGCTATTGCAGTTGCCTTAATGCCTCCCCTTTGTGTTGTGGGAATATCTCTATCTCAATATGAACTTCATGCAGCTTCAGGCGCATTTTTACTCTATTTAACTAACTTTTTGGGCATCACTTTAGCCTGTATGATTGTCTTTGTTCTGGGGGGTTATTTTGGCGAACACAGACAAATGCGAAAGGCTTTATTCTGGTTTACTGCCTTAATTGGTCTCATTATTGTTCCCCTACTTTTAAGTTTAATTTCCCTAATTCGACAAGCCCAAATTAAAGCTACTCTAAAAGAAATACTCCAAAGAGAAACTATCACTATTGGTCAAAAAGCTGAATTAATTGATTTAAACATTAAATGGCGTTTTAATCCTTGGAGTCAAGTACCTCTAAAATTAATTATTACAATTCGCTCTGGTGAAGAAATTACTTCTAAACAGGTTCAAGAAGTAGAGAAATTTCTCACTCAGAGACTTCATCAAGCATTTAAAGTCACTCTAAGAGTTATTCCCTATAAAGAAATTGAATCTCCTTCATCTTCTTAAACATTGAAACTCCAAATTCCTATTTTTCCCTCATAATTGCCACTCGCAATTATTTGGTTATCAGGGGTTATTGCCAGAGAAATAACTTCTTGATGACCTTTTAAAGTCCTTATTAACTGTTGAGTATTGACTGACCAAACTTTAATAGTTTGATCCCAACTTGCACTAATTATTTGCTGACCATCACGACTAAAAATTAACCTATAGACAACATCACTATGTCCTACTAATATCCCTATTTTTTCTCTTGTTTCTACAATATAAATTTCTATGGTATGATTAAATTCTCCTACTGCTAATAACTCCCCATTAGGACTAAAAGCTATTGATTTAACTGCTGAATTAACTGAGATAGATTTAATTAATTTGCCATCTGTTAAACTTCTGATTCTGAGATTTTTTTCTAAGCTTCCAATGGCCAAGAATGTAGCTTGAGGATTTATTTCTATAGCTGTAATTTCTTTAGTAGAACTAGTTATAGTCTGTGTTTCTTTACGCGCATATAAATACCAAATTTTGATACTTTTATCAACACTTACACTTACTAAGATCTTGCTATCAGAACTTATAGACATAGCTAATATTTTATCGGAATGTCCCAAAATTCTATAATTAAATGTTGGCAAATTCCAAAGACAAATAGTTTTATCTTCATTACTAATCAAAGTTTTTTCATCAGGACTAAAAAGGAGAAAATAAATAGCTTTAGAGTTTCTTTGTAACGTTTTAACTTTTAATTTTGACTTTAAATCCCACAGATGAATCAGATTATTTTTATGACCTGTGACTAAAAGATTAGCATTTTGATTCATAGCTAAACAAGTTACAGGTGAATTATTTTCAAGAAAAAATACATTAATATTTGAGCTGACTTTTGCTTCTCTATCATTAGTTGTAACTGTTTGATTTAACTTGAGTTCTTTAACCTTTTGAAAATCAGCTTTAGCTCTCTGCTGATAACCCAATTTATCTAAAATAAAACCTCGATATTGATAAGATTTTAGATGTGTAGAATCAAAGCGAATAGCCTGAGTAAATTCAGATATAGCTTCTTCATAGAGTTCATTTTCAGCATACTCTACTCCTTGTTCATAATAAATATCTGCTAAATTCTCTCTAGTTTTGACTTTAGTAAAAATTGAAGGGGTTGATTTTCCTGGCTCGTAATTTTTCAGTATTTCATAAGCTTCGGCAATTTCTTTGAATTTTTCTACAGCTTGTTGTTGTTCTTCGGGTGAAGCATCAGGAAATTTGTCGGGATGCCATATTTTAGCCAATTTTCGATAAGCTTGTTTAACTTCTATCAGTGAAGCATTAGATTTGAGTCCAAGTATTTTATAGTACCTATCAAGCATTATTTAATTCTTAGGAAATTATTATAACTATAATACTATTTTTTCTTTGAAAATTGTGTATAATAGTGTAAAAACTATAGTGGATTTAATTGATATAGAGAAAAATCTGGAATTTCAGATTTACATTGACATCTACTCCGATCTGCTACGCACACCTGTCTACTGCCACCTATCTTAACTATGATTCATTCAAGCTTACCTAATATTGAAAAAGGTAGTTTTACTATCTGTCAACTCTATGAAATTGGCGATCAAATTGATTTAACTAAAGCCTCTACTTGTATCAGCCAACCAACCGAACGGAAAGAAATGTCTGTAGATGTTAGACAGGCTGAAAGTATTCAAATAGCTCAACCTCCTGTGCAAATTTCTCTAGGAAAAAAAGAGCTAACCTTAGCAGATTTATTCTTAACAGGAGTCTTGACTATTAGTATATATGACTTAGGTGCAATTGCTCTAACTCTTAAACTAGATCTTCCTGAAGGGATAAACTGGTTAACTATTGCACAACTGATTGCCTCGGTACAAGACCTGCCAGATGAACTACAAAAGGAATTTTTATCTAAGGTAGAAGAACTAGAAACTGTTTTGAAACCTGCTATTGATAAACCAAATCGTCCTGCTATTATGGAAGATTATATTATTGTCATAGTAGAAAAATTAGTAGGAGAAAATCATGTCCAAGACTTAGCTAAAAATCCTTTTCTGGGCGCCGCCTTACTAGGAGAGAAAAAACCGTTGAGTTCTTCTACTTCTCAATTGTTAACTCAGATGAGTTACTATAGGGACGATCTAGCTGTTTTTAGTTGGAATGGAGCAATTTTAATCGAACCAGATCCTCTCGCTGCAGCTACAGCCGTTGCTTTGATTGAATTTGCTAATGTAGAATTACTATTGATGCGTTCCTATGATCAATCTCTAGATGCAGAATTACAGAAAATGTATCCTCAGTTACCGAAAGGAAAATCCCGTTTTGCTTTACCTTTAGTTAGTCGTTACAGTCGACTATTACATGAAATACAATACTTAATTGCGGAGTTTACGGAAGTAACTGAACGAGTGGATAATGCACTTAAAGTAGTAGATGATGTTTATTGGAATCGTTTTTATACTGCTATTTTAAATGTTCTCCGAGTTAATTTGTGGCGTTCTGGGGTAGAACATAAGTTGGCTTTATTGCACCAAACCTATAGTATGTTACATGATGAAGCTGATGCCGAAAGAGCCAACTCTCTAGAATGGATGATCATTGTCTTGATCTTGACAGAAATTATTCTAGCTCTAATAAGACATTAGTTTTGCCTTGTTTAACTTCCCGAATAATAACAAAGATTAAGGAATTATTAAGATTATTAAGATATCTTGCCATGGCACAGTTAACTCAGTGATAATACAAAAAACAGAATAATAAGTTACAGATCTTATAAACTACATAACGTTCCTAAAAGTACTTATATACAGCAAAGCCAAAGTTAATAGATAATATATTTTTAAAAATAGTTTATCAAATATTGAACTATTTTTAGTCAATTTAGGGGTAAAACATTCAATGCTTAATCTAGAGTTCAATACATATATCTCCATTAACCAACTATGGTACATTCTCCTAGAATTACAAACAGAAAGCTTTTCTGGAACTATTGAAATAGTCAATTCAGAAGAAAATAACTGGAAAATGTACTTTTATTTAGGGCGGTTACTCTATGCAACAGGTGGAGAACACCCAGTCAGAAGATGGACAAGACATGTTAAACAATCTTTATCAGAAAATTTTTTAAAAGATCCTAACTTATTTATACAAGAAAAAGAATTTGAAACCTGTTGGGAATACGAAATAATATCCCGGTGGTGTCTAGATGAAAAAATCAAAAGAGAGCAAGTAATTAAAATTATTAATGGAATTATTAAGGAAGTTTTTTTTGATTTGTATAGAGTGAGAATTGGCAGTCCTGAAATCACACACATTACACAGGTCTTCTCTCAACAATGGATCTCAGATTCAGTAGAACAATATATTCTTTACAGTCAACAAGAGTGGAAACTTTGGCAACAAAAAGGTATTGCTGATATTAATCCAGAACATAAACCAGTAATTAAAAGAGATGAAGAACTAGCCGCAAAAATATCACAGAATGATTATAGAAAAATGAGCCAATTTTTCAAAGCAAAATTGACTTTAAGGGAATTATCAACAAAAATCCAAAAATCTGTTCTAGATACAACCGTCTATATTCTGCCTTACATTCGCTTAGGTATTATAGAAATGGTAGAGATAGAAGATTGGCCATCCCCATTCAGAAAAAAAGAAGACTTGAACCGAACATTAGATACTTTTCCCTTGATTGCTTATATTGATGATAATCTTGAGTCCATAGAGAACTTAAATCAACAAGTAGAAAAGTTAGGTTGTAAATTTGTTGGGATACAGTATCCCCTACAAACTATCTCAATTCTCTTAAATGAGAAACCAGATCTAATTATCATTAATTTAGGAATCTCAGTTACCAACGGCTATGAAATGTGTGTAGTACTAAGAAGAATGTCTGCTTTTAAAGATACCCCCATTGTAATTTTGGCTCAAGAGGATAGTCTTTTTAATAAAATACAGGCAAAACTCTCGGGTGCAACAGACACCATCATTAAACCAGACCAACTAATGAAAGTTTTTTTAAAGTATGTAAGTCCTCAAGTCAAAACCAGATCATATTTAGATTAGCGCCAAAGAAGCCCCGCACCTATGCGCGGTGTCGGGATGAATTTGGCCCGTAGGTGTAGCCCCCGGAGGGTTTGTTCCAGGCTTTAAAATTTTTTCCATAACTTATTCCAACTTTTCTCTTTTGTGTTATTCTAGTTTATAGCGAATAGAATTTACTCTAAATACTATGCACAGAGCAATCAAGGTCAGATTATACCCAACGATAGAACAAGAAGCTTTACTAGCAAAAGCTTTCGGTACGACTCGCTGGCTATGGAATTATTTCCTAGATTTGAATAATAAGACCTATCTGGAAACAGGTAAAGGTATATCTGGCATGGATTTAAAGAAACTGATACCCAATCTTAAGAATGAATATGAATGGCTAAAGGAAACATATTCCCAATGCCTCCAACAAACAACTCTTAATCTATCTAGAGCGTTTGTTAACTTCTTTGAGAAAAGGGCAGGTTTTCCTAAATTTAAGAGTAAATTTGGCAAGCAATCTTTACAGTATCCTCAAAACGTCAAAATATTAGAAAACGCCCTTTATTTCCCCAAACTAGGAGAGATAAAGGGCGTTTTGCATAGATCGTCAGAAGGGGAATTAAAAACTGTAACTATTTCCAAAACACCAACAGGTCAATACTATGCCAGTCTTTTGTTTGTTGACTCGCTTTGCGAGGCAGCCTCCGCCCACTGGTGTAAGCGGAGGGTAATAGAAGGTGAGAATCCTACTCCAAATACAGAAGGTAAAGCGGTTGGTATTGATTTGGGACTAACTCATTTCGCTATTACTAGTGATGGATTAAAGGTAGATAATCCTAGATATTTTAAGAAACATAAAAAGAATTTAAAACGGAAACAACAGAAATTATCTAGAAAAACAAAAGGCTCTAAGTCCAGAGATAAAGCGAGAAAACTTGTCGCTAGAGCGCATGAAAAAATAAGTAATGCCAGACAAGATTTTTTACATAAGCTCTCTCGGAAGTTGGTAAACGAGAACCAAGTTATCGCTGTCGAGAATTTGAATGTTAAAGGAATGGTACGCAACCCTAAACTAGCTAAGGCTATTTCAGATGTTGGTTGGGGAATGTTCGTTAACTTTTTGGACTATAAAGCTCAAATGGACGGAAAGACCTTTGTAGAAGTAGATAGGTTTTTCCCATCCTCAAAGACCTGTCATGTATGTTTGAACATTATTGATAGTTTGCCTCTTGATATCCGCTCTTGGACTTGTGGACACTGCCATACAGAGCATGATAGAGATGTGAACGCATCAATTAATATACGTAACGAAGGTTTAAGAATAATCTCCTCTGGGCGAGGGGAGACTGCGGACGGAGGCAGCGTAAGACCTAAAAGAGGACGCAAGTCGTCAATTGGGCGGTTGCCCGTGAACTCTGAAGCCCGCACCTCGTAGAGGTGTCGGGTACGTCACATTAACTCAGCGATTAAATCAACTGCTTGAGCGAGATTTTCTACAATATAGTCAGGTTCATACTTTTCTAATTGTTCTCTAGAGCGAATCCCTGAAAGCACACCAATAACCTTAATCTGATGCTTTTTAGCAGCGGCAATATCTGCTTCTGTATCCCCAACCATCCAAGTCTGTCTCACCAGAGGCAGTTCTTTTTGCGCTCTATCCATTAGAAGAGGCTTATCTTCAATATCTGTAGTTTTAACAAAGTCATCGCTGAGATAGTAACAGCGTTCAGGAGAAAAAAAGCGCTCTAGATTATATTTTTGAAAAGCCTCTTCTAATTCTCGGCGACGACGCATAGTCATTAAAGCTAGATCTAGCCCCATTTTTTGGGCTTTCAAGAGAGCATCTAAGGCGCTAGGATGGATGGCATCATACTTAAAGTAAGGCAGTTCATGGACAGTCTCTCGGCGCATCTGAGCAAAAGATTTAACATCTTGTTCTTCTAGTCCAGAAATTCTGCCAATTTCCTCCTCTGAGACTCTATTCTTTTTGAGTTCCCAAAATTTAGACTTGGACAATTCGCGAATCTTTTCTTTACTGCTTTGGGTTTTTTCCAAACAGAGTTGATAAACATGATAATAGCGACCTGAGACATCCATCAATGGACCATCAAAGTCAGTGATTAATCTAGTTTCCATTCTTCAATAAATTAGTATTTAAGTATAAAAGTCTAGGCAGGGGTTAGGGATGATTACAGAGTACTATTAATACCCCGTAATCTAGAATTACACTTAGAGAGGGTGACTACTGCTAGGACGAGAGTTGATTACTTGATCTATTAAGCCATACTCCTTGGCTTCTTCTGCAGACATAAAGAAGTCTCTTTCGGTATCTTCAGCGATCTTTTCTAAAGGCTGACCTGTATGATTGGCTAGATGTTCATTGAGGATCTTCTTGATATAGAGGATCTCTTTAGCTTGAATTTCTATATCTGTCGCTTGTCCTTGTGCGCCACCTAGGGGTTGGTGAATCATAATACGGGAATTCGGTAAACTCCTCCTTTTTCCCTTAGTACCTGCACTCAAGAGAAAAGCTCCCATACTGGCTGCTAATCCTACACAAATTGTCGACACATCAGGACGTATATGATTCATTGCATCAAAAATTCCCCGCCCCGCTGAGACTGAGCCACCGGGTGAGTTGATGTACAGATAGATGTCTTTATCTGGGTCTTCTGCTTCTAAGAAGAGAAGTTGCGCCACAATCAGGTTAGCCATCTCATCTCTGACTTCCCCCACTAGAAAGACTATTCTTTCACGCAACAGTCTTGAATAGATATCAAATGCACGTTCTCCGCGTCCAGAGCTTTCAATTACGGTTGGGATCATTTTGCTTCAACTAGATTTTCTTCTATTTTAACCTACATCCACACCCTACCGGCGCCTACGCCCATGCCCAACACCCCTATACGGTTAACCGTATATATAATGGCTTGTAAATTTATGCAAGTCTTTGTTATATTTATTTACATAAGGCAATAAAAGTTAAAGAAAATTAAAACTATGTTGATCATTCTCTTCGGTGTTATTTTATTAGGTTGGGTGTCTGTAGCCGTTTTAGGCACAATGGCTTACTTTTTGGGCGAACAAAGCAAGCCTATTCACGAACGGAACTGGCGTGCTGCGTCTTTTGAAAGACTGTCTGAATCTATTACCAATCGAAAAATTAACTATGCAGAACGTATTCCTGCTTTTACAATCGACTCCTAGACAGCACAACAACCTAGCTAGATAAGGAACAGGGAGTGTGGGAGTGTACATTCCTCCTGTCTCCTGTCTCCTGTCTCCTCTAGGGCAGGCACAAGGGAGGGTAACCACAAGGAGTAACCCTACAATATCTAGTAGCTTATTTTAAGCCTGCTTCTATTAAAGCTTTATCAAATAAATCAGATAAATTCTCCAAGGTTATCCAATATTGCAGATAAGCAAAATCTAACTGGGTTGATTGGGTTTTTAAGACTCCTAAAATATCTCGCCATTGACGGTCAGAAATTTGATTACCTCTCTGATACCAAATTAATTTTTCAATAATAATATCTTCAGGTGTTGCTAAATATAGATAACGTCCTTGTTCTTCTACTTGTTGTAAACATCTTCGACTCATTTCTCCTTGTGTTAAGGTAGTCTGCTTGAGGATAAAGACATCTATTTTCTCAATAGTATCAAAGTGAATTAAATTAAAGCATGATTGATTAACAATTGCTTCTTTGACTGCGCTTTCACTAATATAGAATAAAGGATCAACCCTCTTAATAAAGTCATTAACTTGCTCAATTTTTAAGTCAGCTACTACATCAACATCTAATGTAGCTCTACTTTCTCCCCATAAAGAACTAGCAACTGAACCGCCTATAAAATAACGTATTGTTAAACTTTCAAAAATTTCGGTAATTAATAAAGCTAATTCTATTGGATTACCAATCATAATTTCTTTACCCCCCCTTATAAAGGGACAAGGGAGACAAGGGAGACAATCTTTGCCTAAAATTCTCAGGGCATATAAATATCTTTTTTCCTGGTGATTAGCCTTAGGATATTGATTATTAATACCCATTAAAGACAGTTTACGACAGCCAAAAGTAGCACCTGTAATTAATTGAGCTTTTTTAATTACAGACATTTCTCTCCATCTTTGAAACTGAATCAAATCACTTTCAATAGTCGTATCTTCTGACTGAGAACGATAACCTTTAGGGATAGAAATAAATGGTATTTTAGGCATATTTTTTTATGTTGAACAAATATTCCCCCCTAACTTTAATAGAGGGGATTTATTCAAAGGTGCCTTGAGCGCCTATTCAGCCGTAGCTAACTCAGTACTTCCAGCAGTGCGACGACGAGTCAAACCGTTAAAGAGCATTTGTCCGATGGCTTTAATCAAATTACCTTCTAACTCTTTGAACAAATTCATATTCATTTTAAAAGCAGCATTAGCTTCATCGACAATTCTTTCGGCCGTTGCTTGATCGACAGGGAGATCATTCATCGCTTGACGATAAGTATTTTTAAAGGCCTTCTCATCAGAGATGGTTTTAAACTCATAAAAAGCAGTTCCACCTTCAGTCAAGTTCATGGCTTTCTGAGCGATATTTTTGAGAATCTGTCCACCTGAGAGATCGCCTAAATAACGAGTATAGGAATGTGCAACCATCAGTTCTGGTGCAGACTGTGCCACTTCTCTGATTCTTTGAACATAAGCATTACAGGCCGAGGAAGGAACTACCTCATTGCGCCAATTAGAGCCATAATAAAACTGCAAATCATTTTCTAAGCTGTCTTTGCGATTCAGTTCAGGGAAATAGATTTTTGAGAGGATAGGATGGTCTTTGAGTTTTTCCATCTCTTCTTCCATTGCCGAATAGACAAAGTAGAGGTTAGATACTAATTTACGATAAGAGTTTTTCTCGACAACCCCTTTTAAAAAGCATTTGATAAAACCAACGTTCTCTGCCATAGAGTGAGACTTTTTGGTTCCTTCACGTAATTGAGTTGCTAAATTGATGCTTGCGGTATTTTCCATTTTTTTAAGACGGTTAAGAATATACTATTTAATGCCTTGATCTCAAAAAGTGATCAAAAATCGTGCCTAACTTTTTAGATTAAGCGTTTTTGCTAAGAGTTTCTATTAAGATTTTTTAACTCAAGTCAGGTAAGGCTTAACAGGTAACGGATCTGAGAATTGTAGTCTCAAAACAACGAGTCCAAATTACTAGGGTACCTGCCGACAATGTAAATTTTTCTTAAAATGTATCTAAACATACAGAAATATCGGTGAAATTGTATAAAATAGATCTGGTTTTTCTGACAATGGTGCAAATCAAGGTTAGAGGTGTTTTTTTGCTAGGCTTAAAGCAGTCAATATTGAGAGATATTCAATTTTATGCAAGTCTGTCTAGTTACAGGTGGTAACTCTGGTATAGGTTTAATGACATCTGTAGGTTTAGCCAAATTAGGTCATCATGTATTTATTGCCTGTCGTTCGGCAACTAAAGCAGCAAAAGCGATAGAATACATCCGACAAACTACAGGGAATCAAAATGTAACATTTTTACCACTTGACCTAGCTTCTTTAGATTCAGTTCGGAACTGTGTCACACTATTCAATGACCAAAATTTACCCTTGCATATATTGATCAATAATGCTGGTATATTTAACCGCCGAGGGACAACAAAAGAAGGCTTTGAACTGATTTGGGGAGTTAACTATTTAGGTCATTTCTTGTTAACTTATTTATTACTAGAAAAACTGCAAAAATCTGCCCCTAGTCGCATTATTATGGTGTCCTCAGATTTAGCATTATCCCCAAGGGATATTAACTGGGATTTATTAGTAAAAAGAACCCCGTTCAACTTTCTCAACCTCTATGCCGTTTCTAAACTCTGCTTATTGCTATTAACCCAAGAACTTTCTCAACGATTAAATAATCTTCAAGTTACTGTTAATGCAATCCATCCAGGTTTTGTGCAATCAAATATTACTATATGGCACCATCTGAGTAAATATTTAGGTTTAGGTATTTCCCTGGAAGCAGGAGCATATAGCACCCTAGTTTGTGCTACTGAGCCAGATTATCAAAATATTAGTGGAAAATTTTTAGATAGTCAGAGCAAAAAAATTCCCTTACCCAAAATAGCCCAAAATCCAGAAATATTGCAGGAATTGTGGGAACGTAGTTTATTTTGGACTGGTTGCCATCAACAGCAGAATGTACAGAAAATTAATTATGATGGAAATGATAACATTTGCGGTCCAAATTCTCTCAATTTAAGCAGTAACGAACTGGCTGATATTACCAAAAATATTTTAGATGAAGTCTTACCAAGATTTCCCAAAAAAATAATATTTACTCAGCTATTATTAGCCTTGATAAAATTTGATTGGGGTTCTTTTTATCTGACAATACTTCAAATGTTGAAGAAATCTTTTTACATGGAGAGACATTTAGATTCACCCGTAATTTTGCAATTATGTCACGATCAAAGTTTATTAGAAAAATTGGCTGAACATTTAGGAGAGAATTTCGTCTTATGGCGTTCAGAACTGTGGATCAATTATCCCGCTCAACAATTAATTCCTTTTTGGCATCAAGACTCTTATCCTAAATTGCTTAAAGGAGATGGTAAAACTATCCATGCTTATATAGCTTTGACAGAAGTTAATGAATATAATGGCTGGGAGTATATACCTAATATTTACGCAAAAAATTGTCAAATAAAAGCAACCGATCCTTTTAGTGGTAATCACTTTTTTGAGATCCCTGATGAAGTGGCCAAAAAAGCTATTCCTGTAGTGTTACAGCCTGGGGAATTCGTGTTATTTACTGATCACCTAGTCCATCGTTCTCTGCGTAATCAGAGTGGTAAAGTCCGACTTTCTTTAACACTGAGGTTCATTCAGTCTACTGTAGAAGTTTTACCTGGTTATACCTCTAATTATCACAAACCTGTGAACTTAATAAAGTCTAAAACACGGTTCCAAGCCCACCAGCAATCAGGATCATTAATTAATCTCATGCCATAATTACTATTAAGATAGCCAACATGACCACCATAATCAGTTAAAAGTAGCTCAATATGAGGGTTACTCTCAGCAACCGCTTTTAAGTCAGGAATTATTGACGGCTCAAAGAGTGGATCATCTTCTGCATAAATAATCAAAGTAGGTAGAGTTATTTTAGGTAAGATCTTTAGTGTATTAGTAGCCTCATAATATTCCTTAGCAGTAGCAAAACCCAATTTCTCAACTACTATTTCTTGATCAAAACTCCTAATACTGTCTACTTTTTCTATGGCTTCTACTTTAATTGCTTCGGGATATAGTTCTGCAATACGTCCAGCTATTTTTTTGAGTTCTTTGGTAATTAACTGATCAATCCTTCTTCCTGTTGCACTGCTTGCTAGATAGTCTAAAGAACGATCAGAATCTAAACTAGGACAAAGTACCCCAGCACCCACTATTGCAGTCTGAGGGCTTTTTTGCGCAGCTTGTAGACCCCATAAAGCTAACTGTCCTCCTAAAGAATAGCCTGTCAACCAAAAAGGAGCAGGACAGCCCTTTTTTTGTGCCGCTTCCGCGATTAAAACAAAGTCTTCCCCTTCATAGATACCATCTGAGGTCAAAGCATCTGAGAGTTCTCCACTTTTGCCATGTGCTCGCCAGTCAAAAAGTACTACAGCATAGCCCTGCTGAAAGGCCTTGAGGGCAAGAATTTTTAACATGACCTGATTTTCTAAATCTCCTGTAATTCCATAAGTACCAATAATAGTTCCTTGTGCTTGATGGGGAATGGCTATTTTGACAAAGAGAGGTACTTCTTGAGCACCTGGAAAGATATATTCTTGATAGTCTAATTCTTCTACTTTTAATTTGTTAATTTTCCAACTAACATACCAGGTCATTAACAGACCATTTTTGAGCCAGAGAGAAGGTTTAAAAGTCATTGGGGTTAAGTAGATCGGCATAAATAAAGGTAACTACCAGAAAAAAAGGAGTCAGGTGGGCGTAGCCGCCCGGAGGGTGTCAGGAGACCCTTCGGGCTGACCTTCGGTCAACAGGAGTCACGTGGGCGTAGCCGCCCGGAGGGTGTAGGAAAGGAATAACGAAGTTTTTAGAACTCTTAAACTTAATAATCTATTTGACGTTTAATTAATCCTACCTACTTAATACCTCTAAATTGATTTAGAACTAGCAAGTCTAAATCTCCTATAATAATGTCCAGGAACTCCCCGCCATAATAAGGCAGATATCCAGACATTAACATCTAAAATAACTCTCATTGTGGCAATTTTTTGGCTTTTCTTACTTCTGTAATTAATAGCAAATATGTACTTTATTCGAAATGTGCTAAGTCCTCTGTTAAGGAATTTAGCTTATTTTCTTCATTTTTTAGGTAATTTCTGACACTTTTTTCTAACAAATAATAGATAAAATGAGGCTTTTTAGAATTAATTGAATGCAAAAGTTTTTGATAAACTTGACAGGCTTATTCATCATTTAAAATCCTGTTATGTAAGATTCTTGTCGATTCTGGTGCTGCTAGCATTAATTGAGGAATAATTGTAATAAATGCTTCAATTTGTTTGTCAATTTCAAAGAATTCAAGAAAATGAATTAAACTAAACATTACTTCAGGCTGCTGACATTGATCATCTAATATTAAATGATATGCCGTTAAATCATTTTCATTAGGATGAGTAGCAATTTCAGCTAAGGCTGTTTCAAAAGCATCTAATTCTTGGGGGGTTTGCATTAAGCGATTTTCTGTTAAGATATCAATTAATTTCATAATCAGATTACTCCTTTATTAAAAATTCCTGTCCAAGTTAATTTATTTTCGTAAAGATTCCCTTATTTCTAAATTATATAAACCTTGACGAACATAAATAGAACGTAAATCCAAAATTTCTTGAGCTAAAACTTTTCTAGGTGATAAATTTAGGTTGGGAGATTTTCCATAAGACAGTGTTTGACGATGACAACCTCCCTTTCCTGGTGATAAATGTTCTATCATAATGGCAATTCCTTGATTGGTTGTATAATCTTGAACTTTGGCTTTCATATAAGCATTAGATGGTAGATGATGGGGGGTCAGGTTATCTCCTCTACGTCCAATTTTTAGTAATTCACCATAAATTCGTACTTTTCCTTCTCCTTGAATTAGCTTGAAATTGTTGTTGTACCATTTTTCGCTCAAGAATGATCGAGATAAATAAGTAGTATTATCGAAGGCTACATCGACAACTTAGTAATCACAAGTGTTTGCCCTCCGACTCCCTACAACCGTTGACCGAAGGACGCTACGCGCTGACTCCGTCAACAGCCCGTATTTCCCGTAGGGTAGGGTCAACCGACTCCCGATTCTTTAACTCTTTCACCATTAAATAAAATTGGTATCAGTTAAGGCTTTGTAGTTATACTGCAAGCAGAAAAACAGCAAACCCTAATTACCTTCAGATCCCCCTAGGCTAATATTATACAGGTCAGAATTACTTAAATCTTAACCTGAAGTTCCTTGATTAACAATTTGCCAAACTCTACGCCATTTTTCATCTATTTGGGTGTTTTCATCAATCTTTGTTTCCTTCAGGTTAGCGCTACTCAGGTTAGCCCCTTCCAGGTTAGCGCTACTCAGGTTAGCCCCTTCCAGGTTAGCCCCTTCCAGGTTAGCGCTACTCAGGTTAGCGCTACTCAGGTTAGCCCCTTCCAGGTTAGCCCCTTCCAGGTTAGCCCCTTCCAGGTTAGCGCTACTCAGGTCAATTCTTATTAAATTTTTTATACTATATTCTACTATGTACTTAGCTAAACCTTCTTTAATCTGAGTTTCTATTTTGTTTCTAAGAAGGTCAAAAGCTACTTTTATAATTACTTCTGTTTTGTTTCTAAGAAGGTCAAAAGCTACTTTTCTAATTGCTTCTGTTGAATCTTCTAGTCCTTTGATGATTAAATCTAGTCCTTGGTCTCCATATTTAGTAGCTTGTTGCAGTGCTAATTTTCTAAAATCCTCATCATCACTATTAAATCTTTGAATTGCTCCTTCCAAACCACCTAAGACCACAGCACTAGAAATGTTAAGCGAACTGCCACCCAATACTGCATCATCTGGTCTAGGTTGTGGATTGGGTTCTGTCATATTTCTTAAGATCCAGAGGGTACCTGTACCAAGTCGATACAATGCTAGGTGATCTAGTTTGCCACTGCTGTCATAATCAAATGCAAACGCTCGATCAGCAGGAGATTTGAAAGCGTAGCCACCAATCCCACTACCCGGGTCAACTTGTGCATAAACAGGAGTAAAATTCCCACTACTGTTCTTCAAGATCCAGATGATACCTATACCAGGTCGATACAAGACTAGGTGATCTAGTTTGCCACTGCTGTCATAATCAAATGCAAACGCTCGATCAGCAGGAGATTTGAGAGCGTAGCCACCAATCCCACTACCTGGGTCACCTTGTGCATAAATAGGAGTAAAATTCCCACTCCTGTTCTTCAAGATCCAGATAATACCCGTACCAGGTCGATACAAGACTAGGTGATCTAGTTTGCCACTGCTGTCATAATCAAATGCAAACGCTCGATCAGCACGAGATTTGAGATCGTAGCCACTAATCCCCCTACCCGGGTCACCTTGTGCATAAACAGAAGTAAAATTCCTACCATTGTTCTTCAAGATCCAGAGGGTACCTGTACCAGGTCGATACAAGACTAGGTGATCTAGTTTGCCACTGCTGTCATAATCAAATGCAAACGCTCGATCAGCAGGAGATTTGAGATCGTAGCAACCAATCCCCCTACCCGGGTCACCTTGTGCATAAACAGGAGTAAAATTTCCACTACTGTTCTTCAAGATCCAGAGGGTACCCGTACCAGGTCGATACAAGACTAGGTGATCTAGTTTGCCACTGCTGTCATAATCAAATGCAAACGCTCGATCAGCAGGAGATTTGAGAGCGTAGCCACTAATCCCCCTACCCGGGTCACCTTGTGCATAAACAGGAGTAAAATTCCCACTACTGTTCTTCAAAATCCAGAGGGTACTTGGACCAGGTCTATACAATGCTAGGTGATCTAGTTTGCCACTGCTGTCATATGCTTCACGCGATCTTAGCTCGTGTAACAAATCATCAACAGATAACTCTTTAAGTTTCTCAATATCGGACATATTAAGTTTCCTCGTAATAATTTCGTTAACATTACTAAATTTTTCAAAATGAAAAATAAAGCTTGATTTTTTAACGGAAGGGAGCGAGAATTCCCTAATCACTCCCTAAGGGAGAATTACAGCGTAAGTTCCATAAAATTTTTCTCTTTAACTCACTATTCTATCAAAAGCTTACACAAACTCTATATTGCTGTCCAGGTATTAACTGATTTTGAATTTCTGGCGGTAATTCTATTTTTTTATCGGGGGGAACTTCGATAATTGTATCTGTGGTCATATTTTATTATTCTACAAGATGAATCACTTACTATTTTAGCTGTAAGGTAGCCTAAAATAGCGGTTTCTCTAGAGCAGCATTAGAAATATCGGGCGAACTGCCATCTAATACTACAACTCATCTTAACTGAGAAGGAAACAGCCTTGGGGTAAGGAATTGTACTTAACATCTCCCTAATTTATGGGAATAGTTATTAACATCAATATACTTTGTAAAATACCCACTATTAACCCTAATACTCCTCCTAAATTGACTATTGCCTGTAATTCATCCTTAACAATACCTTGAATAGCTAATTCTAATTCTTCTGGAGATGTAGAATTCACTCTGGCAATGATTACTTGATCTATAGAAAGAATAGGTAATGCTTGTTGCACAATTTTTTCTAAATCTTCCTCTAAATATTTCTCTAAAATCAAGGCTAGTTCTTGACTGATTATCCCTAAAGAATCAGCAACGACTGTCGAGGATTGTAATCTATTAATTAAAATGTTAGCTGTTTTATCCCAATTAATAGATTGACCAAATTTTTGCAGAATTGTCGTCCCCTTTTCTTGTAAATATAATCTCACTACTTCTTGGGTGGTCTTCCGCAATTGTCTGATTGTTTCTAAGGGTAAACTGCCTACAGATGCTTTTTTCAGCCATTCTCTCACTTTACTGCGAATTTCTATAGATAAAACAAATTCTTGTAAACGAGTGTTAGCTATTTCTTGTTCATCTAAACAGAAAGTTCTTAAACGAACCAAAGAATTTTTTAACCCAAAAAGATTAGCCACTACCCAATAAGTTCCACTAGTTTTCTCCCGAAAGATTTCATCAATTACTTGAATATTGCGATCCGTGAGAAAATTAATCATTGATTGACGTAGGACATCAGGAGGTAATAATGTGTCTAGTAACCAGTCTGACAGTTGTTTCGCTTGTAGGTCATTTAGTTTAAATTCCAAAAGGATCTTATCGAAAATCTGATCAATTTGTTCTTCTAAAAAATCTTCTCTTCTAGCCAAAGCTTTAATTAATCTGGGTAGAGAATCACTGAAAAGATCCTTTAAAATACTAGAAACAATCAAAGCAGTTTTTTGTTGCCGATCTTCTTTAATCTGCTTAAAAGCTAATTGTAATAGCCAGATAATTGCTCCTTGTACTCGTTCTGTATTTAAAAGACGTTTAGCTAGTTTCTGGAGTTCATCCGGTGTTAAGAGTGACCCCATAATAGTATCAGAAACCCTTTGGGCTAAACGAGCTTGATTAGCAGGAATCAGACCAGGAGTAAAAGGAATTTTATACTTACCAATAAATTTAGGTTTATAAGGTTTAAAAAGCATACTAATAGCAATATCATTGGTAAAATAACCAATAATTGCTCCTGCTAGAGGAGGGAGAACAAATTTCCAGATAGTAACTAGTTCCAATTCTTTTACTTTGTCAAGACTAAAACACCCATCATCCCCCCAGCGATGGGATAATGGACAACATGAGAAAAGCCTGCTTGATAGCCTAATTTGACCTGTTCTCTGCCATTAGGGAATTTTTTTAAACTTTGCCCTATGTAGGCATAGTCTTCTTTAAAACCATAGGCAAAGGCAACAGGAACCACTAGATGATTCAAGTATAAATCCTGAAAGAGAGACATCATTGGATCATCAGGACGATGAAAATCTAGTATAGCCGCCTTAGCTCCCTGTTTGAGAACTCGGTATACTTCCATTAAAGCTTTAGGAATATCTGTTAAGTTACGCAAGCCATAACTCATAGTAAGACAGTCAAAAGTTCTAGATTGAAAAGGGAGATTTAAAGCGTCTCCCTCTATCCATTCTATAGCCTGGAGTGAATTTCTTTTTTTAGCTACCGCTAACTGTTCGGCTGAAAAGTCTAAACCGTAAACCTTCCCTTTGTCCCCTACTCTTTGCGCTAACATTTGAGTTAAATCACCACTCCCGCAGCAGATATCTAAAGCTGTATCGCCTAACTCTGGTTGACTCCATTTAACAGAAATCAATTTCCAGATCTGGTGTTGTCCTAAACTCAACCACTGATTAAGAGAATCATAAACAGGAGCGATCCGGTTAAAGATACCTTGTATATCACTAGAGGGATTTGTTTGTTGTGTGACCATATTTTGATTATAGCTGAAAGAGTAAGGCGACCCCTGCTAAGGTAATTAAAACACCACCGATGGTTCTTGACGTTATAGACTCTCCTAATAGCGCGGCTATAGGTAGGGCAAAAAGAGGACTAGTTGAAGAGAGGGTTTGGGCAATCCCAACTGCTGTATATTTAAAGGAAGTTTGTTGAAGCCAGAGTCCTAGATAGGTGCCGCCAAAAGCCGTCAAACTGATAATACCTAAAAGACGGGGTGAACGTAAGACTGAGTTATATAAGATCTGACGGTCTTTTTTATGCCTAGGTAAGAGTAAAAGTAAATAGACTGTGAGAACTCCTCCTACCAAACGCAAGAAAACTCCTTGTAAAGGACTTAAACTAGAGGTATTAAAGGCAAGACGAGATAAAACCGCGCCTAAAGCTTGTGTTAAAGCGGAAATAATACCCCAGACTATCCCTACTATAGGGACAGCTTGTCTAGTTTGCGGGGTGCGTTCTGTAATCACTATGACAATACCAAAAAGAGTTAGTATTAGTCCTAACCAAGCAACGAGACCAAAATCTTCGCCTAGTTCGATAGAGCCCAAAATAGCTGTCATCGGAGTAGCTAAAGTCAGTAATAGGAGAGTATTTCTCACGCCAATTTGATTAAGTGCTAAAAAAAAGGCTGTATCTCCTAGTCCAATACCTAGTAACCCACTCAGGAGTAAAAGTCCTGCGGTATCGGTGAACATATTAGGTAGTGCTTGGTTACTTAGCCAAATTGTTAAAACAATTAAGGGTATCGCTACTAACCCTTTGAGCAGATTTAAAATTAAGGCAGATGTGTTCTCGCCGATTAGACTATAAACGGTTGAAGAGATCGCCCAAACTATAGCTGTTCCTAACGCCGCCAATTCTCCTGTGAATTTTTCCACTTTCCCTATTCCCTACTCCCTACTCCCTACTCCCTAAATGATTGATTCTTGGCGCTATATACCTTTAATTGAAGCCCCCGGGCAAGTACAAATGTCAATTGATTTGTACCTAGTGAAGCAATATGAAGCTGGAGAACAGCCCCCTATTTTACGCTTCTATACTTGGTCTCCTGTGGCTATCTCCTTAGGTTATCATCAACGTCAATATCCTGACTATTGGAAGAGTTTGCTTTATCAAGGACAACCTATAGATCTTGTGCGTCGTCCCACTGGTGGTCGGGCTGTCCTCCATCAAGGGGATCTCTGTTATAGCCTGATTACCTCGGATAGTTCAGGTTCTTTTTATGAAGGATATATAAAGATTTGTGAATTTTTACAACTAGGTTGGCTCTCTCTTGGGGTTAAATTGACTTATGGAGAGCAAAGAAGAAGCTACCTCAAGCAGACTAATTGTTTTAGCACTTCTACAGGTGCAGATTTAGTAGATGGAGAGGGAATAAAGAGGATTGGCAATGCTCAACTACGCCGTAAAAACACTATTTTGCAACAGGGGTCAATGCGTCTGAACACTGATGCCCAGCTTTATCAAGAAATATTTCTTGAAGTTGCTCCTAGTCAGCTTAACCTATCTCAGGAGAAAGTAATAGAGAGTTTAGAAAAATCGGCTGCTATCTGTTTTCAAAAGCCGCTTGTTAAACAATCATTACAGGATAGAGAGTGGCAACAGATTCTGAGTCAAAATAACTGATAAACTACATATTGTTAATAGTTAATAAATTTATGTTCATATCATGAGCGTAGTCACCCAAGTCATACTCAAAGCAGACGATGAACTCCGTTACCCTAGTAGTGGAGAACTGCAAGGGATCCAAAATTTTTTACAGACAGGCACAAAGCGTATTCGTATTGCTGAAACCCTTGCTGAAAATGACAAAAAAATTGTAGAAGAAGCAAGTAAACAACTTTTTCGCAAACGTCCCGATTATAGAGCGCCTGGTGGTAATGCCGCCAGTCAACGCCAATATAATCAATGCTTACGGGACTACAGTTGGTATCTACGTCTCGTAACTTATGGGGTCTTAGCAGGAGATAAAGGACCTATTGAGGAAATAGGCTTAATAGGAGTTAAAGAGATGTATAACTCTCTCAATGTTCCTGTTCCTGGTATGGTCGAAGCTATTCGCTCTCTGAAAGACGCTTCTCTCGGACTTCTCAGTACAGAAGATGCTCAAGAAGCTGCTCCCTATTTTGATTACATCATTCAGGCTCTTTCTTAGGATTATCGGTTAGACAGAGCTTAGAAGGTTAGTTCTTCTAAGCTCTGTTTTTACTTAATTCCTAAACTATTTTTTAGTCAGCATAGTTATTACTAAACAACCTAAAAACAAACCAATTAAGAACAACCAAGCCCTATTTTGATAAACCCAACTCCTTAAAGAAGTTTTACTAGTCTTTCTAGGTTCTAGAGTGATATTTTCAGTCTGGTAGAGTGTACAACTTTTAGCATAGGGGCGCTGGGGAAAATTACAAGTATTATCTAAATGATAAATACAATTGTTGCATAAAAATGTACCTTGCTCTGCTTGATATAATGGTATGCCTGGATGTCCAAAAGCTTTTAAGAAAGTTTGACACTTGGGACAACGCAAAGCATCAGAAAAGATAGGATACTGACAGGAAGGACAACGATTCATCCAGAGAACTTACAAATTTGATACTCTTTAGACTCTATCATATTGTATTGAGCCTAAGTTAGACTAGAATCATTGAGAGATGCAAAGACTTAAATGAAACAGCCTGAAATTATTATAATTGCTGCTCTAGCAGAATCCAATCGAGTTATCGGTAAAAATGGCAAGTTACCTTGGAAAACCATTCCTGAAGATGCTCAAAGATTTCAAGATTTAACCCGCAGTCATGCGGTAATTATGGGAAGAAACACTTGGGAATTTGATGTAGAAAAGCATCCTCTAAGTGAGCGATATAATGTAGTTGTTTCTCATTCCATTCCCCCCGATGAAATTGCTAGTTTACAAGCTCAATATCCCTCAAATTTAGCCTTTGTTAATTCAATTTCAGATGCTTTAAATAAGGTTAAAACTTACGATAAAGTTTTTATTGTTGGGGGTGCTTCTATTTATAGTCAATCATTAAGTCTTGCAGATACTTGGGAACTTACTTTAGTAGAAGGAGATTTTCAAGGTGATACTTTTTTCCCTGAATATAAATTTATGATTGGCCATCAATTTGAACTAGTCAACCTAGAAAACCGCACAGGGTTTAGGTTTGAAACTTATAAACGTATAGTTTAAATTATTGACTTAAAGCACGGAGGAATTTTTGCAAATTATTTAAGATCCCTGTTTTTTTAGGTTTAGTAGGGGTTTCGGAGAAGGAGTTGGTTGTTGAAGCCAGAATATTTTCTAGCGTCTCGCCTAGAGGCTTTTCTGGAGTTTCTGAAATTAATTGATAAGTCTCATCCTTCTCTAAATATACCTGCCAAGGTGAACCATGACTACGCAAGACAACAGCACCTTCTAAAGGACGGATATAATAACAAGAATATAAGGTACTTAAAAAGCCTTCTCTCAATTGACGTGCTGCATAACCAATACCGACTATCGAAACATCTTCTAGTTGAGGAATGAGTAAAATTACAGGACGCTCCTGAACCAGAGAGAAAAGTTTTTCTATGATATTTACTTCAATAGCAGAAGGACAGACAATTAAAAAAATCTGATCATCAGGGCTAATTTTTGTCTCTAGATTCGTCAAACGACTACCTAGATCACTCACTTTAAAAGCAGTATCTCCCCAGTCTCTTCTGGCTAAAGCGGCAGCACCAGTATCTACAAAAATGACCTTTAAGCCTAATCCATAGTCGGCCAAACTATCAGCAAACTGTCGAGCCAGAGACTGGGCTTGCAAGGCAATTTCAGGAAGAACTAGTTCAACTTGCAGTCTAGTCTCACCTGCGGCTAAAGCGGCAAGAGTGGCAATTTTTGCCTGTTCAATGGTCTCTTCTAGGGTAGTGGGAACGGTAGACATTATGGTTGAAGGTGTAAGAAGTGCTCTTTTAAAAATAGCAGGTCTTATTTGCCAAAAAACAACCTGATTCCTAAGCATAGGCATAAACACTCTTCTACAATAGTTAAAGAAGGTAAATCTCAGAGCAAGCCCATAAGTGGAAATTATTTTTGATTCAATTGATGCAGCCTTAGCTGAAATTAAAGCAGGTCGCCCTATAGTAGTAGTTGATGATGCCCACCGTGAAAATGAGGGAGATCTCATCTGTGCGGCTCAATTTGCTACCCCAGACATGATAAATTTTATGGCAGTAGAAGCTAGGGGTCTGATCTGTTTAGCCATGACTGGTGAACGTCTCGATGCCCTAGATTTGCCCTTGATGGTTACTAAAAATACAGATAGTAATCAAACTGCTTTTACCGTCAGTATTGATGCTAGTCCTCATTTAGGCGGGACAACTGGTATTTCGGCTGAAGATAGGGCGAGAACTATTCAAGTCGCTATTGATCCAGACACACGCCCTGAAGATCTCAATCGTCCTGGACATATCTTTCCCCTACGTGCTAAAGAAGGTGGAGTACTAAAAAGAGCAGGACATACAGAATCCGCTATAGATCTGACTCGACTAGCGGGATTATATCCGGCTGGGGTGATCTGTGAAATTCAAAATGCAGATGGTTCAATGGCCCGTCTACCTGAACTTTTTGAATATAGCCGTAAACATAACCTTAAACTAATTAGTATTGCGGATTTAATCAGTTATCGTCTTCAGCATGATCGTTTTGTTTATCGAGAAGCTATTTCTAATCTGCCTAGTCAGTTTGGGAATTTTCGCCTCTATGCCTATCGGAACTTACTAGATAAGACTGAACATGTCGCTATAGTCAAAGGAGATCTTAAGAAGTTCTCTCAGGAACCAGTCATGGTTCGTATGCACTCAGAATGTCTGACAGGAGATGCCCTAGGTTCTCTTCGTTGTGACTGTCAAATGCAGTTACAAGCTGCTTTAAAAATGATTGAAAATGCCAAGTTAGGGGTAGTAGTCTATCTACGTCAAGAGGGACGAGGGATAGGCTTGATTAATAAGATTAGGGCTTATGAGTTGCAAGATCTAGGACTAGATACGGTAGAAGCTAATGAAAGGCTAGGTTTTCCTGCAGATCTGCGGGATTATGGGGTTGGAGCACAAATACTCAATGATTTGAATGTCAAAAAAATCCGTTTAATTACTAATAATCCGCGTAAAATTGCTGGACTAGAAGGTTATGGTTTAGAAGTAGTTGATCGTGTACCTCTTTTGATTGAAGCTAATGACTATAATTCTAATTATTTGACTGTTAAAGCCGAAAAGTTAGGTCATCTCCTGCTGAGAACATATTTAGTAACGATAGCTTTGGAGTGGGATATTTCTATAGGTTCTGTTAAACAACGCTATGAAAGGTTAGAAAAATTGAGGGATCTGGCTCGTTCTTGTGGCTTATTTTTGCAAGAAGAAGTTAGACCGGTGGCGATCTCTTTGTTTGGTAAACCCTCTTTGATCTTCCATTTGGGCTTTGAACAGGTGCAAACTCTAGGTTCTACTTGGTATCAGAAAGCAGATAATATTTATTTGCTCTCTATTTTAAATCTTCTCGATACTCTGGTTACTTCTTGGCAACATATTAAACGCTTAGAATGGCTTTTTTCTTCTGGCGATGATCCTATGTTGGGTCTCCAAATGAAGTTAGATAGAAAGTTGATCTCTTCTAGTTGTCTTCCTTCTTCTCTAGATAATTTAGAAACCCAGATTATCTATAGTTTTCATCCACTCTAGACAAATTTGCATTTGTGCGCGCATATTTTCTCTGTCAGTGTGATAGCGACGACCATGACCTGGTAATACCCATTCAAAGGAATATGCCGTTAGTCGTTGCATAGATGTCACCAGTTCTGCCCAAGAATACCAACAGGCAGAACGAAAGGCATAGAGATGATGAAGTTCTTCTGACCAAGCTAGATGATCTCCTGTAAAAAGAAAGCGATTTTGATACAATAAAACCGTATGACCTTTAGTGTGCCCTGGAACAGGAATAATTAGTAAATCTGGCGCTAAGGTAAAAGGAAGCAACCCAGTTAGTTTTATTTCTACGTCAGCAGTATCAGTATTTAGCTCATCTTGATGAAGAATCCTTTCACAGCTAAAGTGATTATGAAAAGCTAGATGATCAGCTACATCATCTCGATGCGTTAGATAAAGATAGCGGATACCTCCTAGTTCTTCTAAACGTTTGACTAGAGGTGCCACAAAGCGAGGGGAATCTACTAGTACATTACCATCTGGTCTTTGAATAAAATAGCTAGCAGCACCATAAGACCTTTCTGAATGATAACCGCAGTGATAGACTGTCTCAGCAATAGGAAGAGGAAAACTCTCTTGTACATCTTTGATCTCACTAGGGGGAGTTACCGTTCCAATAGAGGCGGTAGGACAAGCTAATAAAGCCTGTAAAGCGGCTTGTCTTTCTGCTTCGTTGCTAGGTTGCATCAAGACAGCCGACTGACCTTCTATTTCCTGAAAAATGGTTGGTGCCATCCAACGACAAGTATCACAGTCAATGCACGTACTATCAACATATAGATCCCCTTCAATATTTTGGGGACGACGTTTATTTAAAAGAGCCATAGTTATTACCGATGAGCTTGATTGCCTATCTAGCCAAGATAATCCCTGATAGTCCAATATTCTCCTAGATATTTACAAACTGTTATTTACCCAGAAGTTAAGCTTTTCAAAGATTTGTCAAAGGAGAAAGAAAAATCTGTCAGACTGAAAGTAGAGAAGGGTTAATAACTGTGGGTCGTAACAGTATTTAGAACATGAGGTCATTGCTGAGTATATAAAAGCTTAACAAACCCCAATTATTACGACACTCTTACTATATCCCTTGGGAGATTAAGAAAGTGACTACCTTTAAATGGGGATGACTTATATGATGAAAATTAAACTTGAGCGTACACTAGCAAATTGCCCGACACACTTAAGATGTACTATCTGCTCTCGGCCGTTTGAGGTTGGAAAAATCCGTAAACTCCTGTGTGATAGTAATGGTTTGATTCAAGGGGATCTATGTAGCACCTGCAGTAAATTGAGTTCTAAACACCTCAAGCAGAAACTGCAAACTAATGAGGAAATTATACAGCCCAAATTCTACCAGTGGTGGTTTAAACGACTAACAATTCTTTCAGAAGCCACTCAAGAAATTGAGCAGGCTAGGTTAGGATCATCGCGATGTCACTGTCAAAACTCAAGAGGGCTAAAAATTCTCTTTCAACGCGATGATGACTCTTGAGTTAATGACTAATCATCCAGGGTCTCCCCTCAGTATGACTGCGGAGTTTAGGCGTTACAGGTTCTGAATTAGATCTCTGCACTAATTGAGGTTCCCGATTGGCTTTTTTACTCAACCGCAAAGAACTAGTCAGTAACATTGGAGGAGAAAAAAGTCGCGTTGCACTCTCTTGGCAGGTTGGACAATTAGTTGGCTGATTGCACTCGGCTATAGTTCTCCATTGGTCGAAGACACCACAGCTAGAGCATTTATATTCATAAAGTGGCATATTTTTAAAGTAGGGGGTAGGGTGTCGGAAGTGTGGGAGGCAACATAAGCTGCCTCCTGACTCCTTAAACAGGTAAGATATTTTTGTCGAATATAGCAGTCGGAATAGCAACTGTACAGCAAGCATTAGGAATATCGACAATGCCACTGACACGACCTTCTATTGGGGCACAACTAAGCAATAGGTAAGCCTGCTCACCTGTAAAGCCAAATTTCTTGAGATATTCTATCGCATTCAGACAAGCTTGGCGATAAGCAATATGAACATCCATAAAGTACTGTTTTCCTGTGAACTCATCAACTGAGATCCCCTCAAATACAAGGTATTCTGAGTAACGAGGCTCTACAGGACCTGGCTTAAAGATGGGGTTGAGCATAGCATATTTTTCCATACCCCCTTTAATAATATCGACGTGTAAATCTATATAACCAGACATCTCTATGGCACCACAGAAGGAAATTTCCCCGTCACCTTGAGAGAAGTGAATGTCTCCCATAGAAAGCTTTGCCCCTTCGACATAGACAGGGAAATAAATACGGGTACCGCGTGAGAGGTTCTTGATATCGCAGTTACCACCATGCTCCCTTGGGGGTACAGTGCGGGCTCCTTCTGCAGCAATGCGGGCAAAATCAGCAGATCCAACTTTACCTAAAATGGCGTTAGTTGGGTTGGGTAAGGCTGCCAAAGTTGCTAGATCCCCTTTCATTTCCGCTCCATAGGTGCGAAGATCGGGCTGTGATGCCATCAGTTCAGCTTCTCGCTTGTTCCACTTAGCTAATAACTCATGGGAGGGCGCACAGCCAATTAAACCAGGGTGAGTAAGTCCAGCAAACTTCACACCAGGAATGTGACGAGAACTTGTATAAATGCCTTGAAAGTCCCAAATAGCCTTGGCCGCCTTAGGATAGTGGTCGGTTAAGAAACCTCCACCATTCTCTTTAGCAAAAATTCCCGTAAATCCCCATTCATCTCCTTGTAGTGCGCCAATGTCCAATAAATCGACAACTAAAATATCCCCAGGCTGGGCACCATTAACCCAAATAGGTCCACTGAGAACATGGACTATACTTAGATCCACCTTTTCCACATCTGTGGGATCATCATTGTCTTTAATCTGTCCGTCTGTCCAATCTTTGCACTCGATCCGAAAAACTTCACCTGGATTAACTGAGACTACGGCTGGGATATCAGGATGCCAACGATTATGTCCAGGTAGTTCCTGCTGATCCATTGGCTTAGTTAGATCAACCTTAAAGAGTGTCTTAGGCATAGAGCATTATTCCTTTCTTCAAACAAGTTATTAAACGGGTGTAGCTTTACAGGCATCATGACAATTAGCGTCTAGGCTGCAACATAACGAACAAATAGAAACGTCGTAAACGGGGCAATAGGCCATGTCTTCGCGCTCATATTCGTATTCACAAATTGAGCAGGTGGTCAGTCCTGTTATTTCTGTGTGGTCATGGAAATGAACATCTTTACGCGCAATGTAGTATTTACCTTTGGTGATAACAGCGATAATGGGCGAAAGAATGAAAGCCAGACCGAGAGCAATAAAGGTTGAGAATGCTTGTGCTGTTGCTCCCATTAAGCCGAAAAAGGCAATCAAGGAAATGACAGAAGCAATTATCATCGAGCCGAAACCAACAGGATTGAAGTTATACAAGTGAGCCCGTTTAAACTCAATGTAGGAGGGGCTAAGTCCTAAAGGTTTATTAACAATCAAATCTGCCACTAAAGCACCAACCCAAGCGATCGCCACGTTGGAATAGAACCCTAACACCCACAACAGAACACCAAATAAGTTCATTTCTTGAAGTGTCAGCGCAATGATCAAATGAAATATTAGCCAAACTACTCGACCAGGATGACGATGAGTTATCCGCGAAAAGAAGTTAGACCAGGAGAGTGAGCCTGAATAGGCGTTAGTAACATTGATCTTGATCTGGGACAGAATGACAAAAAATGTGGCTAAGGCCATGTATACAGCAGGATTTGAGAAAATAGCCTTAAATCCTTCTATGTACATATGAATAGGCTCATTAGCCTTGGCAATGTCTACCCCTGCTTTGACCGCAATTGCTGTAAAGAAAGCTCCTGCCCACTGTTTCCAAGCTCCTAAAATTACCCAGCCTGGACCCGCAATTAATACACCTGCCCACCATTTGCCCTTATTGTTCTCGGTTAGGTCGGGCATAAATCTTAGATAGTCAACCTGTTCGCCAATTTGAGCGATCAAAGAGAGAGCAACACCTGCACCTGCGGCACAAAGTAACGGGTCGAAACCACTACCACTAGGAGATTTACCAGCAAAACTAGTCCAAGTAGACAAAGCAGTTTGGTCTTTCAGCAAAACCGCAAACCAAGGAGCAAACATACCTAACAACCAGATAGGCTGTGTCCAGACTTGCAATTTTGCAAGTAGTGTCATCCCAAAGACTACTAGGGGGAATATGGCAACAGTGCAGAGTAGATAGCCCCACATCAGTGGTAGATGAAAATAAAGTTCAATAGCCTGCGCCATGATCGCGCCTTCGAGGGCAAAGAAAATGAAGCAGAAAGAGGCATAAATTACCGATGTGAGTGTTGAGCCAATATAGCCAAATCCTGCTCCCCGCGTCAGTAAATCCATGTCTATGTTATAGCGAGAGGCATAATACGCAATAGGTATACCTGTCACAAAGATGATGATGGCAGAAATTAGGATGGCTAGGAAAGAGTTGGTAAAACCTGAACTAATGGCAATTGATCCACCAATGGCAAAGTCTGCTAAATAGGAAATTCCACCTAATGCCGTATTAGCTACTTCAAATTCTGACCAGCGGCGAAATGAACGGGGTGCATAACGGAGTGAATAATCTTCTAGGGTTTCGTTGACAACCCATGAGTTATAGTGTCTTTTTGATTTCTCTAAACGGGTAGCGGCGCTATCACCTATAGACATATCACTGTTCCTTGATTTCAGTTTTGTTTGTATGAGTTTTAGGTCAAGAATTGAAAAGATTAAAACATCTATCCTAGACTGGCTGTCCAATCTGATTTAGCTAAAATCTCCAATGCTCTCAGTCTGACCTGATATTTCTGCTTACCTGATTTTTGCGAAAATTTGTCTAACATTTTCAGGGCATTGTACAAACTGCCAGAAGCTTGAGAAAAGGAATAACCGAACTCTGTGGCTAAATAAATAGCTCGGCGATCGGCATTACAGACTTCTCGCCAACTTCGCTCTCCCCAATTTCGTTGATAAAGTTGGTGTGCCGCCAAAGCAACAGCAACTAGTACCGAAGCTAGGGAAATTACATTCTCTGCAGAAATCTCCATAAGTGCTAATCCAGCCCCAACTAACATTACAGTTACTTCCGCTTTTGTATGTATTTGTAATGTCTTTCCTTCAATGCGTGCCAGTTCATGCCAAAACAGCAAATCTCGTTGATTAGCTTTTATTTTCTGCCATTGCCCGAAATCAATTTTGATGGCAAATTGTTTTTTTTTGGTTATTTCTGTTGCAATTAAAGGGGAATTTGTCTCCCTGGATTTGATAATTGACACTTGCTGCAGCAGGTCAATCGGTAATAAATGACTCAATCTCTGAATTTCAGATCTTTCATCAAAACAATTAAAGTGTAAATCCATTTGCTTTACCTCATTGTTTTTATCATTACTTACAGCAATTTGAGACCAGATAAGCTTGCTTAACCAGGTAGCGGGGCTTCGCTCCGCATGGGTTTTGGTTTTTAAGTTGTGGCTTAATAGATTCACATTTGCTGTAAGGGGACTATCTAACAGAGTTAATCATTTACAGCCGTTTGCAACCATAAAAACCACAATGGTTATATTTTTGATGCCAACCTGATTTGTCTGGGCGTAGCCCAGTAAGGCTTTTTTCTTTATGGATGAATTATAGGAATCTAAACAGCCTTATTTTGTATTCTGTTTTACAAATTAATGGATTTTTGTAAAAAATTATTTAAAATAACTAAAAATTCTCTTTTTTGTGTTTCTGAAAATAGTTGCAAAAGGATCAATCATAGATATTTTAACTAGCTCATTTTGTATTCTGTTTTACGAATTAACAGACTTTCTTAAAAAATTATTTACAGCAAATGTAAATCTATTAAGCTAAGCTACAACTTAAAAACCAAAACCCATGCGGACTCGCCCCTTGGTTTTGTAGCTTATCTGGTCTCAAACTGCTGTAAAATAACTAAAAGCGGTCTTTTTTGTGTTTTTTTTAGCTTACTAGATTAACTTCTGCTGCTGATAACGCGATTTAAACTCCCTCTGTTGCTGGTTATGGTCTACTATGGGTTCTGGATAATTGTAATAGGCTCTCTCCATAGGTGAAATCTTACCCGTTAGGAGTTGTGCTGTATCCAATGAACGTAACTCTGGTACCCATTGACGGATATATTCACCTTGAGGGTCAAATTTTTGCGCTTGAGTGGCTGGGTTGAAAATACGTAAAGGTTTAGGGTCCATCCCACTAGAGGCGCTCCACTGCCATCCTCCATTATTAGCAGCTATATCTCCATCAACTAATCTCTGCATGAAGTATTTTTCCCCCCATTGCCAGTTACAGATCAGATCTTTGGTCAGAAAACTGGCTACAATCATACGACAACGGTTGTGCATCCAGCCTGTCTCATTGAGTTGTCGCATCGCTGCATCAACTATAGGATAGCCTGTCTGACCTTCTCGCCAAGCTTGGAAATGTTCCTGGTTGTTTTCCCAAGGAAAGTCTTTAAATTCTTTGCGGTAAGGTCCTTGAGCAAGTTGAGGAAAATAATAAAGACAATGTTGATAAAATTCTCTCCAAGCTAACTCCTGTTGCCAAGTGATAATATTCTCTCTCACCTCATCAGAACGACTAGAGTTATAGACTTCGAGTGCTGCTTGCCAAATTTTCCGCGTACCTATTACCCCAAATTTTAAAGCTGGACTCAAAAAGGAAGTTCCTTCTATACTTGGAAAGTTCCTCTGCTCTTTATACTGTTCTAGAGAATGGCTGCAAAAATCTTCTAGTCTTTTTAAGGCTGGTTCTTCTCCTGGGGATAATATTAGGGGACTATCCCAGATATAACCTAAATCTTTACTACTAGGTAAAGGGATAGATGGTATTTTATTGAGTTCTTCTGTGGTTAGTCTTTCCAAATTTTGCACTGAGGGTAGAGGTGCTTCTTTATACTGTTGAGACCAATTCTTCCAGAAGGGAGTAAAGACAGTGTAGGGAGTCTGAGACTGGGAGAGGACTTGACCGGGAGAATGTAGAAGTTGATCCCAAAAGGTTTGATAGGCAATACCCTTTTGCTTTAATGCTTCCTTAATAAGATCATCTCTCCCTCTACTGTATGGTTCCACATCTAACGACCAGTAAACCGCCTTGGCTTTGAGGTCCTCTGCTAGAGTGGGGATTATTTCTAGGGGCTGTCCTTGAAAAAAGAGTAACTGTCCACCTATTGCCGCATAGCCCTTTTCTAAAGAAGCTAGACAACCAAGTAGATAACTTATTCTAGCTGGTGCGAGATCATCTCTTTGTAAAATGAGAGGATCAAAGCAAAATAGCCCGACTATCTTACTTGTTTGGTCTCTGGCTGCAGTTAGTCCTAAATGATCACTGACTCTTAAGTCTCGACGGTGCCAAAATATAATTAACTCAGACAAGACCTTCTCCCAAAAATAGTGTAATCAGGAGGGCTAATGTATAGCCATAGTAAGGTTATAATCTTCAAACACAACAACCTTTTAACTCACATTAAGCCCGTGTTTGAGATCTTACCACTTTTGGAATAGCACTAGTTTTTATAGTTTATATTTACTATTTTGCTACTTTTCTTCTTTTGATTTTTCTGTGCCCGCCCACTGGTGTAAGCGGAGCACAGTGTGCTGTTGAGACTGTTTCAAAGAGTGCTAGTCCACAGTAGATCAAAGGAGAGGGGTATTAAATCTGTATCTTACTCAAGGGCACACCACTATAAGTGCTGCTTCTTGGCTTAGTATGGAAGGAGATTAAAAAACTGCTTAGCATGGAACTATTTTGCACTCGGCCAAATTGCACTCGCCCTAATAACTATCCCGACCTAGATGATCCGTCTAAACTCAGAACAGTACAACAAAAATTCTGTACCTCATGTGGAATGCCCATAATTCTAAGAGGACGTTATTTACCCCTACGTCTTTTAGGAAAGGGCGGTTTTGGCGCGGCCTTTTTAGCACAAGATCGAGATATTCCAGGGATGCGACCTTGTGTAGTTAAACAGTTTTTACCGCCTGAGGATTTCAGTCCTGCTGCTTTAGAAATTGCTAGAGAACTTTTTAATAGAGAGGCAGAAGTTTTAAGTAAACTAGGGTCTAAAAATGAACATATACCTGAACTTTTTGCCTTTTTCTCCCTCACTGTAACTGATAGAGCCACAAATAAGGAGACTGAATATTTCTATTTAGTTCAAGAGTACGTAAATGGAGAAAACCTAGAAGAAGAACTTTCTCGCAAAGGAAGATTCAATGAACAGGAGGTACGCTATGTCTTAGAAGAGATGCTGAATGTCTTACAATTTGTCCATGAAAATGGCTCCATTCATCGAGATATTAAACCCTCTAATATCATGCGCGATAAGAATAACCGTCTCTATCTTCTAGACTTTGGCGCAGTTAAACAGGTCTCTACAACTGGAAAATCTCCTTCTGCTGTTCGTTCAACAGGTATCTTTACAATGGGTTATTCTCCACCTGAACAAATGGCTGCAACACAAGTCTATCCTTGTACTGATTTATATGCCCTAGCGGCTACCTGTCTTTGTCTACTGACAGGGAAAACGCCCGAAGATATCTATGATCCCTATCAAAATACTTGGAATTGGCAAAGTTTTGCTCCTTCTACCTCGCCAGAACTAGCTAAAGTCCTCAAGTCCATGCTCCAATCACTCCCCAAAGATCGTCCTCAGTCAGCTATAGAAGTACTAAATTCTCTCAGAGCATCGGTTCCAGTTCCCAAAGCCTCTCCTGATTTTCAATATCTAAAAACTCTAGAAGGTCATTCAGAGAGTGTGAGTTCTGTAGCCATCACGCTAGATGGTAAATATATAGTAAGTGGGAGTAGTGACAAAACGATTAAAGTTTGGGATCTCACTACAGGAAAATGTCTGAAAACTCTAGAAGGTCATAAGCATCAAGTTCGTTCTGTAGCCATCACGCCAGATAGTAAATATATAGTAAGTGGAAGTTGGGACAAAACGATCAAAATTTGGGAGATGATTGCTTTCAAAATTTGGGGGCTCAATACAGGACGCTGTCTCAAGACTCTCTCAGGGCATTCGGAATATATTAATTCTGTAGCCATTACTCCAGATGGTAAATATATAGTAAGTGGAAGTTTAGACAAAACGATCAAAATTTGGGAGATAACTACAGGACGCTGTCTCAACACTCTCTCAGGACATTTAAGTTATGTTTATTCTCTAGCCATTACCCCAAATGGTAAATATATAGTAAGTGGGAGTAATGATAAAACGATCAAAATTTGGGAGATAACTACAGGACAATGTCTCTGGACTCTCCAAGGACATTTAAGTTATGTTTATTCTCTAACCATTACCCCAAATGGTAGATTTATTGTCAGTGGGAGTAATGATAAAACGATCAAAATTTGGGATCTCACTACAGTAAGATGTCTCTGGACTCTCCAAGGTCATTCAAATGATATTAATTCTCTAGCCATTACCCCAGATGGTAAAAATATAATAAGTGCGAGTAATGACAAAACCATCAAAGTTTGGGAGATGACTACAGGAAAATGTCTCTGGACTCTCCAAGGTCATTCATGCAGTGTTAATTCTGTAGCCATTACCCCAGATGGTAAAAATATAGTCAGTGGTCGTGGGGATAAAACTATCAAAGTTTGGGGTATTCCTGAATAAGCTAATAGGCATCATCGGATTAACTATGACATCCATTCTGATATGAAATTTGATTTAGAACCGCCAATGAATTTTAAATTTGATAAGCTGATGTAGAAGTCTCTTCCAATCAATTAGTTAATTGATACTTTATGCCTAAATTCACCTGTAAATTTGATTTTCAAACAAATTAATAGAATGCCTTCCGATATCCCCTATACCTTCAAATTCAACTCCTCCTTAGCCTTAGAAGCCCTACAAGCACAACAGTATGACGATCTAGAGCATTTTCAAGTCCGTCTAGATCTGTTCAATTTATCTGTAATGGCAGATTATGATCAACTAGTATGTCTACCCACTCTTACAGCCATTGATAAATACTGGTACCAAATTGAAACAGCTAGAAAAGTCATGCGTCAATTAGGAGGAAGAGCTTTACTAGCAGATGAAGTTGGACTGGGCAAGACTATTGAAGCTGGTCTTATTTGTAAAGAGTATCTGGCCAGAGGACAAATACAATCCATCTTAGTACTTAGTCCCGCCTCATTAGTGTCTCAATGGCAACAGGAATTAGGTGAGAAATTCAACATAGATACTGTTATTACAGACTCTAAACAACTCCAACAAAACCCAGAAGAATTTTGGAGTGCCAATCAGCGAATTATTGCTTCTCTTCCTACAGCTAAATCAGCTAAACATTTCCCTTTTGTCACCTCCCGCAATTGGGACTTAGTAATTGTGGATGAGGCACATCATTTAAAGAATAGAAATACTCTGTCTTGGAAACTCGTTAATGCTTTAAATAAACGCTTCATTTTAATGCTTACTGCCACGCCTGTACAGAACTCCTTAATAGAATTATTCAATCTTCTTACCCTGTTAAAACCAGGACTTTTAAAAACAGAAGCAGACTTTAAAAAAGAATATGTCAACTCTAAAAATGGTCGGGTTCCTAAAAATCCCGAAAAACTGCGTCAATTGATGCGAGAAGTGATGGTGCGTAATACTCGTGCTCTGGTAGATGTCAAACTTCCCAAAAGATTTGCCACTACTATTTCTGTTGTTCCCTCAAACACTGAGCATAAATTGTATCAAGATTTAACGGAATTTCTCCGCCATCCTGATGTAGAAATAGATAAGCTGTCCACCACAAATTTATTAATGCGTGCCGGTTCGTCTCCAAGTGCTTTAAATGATTCTCTTAAGCAATTAAGCAAACGTTTGGAGAGTGATACCCTGAAAAGTTTAGTAAAAAAGTCCTCCCAAATCAAACAAGGAGAGAAAGCCAAAGCTTTAATTGAACTATTAAAACAATCACGTCAAAAAACCCTAGTCTTTGCTACTTTTAGGTCTACTGGGGACTATTTAGAAACTATCCTCACTGAAGCTGGAATTGTCTTTGCTACCTTTAGAGGGGATATGTCCCTTAAAGAAAAGGATGCAGCTATAGAAGCCTTTCGAGACACTGTTCCTGTTCTTTTAGCTTCCGAAACAGGTGGAGAAGGACGTAATATTCAATTTGCCAATGCCATCGTTAATTATGATCTACCTTGGAACCCGATGAAAATTGAGCAACGCATAGGGAGAATACATCGCATTGGACAGGCACAGGACGTATTTATTTTTAACTTTTGTCTCAAAGATAGCATTGAAGAATATATTCTGCGAGTCCTGCATGACAAGATAAATATGTTTGAGTTGGTAGTAGGAGAAATTGAGACTATTTTAGGCAATATGGATGAAGACCTTGATTTTAGTGAAATAGTGCGGAATTTATGGTTGAAAAATCAAGCTAAACCAGAACTAGATTCTGCTTTTAATCAGTTAGCAACCGATTTATTAAAAGCTAAAGATAGTTATCGAGAAAGTCAGGAACTAGAGGAGCAAATCTTTGGGGAAGATTTTGAAGCTTAAGAAAGGAATTAAACTATATTAATCAATCTTGAAATAACACATAATGGGTAGAGATCCAATTTTATCGACAATAGCCAATTTAATTTCCCTAGAGGGAGGAATTGCTGAACCAGCCAATGAGCAGACTTTGAATGTTTTACTAACTGAAAATATTGCTAAATCATTAGAGTTACCTGAAGAAATTTCTCTGTCAACTCAGATTGATAATCCCAATAGCTTTTTTGTGACTTATCATTCAGATTTATTACAGAAGTTTTCAGATTTATTGGGGACTAGAGGGTTAGTTACTAGCTTAGGTGTTCAATTTAATGGTCATTTTAAAACAACTGGTTTTGAGAAATTGGTGGCTCAAAAACTTATTCCTCAAAATGGTTTAATTAAGTTTGTCGAAGCTAAACAGGAGAATACTCCCTATCTTTGGTGTCATGTAGCATATTCAGCAGAGGTAGATGAAAAAAGGATTGGCATGATTTCTTTTTTCCTCAATGGTTTAACAGGAGTTGCGCCAGTAGAAATTGGAGATGCTTTACTTTGGCAAGCAGACCGCATTTCTGTTGACCCACAAGAGCAACCACAAATACTCCCTATTGAACAATTAAGTACGGTAATTGAAAAAACCTCTGCTTTAATGATTTCTGAAAGCCTGAAAAATTGGTCTGCTCGATTAGCTAGGGCTAAAATAAGAGATGAAGAAAGACTGAAGGCTTATTATGGAGCTATTAGTAACGAAATTCGCACGAAGATACTGCACAAACAGTTATCAGATGAAGCTAAAGAACGGGAAGAACTACGTTTAGAAGCGACAGATGGAGAATTAGCTAGGAAATTAGCAGACCTAGACCAACGCTATGCTATGCAGGTAGAAGCGTCCTTATATAGTGCAATGGTCATTTATCTCCCGACTGTTCATTTGAAATGTGAATTAACCAGAAAAAAAGCCAAGCGAATTATTACTGCTATTTGGAATCCCTTCACTAAAATAATTGAACCATTACGCTGTGAATTGTCAGGAGAGACTATTTATGATTTTTATCTAGATGAACAGCAGGCTAAAATGATTTCTCCTAACTATTGGGAAAAAAGTGGTATGGGTAAACGGGGATGATGCTTCTAACAAGATTTCCATAATTTGATAGTGTGATCATTGCTAGCAGTAATAATCACACTTTGAGCATCAGTTATGGTCAGACAGGTGATCGAATCAGTGTGGTCAAACAGTGTATCTAGAACCATTTCCGTACTTAATTGCCATAATTTAACTTTTTTATCCCAACTTCCACTAATCAGTATTTGACTATTAGGGGAAAATTTTAGAGCCGAAACGACCCAAGGATGTCCTGAGAGAATGCAGCTACACTGTAAAGAGGCCATATTCCAAAGGCGAATAGTGCGATCATCCCCCCCTGTAGCTAACCATTGACCATCTGGACTAAAGGCTACAGATCTCAGAGGTCCTATATGTTCAGTCAAGGTATGAATCAATTTTAACTCTGGTAAATTCCATAATTTGACCTTTGTATCAGAACTAATACTAGCTAAGATAGGCTGAAGAGGACTAAAAGCCAGTGCAGTTACAGCCAAAGTATGCGCCTTCAATGAGGTGATCATTTCCTGGGTTTGAGAATCCCAGAGTTTGATCGTTTTATCAGAACTTCCACTGGCAATTAAATTCCCATCTGGACTAAAACATACTATATTGACCTTATCCTGATGAGCAGTTAAAGTTTGTACTAGGCTAGCAGTTTGAAGATCCCAGAGTCTAACTGTGCGATCCCAACCCCCACTAACTAGTCTATTTTTATCTTGAGGGTGAAAGTCTACTGATTTAACAAAGTTGGTATGACCGCGCAGGAGCGAAATTTCTTTTTGTGTCTGTAGATCCCATAAGCGAATTGTCTTATCATCACTCCCACTAGCTAGTATTTGATTATCAGGAGAAAGTGAGATGGTATTGACATTAGCAAATAAGCCAGAATGACCGACTAGAGTAGCATAGCATTGCCAAGAAGATGATTTTACAGGCTGCTTAGAAGGAGTAAAAATATTGCGATTACCTGTTACCTTCTCCATAGTAGTCATTGCTTCTTCAGTAGAAGTAATTCTCTTATGAAGATCATTAGGAATTAAGCGATCTAGGAAGTATGCTAACTGCTCATTTTCTGGATTGTTAACTGGATCGCTTAAATAATAATCCCGCCAGTTTTCTAACAGACTAAATGGATGAATACCTGTGAAAAGATGAAGACAAGTCATCCCCAGACTATAGAGATCACTAGCTAGAACTGGTTGACCTGAGAGTTGTTCTGGCGGGGCATAGGCAGGACTCCCACTCGCCTTATTGAGGGGAAATGCTGTTACTACGGGGAGGCTTTTTACCCCACCAAAATCAACTAAAACCAAATCCTCTAAGATCCCCTTATTAAAAGAAGAGGTGCGAGAGATGATATTTTCCGGCTTAATATTACAGTGGATTAGTCCCAAACTATGAATCCATTGAATTACAGGTAATAGACTGGTTAAAACTTGCCATATTTCGCTGGTGGTGAATTTAATCTTTTGTCTTAAAAGAGTAGCTAAATTTTCCCCAACAATGTACTCCTGAACTAAATAAAAAAGACCATTGCGCTTAACCTGCTTAAAAATTGTGGGGAGTTGAGAATGCTTTCCTAATTGCTCTAGAGAGGGTAGATTTAATTTAGTCTCTTCCTGTTGCACAATACAGAGAGTAGAGGGAGTTTGCTCACGATCAAGACATAGAAATGTTCTACTCAACTCGCCATATAATTGGATGGCTTGATATTGTTCGGCTAACTGTAAACTAGAGCCACAATAGGAACATAAGAGTGTTCCAGTCAAATTTTGTGGCTTTAGACAGCTAGGATTGAAACAATAGCAGGTAAAATCAGGACTTTTCTGATTCATTGAGCAGCTTTCCTATAGGGGATTTATGGCCATTTTCCGATGTTTGATTCTGGACCATCATCCCCATCATGGCATCTAGTAAACCAGAACCATTATTCCCACTGACAGCCACATCAGGAACTATCCGTACTTGACGTTCTCCTATTACCTGCATCAATTGTAAGGCGGTGTAGGGCTGAGGACCAAGAGCATTCACACCAGCTTTATAGGCATCAGCTTTAGCATTTCCTGTTAAGCGAATTGATTCCGCTTCCCCATTAGCTTGTTCTATAGCAGCCGCAGCTTGCAGTTTGGCAATATTAACCCCTTCTTCGGCTGTAACTACCTCTTTTTGAATATTGGCTAAGGCGGTAGATCTGACTAGTTCTTGTCTTTGGATTTCAGCCATACGTTGAGTAACATAGGTTTTTTCCTGTTCTTCAGCGATTTTCCGGTCAGTCAAGGTCTGCATTAACTGAACAGGTGGGGAAATCAAGCCGATTAAGGTATCGACACCCTGTACATCATAGGTACGTAAAGCCTGACGGACATATTCAGCCGCTTCTGCTTGACGTTCACTGCGGGCAGTTAAGAAATCCAAAATAGTATATTCTTGGGCTGAGTTGCGGAAGTAGTTACCGACTATCGGACGTAAGACCTGATCGATCAGATTCTGCATAGAACCTAAGCGAGATATGACTTTTGGTGCATCCATCGCCCCTACATGGATGATCTGAAAGACCTCTAGTTCAAAGCTGAAACCATCAAAAGAGAGTAATTTGAGGGCAGTCAGTGAGGAATCATAGCCATGTTCTCCTTGAAAGCGAGAGGTGAAGTTAAGTACAATATTGGTGGTGGGAACCAATTCCACTTTCATAATTTTGGTGTTTAAGGGGTGCTTGCCTGTTTCCAGTGATTGAATCCAAACCCCCTTATCTCCTTTATTGACCAGTTGTCCATGTGTAAAAGATTCCCCACTAACATCGTCGTGGAATTTCCCTACATAGGAAATGACCACCCCTACATAGCCGATCGGTACTTCTGTCATCTGTACCTGTTCTACGGCTACAAACCAAGGGTTAAGGTTCCATGAACCCGATAGCATGACTTGTTCTTGTAAACCTCTGCGGCCTCCTGCATTAATAAAGGTCTGGGCATTCTGAAAGTTTTCGTGACCTGTAATGATAGGACCGGCTATTTCTCCTTCTTCAATAGGCATTCCATCTTTGGTGGAAACAATACCCACGCGCTCTGATTGGATGGCATAGACTTTGAGTTGGTTGGGACTCATGCCATGAGTAGTAGCACTAGCGGATGTAATAACTGTAAATAGGGCAGTGTTGATCCGATATGTCCCTGTTGTTAATACTGCTAACTGTCGTCCTTTTTCACCCCCGTTAGTCAGAAATTGACGTGCATTTTGAAAATTATCACTTTCTGCAACTTTGCCTAAAATCCGATTAGGTGGAATAGATGCTCCATCATTGGCCACAATCAGTCCTATTTCATCTTGTGGAATGATCACTAAGGGACATTTCTGTACGTTATATTGCCAAGGAAAGTAGCCAAAATGCCAACCAGGCGGGAGTGTATCTGCTTGGAGTCCTGCTTCCCCATTGAGGGCGATCAGTCTTCCTGGCGGTAAACTTTTAGCTGAGAATTTCTTGGTAATGATCCCGACTTCTTTTTCGCTAATCACTATCAGTCCTGCTATCCAGCCTATTTTCGGCAAAAAGATCAAAATAAGTCCTAAGCCTACTATAGGAATGATCAGACCACCTAAATCACTCATCTGAACGGACATGTTCTGTTCTTTATTTTGCACTATTTCTTGTCTAGTATTATCTGAGTTCTGGACTTGTGCGGTTGCAGGTGTTGCTCTGGCTATCATTACAGGTGCTAAAAGCGATACTGTCAGGGCTAGAGACTTGCGTAAAAAATTAAATTGTCTCATTTTTGGAGAGTCCTATAAATTTGTTTCTAACAGCAGTTTGAGACCAGATAAGCTTGCTTAACCAGGGGGCGGGGCGGAGCCCCGCATGGGTTTTGGTTTTTAAGTTGTGGCTTAATAGATTTACATTTGCTGTAAAAGGTTTTTAACAGAGAATTTAGATGCTTTATACTTACTATTTCCCTCTCTACAAAGCGAAAATTACTTAATTTGTTACAAAATTTTACGCTTTGAGTCTGAATTGTCCCTTTCTTTACTTTAATGATGACAGAATTTAAGTTGGCAAAGTTCAGAAAATTCATATATTTTTTTGTTACAAAACTATACAATGTGGAGAAAATCCTGAATTGCTTTCTGGAGGTTTTGAACTTCTGTTAAGTCATTGCTTGATATAACATATATAGATTTTGGTAATAGTCTTAACTCATACCTAGGGTCACCCTCGCTATCCTTTTTTGTTTCAATGTTAGTCCCTGTAATTTCATAAAGCGGATACTCTTGAGATTTTTTACCTAGCAATGTCCGTTTTATATAAATAAAGCGATTAGAATTTTTGTCAAAAATTAAAGTTCTAAATTGAAAAAATACAAAGAAAACACCTGCTACTATAATGACATAAATACTCCAAAATTCAAGTAGGAAAAGATGTTTACCTAAATCCCTTCGCGTATCTCTTTGAATAGTTAGGGTAGGTTGTTGAGAATAGATAAATCTGTTAATTTGATTAGTGATTGCCAGCATTTCACTTTCAGATCCCCTAACACCATTAATAGTAATCGAGTCTTCTATAACATTAACTTCCTCTGTGTTAGTTGCTAAAGTTACCCAATTCTCGACTGTGCGATCCCCATCGCTATCAGTGTCTTCTTTCGAATTAAATTTGGCACGGATTACCTGATTAAATACTGTAGGTGGCTCCTGTATTAACCCCAACAACTTTGCTTGTTGCATCTGACAACTTATTGGAGTAGGTTCCACTCGTTTACAAGTCAAAGTAATCACGCCAAGATTAAAAATAAATGTCAAGATTATCAAAAGTGGAATACCAGAGAAACCTGAAGCCCAAACCAAGATAAAACCTCTTGTTTTTTTATCTGGATTCAGTTGCAGAGTCAATTCTAAAGGTGTTTGTTGAGTGATTTTCATATTAAGATGATCCTCTTCAATATTGTATTTTCTCTAAGTATATTCAGACGTTTTTTACTTTCTGTATATACTGTCTGAATCGACGCTAATTCTCCTGTTTTAACTCTTATAGAATGCTTAAGTTCATCAATAGCCTGTGCCAATTTTTCTTTTTCTTTTTGGAGTTGCTCATAGTCTTTGCGTAATTGAGCAATCTTAGCTTGAACTACTATTAAATGCTCTAGTTGATTGTTTTGTTCAGTCATTGTTTTTTCTCTGGTTAATTCTGAGGTTATTTATTTCCCTGATTTAAAAAGATATATAATACACCATGACCAAACTGTTCTACTTATTAGAGCTTCTTTGCTCTATTTAACTTAATGATGACAGAATGCAAAAGGGAAAAAGTTTATAAAATTTATAGAGTTAATCATCTGATATATATTATATATCTTACAAATTCTCTAAAATTCATATAATTCATATTGACAATTTCTCTTGGCTTGAGATAAGCTTAAGAAAAATGCCGAGATTTCTAGATATTTATGTTTAAATATATGACTTTAGAAAATGGTTACATACTGTGGAATCGCTATAGAATTATTAAACGATTAGGAAACGGCTCATTCGGGGAGATATATTTAGCTGAAGATCTTGATAAGTTTAACGAAAAAGTAGTAGTTAAACGGTTGATGATTGAAATGTTGCATCCGAGATTTTTGGACAAAGCTAAAGAATTATTTAGAAGAGAAGCAGAAGCCCTTTATAGGTTGGGTAAATATCCTCAAACTCCAGATCTGAAGGCTCATTTTGAAGAAGATAATAATTGTTTTTTGGTGATGGAATATGTCGCCGCACAAAACATGAGTGAGCTAGAACTAAGGGAAGGAAATATTCTACCTGAAAAGGAAGTCATTGCCCTATTATCAGATATTTTAGAAGTTGTAAAGATTGTCCACAAACATAATTTAATTCATCGGGCTATTAAACCAGATAATTTAATTCGCCAAAGCGAAAATGGACAAATAGTTCTCATTGATTTTGGCTCCGTCACAACAGTAGCATTTGAAGAATCTACAAAACATAACGGCACAATCACTGGGAGTCCAGGCTATGCGGCACCTGAACAATTACTCGGAAAATCTTATTTTTCTAGTGATATTTACGCTGTGGGAATGATTGGCATTCAAGTACTAACAGGAGTACTTACATTCTGCTTTAGAGAAGACATTCAATGGCAAAATTTTCCTCCGACTACCTCAGAGCAACTCAAACAAATTATCCGAAAAATGACTGCTTATAATGCTTCTGAGCGTTATCAATCAGCCGAAGAAGTCTTAAAGGCTCTAAATGAGGTTTCAAGAGAACTAAGTTTTTTTTAATACTATTAAACTATCTAATGAAGATCTAAATGAGGATTTTCCCATAGAACTAAGAAGGACAGACGGAAAAAGTTCATAAAATTCATCTTGACAATTCATAGAATCTTGAGATAAGCTCAGGGAAAATACCGAGATTTCTAGATATTTATGGATATTGAAGAAGTATTAAGCTTTATTAAGAAGTTATTCATTGTAAATTCCAGACCACCCCTGACACCCGCACAAGAAGCATTAATTAGATATTGTTACTGTGAGGAAGACAAAACCTATGACGAGATGGAAGAACCCTTTTATGGTTATAAAATTGGTTATATTAAGACCCAACTTGCGCCTAGACTGTGGGAGTCTTTAACACAAGTAACTGGTAAAGAAATTACAAAGAAAACTCTGAAAAGTGTTTTAACAGAAATCATTGAAAAAGCCAGAAAGATTGATTCAGTAGGAGAAGTTATTCGCAAGAGGTATAAAATTACTAAAATTATCAACAAAGGAGCTTTTAGTAAGATAGTCCTAGCAGAAGATTTAGATCTGGGTAATCAACGTTGTATGATTAAACAAGTTATTTGCCCAAAAAATGATACCGAAACACGTCGAAGGCTGAACACAGAAATAGGCTTTCTCTATCAGTTAAATTGGCATCGTCAAATTCCAGGTTATATTGCTCATTTTGAAGATGAAGAAAGCTTTTATATAGTTTATAGATATGTAGAAGGAGAAGCACTTAATCAACAATTACCTGAAGAAGAGTTAGCTAAACCTTGGGAAGAGGAAGCAGTAATTAAGTTATTACTTAATATTCTGAATGTCTTAGAGTTTGTGCATAAACGCAGCATGATTCACAGAGATATTAGACCTAGTAACTTAATTCAGAGTCCTGAAGGGGAAATCTACCTAATTAACTTTGGTTTAATTAAAGAATTATGTGGCTTAACAAGAAAAAGCTATGTGGGGAGTAGTAGAGAATATAGTGCTCCAGAACAACTAGCAGGAATACCAAAATTTAGAAGTGATATCTACTCGGTAGCAACGATAGGAATACAAGCTTTGACAGGCCTTCCACCGAGACAATTTGAGGTAGATAGTGAGACAGGACAAATTATTTGGCACAAAGCAGCCCAAGTCAGTGAAAAATTAGCAACAATACTCGATAAGGCGGCTCATCCTAATTGGGAAAAACGCCAGTCATCTGTGACAGAAGTAATGACAGAACTCAAAGCTCTAAAAAAATTAAATGGTTTAAATATATGACTTTAGAAGATGGTTACATACTGCGCAATCGGTATAAAATTATTAGACGATTAGGAAACGGCTCATTCGGGGAGACATATTTAGCTGAAGATCTTGATAATTTGCCCGACAAAGTAGTCGTTAAACGGCTGATGATTGAATCCTTTGCTCCGACACTTTTGAAGAAAGCTCAGGAATTATTTACAAGAGAAGCAGAAGCCCTTTATAAGTTGGGTAAATATACTCAAACTCCACATCTGAAGGCTCACTTTGAAGAGGATAACCAATTTTTTTTGGTGATGGAATATGTTGCCGAACAAAACATGAGTGAGCTAGAACTAAGAGAAGGAAATATCCTCTCTGAAAAGGAAGTGATTGACCTATTATCAGACATTTTAGAAATTGTCAAGATTGTACACGAACATAATTTAATTCATCGGGACATTAAACCAGATAATTTAATTCGCCAAAGCGAAAAAGGTCAAATAGTTCTCATTGATTTTGGCTCCGTAACTAGTGTACTAAATTTTGAAGAATCTACAAAACAAGTAAAAGATTATTATCGCACAAGGACGGGAAATTCAGGCTATGCGGCACCTGAACAATTAAGCGGAAAATCTTATCCTTGCAGTGATATTTACGCTGTGGGAATGATTGGGATTCAAGCTTTGACAGGATTACAACCTCTTTCAGTCCTTTCCCTATGGCAAAATCTTACTCCGACTACCTCAGAGCAACTCAAACAAATTATCCGAAAAATGACTGCTTATAATGCTTCTGAGCGTTATCAATCAGCCGAAGAAGTTTTAAAGGACTTAAAAGAGGTTTCAAGAGAACCAATAGAAGATAGTCCTCCAATACCAAATACACCATTTTTTTTCAAAGAGCTTATAAAGCCTAAAAAATGGCTAATTGGTCTCTCTATTGTTCCTTTAGTTGTAACTCTCTTAGTATTAAAACTGTGGTGGGATTATCTTCATAACTATAATACTCATTTCGTACTTAAACCTGAAGCTCAAGAAGCTCATTTTCCTAATCCGAATCCCTTTGATATACCAGCTGGAACAAAAATTAATATTAAGGGAAGTATTAACACACTATACCAAGATCAACAATTTAAAAAGAGATTTGAAAGTAAATTTATCAAAACTACCGTTGATATAGAGCGTGATCCCAAAAAAAATCAATTAGGAACTGAGAATGGAATTAAGCTACTTTGTGCGGGAGAAATTGATATAGCGGCAGCCTCAAGTCTAGCGAATGTAACACAATGTCCTGATGGTAAAAAACTATTTCATATAACAATAGGGACAGATTATATATCTATTGTAGTTCGGAGAGATAATCCAATAAAAGGTTTATCAAAAGAGCAAGTAAAAGCTATTTTTCAGTGTAAATATATTAAGTGGAATGAATTAGATCCTAGTTTACCTAAAGAAGAAATCAAGGTAATTAATCGCCCTCCTGTTAGTGGAACCAATGAAGACTTTAAAAGACTATTTCTCGATGGACAAGAATTTTGTCCACCGAATAGTCCCAATTTTAAAAATTTTAGAACTCTGAAAATTGACGAAATAACAAATCTTACAAAAAACTTTAAACAATATGATATTAGCTATCTTGGCTATGGATTAGCAGAAAGTCAACCAGGTACATATAGAATTTTACCAGTTGAGGGAGCTTTGCCCAATCAGAGCCTGTTAGGTAAGAGAAGCTTATATTATGTGTATAAGGGTAAAGATAAAGAAACCCCTGACTCGGAAACAGTCAAACAGTTTTTAGGGTTTGTCCAACACCAAAATTAGCAAAAAGAAAATCAACTCTCAATCTCCATCCAAACACCATACAGAATCAATGGCTAAGCTAGATCCTAAAATAGCAAAATAGAGTATGCTGTGTATATGTCTTACACAATCTACTCTAGTTAATTATTTGTAATCTAGGCACCAATTTATTTCTAAATGATCAAGTTTGAACTTCTGCACCCTTTTGATTTCTAGATGAACTTCTGCACCCTTTTGATTTCTAGATGAACTTCTGCACCCTTTTGATTTCTAGATGAACTTCTGCACCCTTTTGATTTCTCAATGAACTTCTGCACCCTTTTGATTTCTAGATGAACTTTTGCACCCTTTT
>Ga0209085_1000105_pt1 | contig 60486 bp, 45 predicted proteins | sample C_131016_EF_Meta_FD_187310 | JGI IMG/M metagenome (GOLD analysis project Ga0209085, IMG submission 187310) | Freshwater microbial communities from Lake Croche, Canada to study carbon cycling - C_131016_EF_MetaG (SPAdes) (version 2) | ecosystem: Environmental > Aquatic > Freshwater > Lake... | reverse complement strand
GACTAGGAATTATTGCGTTTGCCATTGCTCGTAACAGCGGAGATAAAAAAACCAAGCTAGCAGAAGTAACTCCAGACTATACAACAATTGCCAAGACAGATATAGTGATACGCATCATGACATTTGATCATGTTCCGCTAGCACCAGGCCGTAAGAAAACTACAAAAACTACTGCAGATTCACACGAAAAGGTAAACTTTCCTCCTTATCAACATTGGAAATTTAATGACGAAGGTGAATTGATTTGTGTAGGTAAGAGTCATTGGAAAGGTGATGTTGAAACTGGCAAGTTTTCTAAAGATCACGGACGTATTACTGAAAACTTGGGTAAGATGTTTATCAAATTAAGTGAACGTTATGCACAAAGAAGCAATTGGCGCGGATACACTTATGTTGACGAAATGAAGGGACAAGCTATTCTTCAATTGAGTCAAATTGGTTTACAGTTTGATGAATCAAAATCAGAAAATCCATTCGCTTACTATACAGCAGCAGTTACAAACTCTTTTACTCGAATCCTTAACCTAGAAAAGAAGAGTCAAAATATTCGCGACGACTTACTAGAAGAAGCCGGATTAACTCCGAGCCTAACTAGACAAAATAGTCAAGGTTACGCAGAAGAGATTGCTCGTCAGGCAGGATTATATAAAAATATGAGAATGCCTAAAAGTGAAGAAACTTCTGAAGAAGATGAATACGACGACGGTGAAATTAAGCCTTGACATTGTATTTTCTAACTGCTAAACTCGTTATTAGGAGATAACTAATGGCGTTGTTTAAAAAAGTAGCATGTTTTACCGATATTCACTACGGTCTGAAGTCCAACAGTAGCACTCACTTACGTGATTGTGAAGAATTTGTAGACTGGTTTATCGAAGAAGCTAAAAAGGCCGGTTGCGAGACTTGCATATTCCTCGGTGACTGGAGTCACAATCGTAACAGTCTTAATCTGTTCACATTGGATTCCAGTCTACGTTGCCTTGAAAAATTGGGGGCAGCATTTGAACAGTTCTTTTGGTTTCCAGGTAATCACGATCTGTTCTACAAAGACAAGCGTGATATACATAGCTCGGCATTTGGACGTCATATCCCCGGAGTAACTGTTGTCGAAAGCGTAACAACTATTGACGATGTTACCTTGGTTCCCTGGTTAGTGGGCGATGAGTGGAAAACCATTAGCCAAGTTAAAAGCAAATACATGTTTGGGCACTTTGAATTACCATTGTTTTATATGAATGCCATGGTACAAATGCCAGATCACGGTGAATTACAAGCAAGTCATTTCAAACATCAAGACTATGTTTTTAGTGGGCACTTTCATAAACGTCAACAACGAGACAAAATTGTCTATATCGGCAATGCGTTTCCACATAACTTTGCTGATGCCGGCGATGATGCTCGCGGTATGATGACTTTAGAGTGGGGTGGCGAGCCGCAATTTATCAATTGGCCAGACTGTCCCAAATATAGAACTGTTAAACTCAGTGACTTGATTGATAATGCTGCTAACATCATGAAGTCCAAGATGCATATTAAGGTGAATCTTGATATCGATATTAGTTTTGAAGAAGCAAACTTCATTAAAGAAACATTTATTCGCGATTATGATATCCGTGAGATCAGCCTGATTCAAGATAAAACTAACATGGATGGCACAATTGACGATAATCCAGATGCTCACTTTGAAAGCGTTGATCAAATTGTAACAGAACAGTTAATCAATATTGAATCGGAACAATTTAACAAATCAACTTTATTAGAAATTTATAATAACCTATGATAGTCGATTGCTTTATGTTCTTCAACGAGTTTGAAATTCTCGAAGGAAGACTGGAATATCTTTATGATCATGTTGACTATTTTGTATTAGTCGAGGCTTCTATCACGCAAAGCGGTGATGATAAACCAATGAACTTTATGAACAATATGTCCAGGTACAAAAAATACCTGGATAAAATTATCTATTTTCCTTTTATTACAAAAAGAAGCGACTATAACTACGATAAGTTGCCCACGCATGATAGAGATTACGAAACAGGACCGTGGCAATTAGAAAATGCTCAACGCAATCATATCGGTAAGGCATTAGAATTGTTTCCTGATGACGCAATTGTAATGATTAGTGATGTTGATGAAATCCCTCACAAAGATTCTATGGATGTAGCCAGAAAGTTATTCAGCAATGAATGGCCCGCTTTTCATCTACAACAACTTTATCTTGCTTATAATTTTAAAAATAAACTCAGTAATATGTGGGTAGGCACTGCTATTACCACAAATGCCTATGCCAAACGGATAACTCCGCAAGGAATTAGAGATAGCCGACATGGATACCCGGCAATCTACTACGGCGGGTGGCATTTGACCTATTGGGGTGATGTAGAAACTATTCAACATAAGATAAAAACATTTGCCCACCAGGAACTAAATCAGGATCAGTTTAAAGATCCCGAACACATCAAAGAAAAAATAAAACTCGGTCAGGATTTGTTTAATCGAAACAATGTAGAATTTGTTCCAACAGCAGAAAATGAAATACCCACAGATATTCAAATGATATTTGGAAATCTACATAATAAATTAATCGAAATTATCAAATAATTCATGTTCAAAATAAAAAATTTAACCGTAAAGAATTTTATGAGTGTGGGCAACCAAACTCAAGCAGTAACATTTGACGAACAAGCATTAACACTGGTACTAGGTAGCAATTTAGACTTGGGTGGCGATGATACAGGATCCAGAAATGGTACTGGTAAAACTACTATTGTTAACGCATTATCATACGCCCTTTATGGTCAAGCACTTACCAATATCAAGAAAGAAAACTTGATTAATAAGACCAATGGCAAAAATATGATGGTTACTGTAGAATTTGAGAAAGATAATATCAACTATCGCATTGAGAGAGGACGGAAACCCAATGTACTTAGGCTATTTGTTAATGATAGTCAGCTAAAGACCGACGAAAATGACGACGATAGCCAAGGTGACAGCAGAGAAACTCAAAAATCTATTGAACAGATGCTAGAAATGTCACATACCATGTTTAAACATCTTGTGGCATTGAACACTTATACCGAACCGTTCTTGTCGATGCGAGCAAATGAACAACGAGAAATTATCGAACAGTTGCTCGGAATTACGTTATTGTCTGAAAAAGCTGAAAATTTAAAAGCACAGATTAAACTTAATAAAGATTTGATACAACAAGAAACATTTAAGATTGAAGGTATCAAAGCTGCCAACGAAAATGTACAAAAAAGTATTGATAGCTTGGGTATCAAAAGCAATGCCTGGGATACAAAAAAAGAAATAGACATTGAAAATTTAGGTCGTGCCATGATGCGACTCGAAAATGTTAATATCGAAGCAGAACTAATATTACATATCCAACTCAAGGCATGGAAAGAACACGATGTCAAGATTCGAAATCTTAGCAAACAACGAGCAACACTAGAATCTGCCCTAGGACAGGCCGAAAGAAGTGTTAAAAAATATGAAAAAGATCTAGCAAGTCTAGGAAATAAAATATGCCACGCCTGTGAGCAAGAGCTCCATGATCATAAACATGAAGAAATGACCAATGCTGCTATTCAAAGTTTAGCTGATGCGACGAAATACTTTGACAAAGTGTCCCAAGATCTAAAAAAGATCGTAGACGAAATTGGTACAGGAAATGCTTCCAAAATGCCTACAACGTTTTATGACACAGAAGCAGAAGCGTTGGGACATAAAAATAACTTAGACGGTCTTGAAAAAAGTTTGACCGCAAAGATTGAAGAATCAAATCCATATCAAGAACAGATACAAGAATTAAAAAGAACAGCTATACAGGAAATTAATTGGGATACAGTAAACGAATTAACAAAACTCAAAGATCATCAGGAATTTTTACATAAACTGTTAACTAACAAAGATAGTTTTATTCGTAAAAAGATTATTGATCAAAATTTAAGTTATCTAAACAAACGCCTAAGTTATTATATTGATAAATTAGGATTACCACATCGTGTTGTATTTCAAAATGATCTTACTGTAGAGATTACTCAATTAGGACAAGATTTAGATTTTGATAATTTATCACGCGGTGAACGCAATCGATTAATCTTGTCCATGAGCTTTGCATTTAGAGATGTCTGGGAAGGGCTATATCAAAGTATTAATTTATTGTTTATTGACGAATTAGTTGATGCTGGCATGGATGCTGCGGGTGTAGAAAGCGCCCTAGCGGTGCTAAAAAAGATGGCTAGAGAACGAAATAAGAATATATACTTGATATCACACAAAGATGAATTGATTGGTAGGGTGAACAATGTTCTTAGAGTGGTAAAAGAAAACGGTTTTACCAGCTATAGTAATGGTGTTGATTATGTTGAATGAAAAAATAGAAAAATATAAACAATTACAATCAGAATTAATCACCCACTATGTAAATGTTCATAACTATCATAGCGCATTCATAGAGAATTTAGCAAAAAGGCCCGGATTACAATTACGGGAAAGTTTAAGAAAGATCATGTTGCTTTCTCAACAACTTAGGCTATTATGTGCTGAAATTTATAAAGAGAACAATCTTCTTCTTAAAGAAGAAAGAAAGAAAGTTAAAACAGGATTTGCTAAAGAAAAAAGAGCAGGACCAGGAAGACCGCGTATACATGCAGTTACTCCTAAAAAGAAAAAAATAAAGGAACCAGAAAATGACATCAACAACACAAATTAAAGAACAAATGGAAGAATTTCTTGCCGAAGATGCAAAATTTGATGCAGGCAATGCAGCAGCAGGCACTAGAGCTCGCAAAGCATTGGCCGAGATGAGCAAGTTGATCAAAGCACGCCGTAACGAAATTACTGCTGAAAAGAATGCACGGGCTGAAGCCAAAAAGGCCGGCAAGTAAATTATGTCATGGTACTATCAAGGTACCTTAGTTGAACAACTGCCAGAAGATTGTGTTGGTTATGTTTACTGTATAGTAAATTTAACTAATGGTAGGAAATACATTGGCAAAAAATTAGCAAAGTTTTCAAAGACTAGCTATAAAACAGTAAAACTCAAGAATGGCACCAAAAAGAAAAAGCGAGTTCGAAGCAAAATTGATTCGGACTGGCAAGAATATTGGGGTAGTAGCCCCAATCTTCAGGCAGATATAGACACATTAGGCAAAGAAAATTTCACAAGAGAAATACTGCATTACTGTAATAGCAAGGCAGTGACATCCTACATTGAGGCCCGCGAACAATTCGACCGCAAAGTATTAGAATCCGACGATTACTATAATGGTATTATAAATTGTCGGATACATGGCTCACACATCAAAGACAAAATTTAGGCTCAATTAATCGGTTATAGCTTGCACTGGCTAATTTCTAGTGCCCGGAAACCTGGATCTTGGATCACAGGGAGGGAAAACTCTTGCCGATAAGAGTGCTCAATCAGTATCCTTAACAGGACCACGATCGCAAAATGCCTGCGGTTTGATTGTTTGAATAGAGTTAAAAGTAAGGCCCAAGGATGGAGTAACAAACATAAACTCCACGCTTTACAAATATGATAGCGTATATTTGTAAGCCGCCGTTGAATAAGACAGAATGAACAGGTATCGGTCAACCGCCTGTGATAGCAGCAATGCTTGTAGTTCTAACGCTGTGTGACTGTGCTACTCAGATAATGCCCAGTTTTTTCTTAGCCCTAGTCTGGGCTAAGTGTGACCGATTAATCTAGATAATATTAATTCGTTAACGATGTAATCAATTGCTCTGAGTGCGAACGAAAGAGCAAATGAGCGTTAGCTCATTTTTCGATATAAATAACTTTTAATAATCAAAGGTTTTCCTATTATGCGTATAAATGAATTAATCTCAGAACAGCAAGACATCGATGAAGGCGTTGGCTCTTTTTTAGGTAAGGCAGCTGGGCATATAGCTGGGGCTACTGGTGCAGCATGGAGAGATGCTAAACAGGGATACAAAGATGCAAAAGCAGTATGGGATCCAAAAGATCCTGCTGGAACTTATACAAATGATCCTGCAACAACTGGTGCTGAGACTCCCGGAGCAACTGCATCAACAGGTGGGACAGGTCAACCATATGTTGCTCCAGCAGCAGCAAGAACTACTCCGGGTAATGCACCAACTGCGCCAGCACCTGAAGGACCTGATCCTAAGAAATTGCGTCAACAAGCTGCTGAACTTACTCAACAAGCAGATGAGATTGAACGGCAAGCCGCAGAACCAACTCCGGCACCAACTCCGGCACCAGCACCGGCTGGTGCAAATGCATTTGGTCAAATGGCAGGACAATTAAGAGCAAAAGCTCCTCCAGAAACATCTAGCACAGGTGGAACTACTCAACAAACCGCAACTGGTCAAGTACATACTGCAAGTCCTAATAATGTTAATCAAACACCGTCAAGTGGAACACCGGCACCGGCTGGCGCAAATGCATTTGGTCAAATGGCAGGACAATTAAACACAACTACTCCTCCAGGACCATCTAATACTAGTCAACAAACTGTGGCACCGACTGCAACTACACCAACTCGTACAGGAGGAAAAGTAGCAGGACAAGTTAGTCAAACTCCGAATGCTATTAGAAAACGTAATGCTCGGTCTATCAAAGCTGATCAAGCAAGATTAGCAACTGGCACCAATGAAAGTTTTTATAGTAACTTCTTGGGTATTGATCTTTAAAAGAACGGCATTTGGGTTTCTTTAGTTGCTGTAAGATTGCTTTCGATAATCTTTGCAACAATTTCTCGATCTTCGGGACTTAACAAAAATGCTTCAGTAAATGAGAGGCCTCCTCTCATAAACCAACAAAGTCTAAATAATTCTTCTCTTATGGCTTTTGTATCTTTTTCGTATTCTTTAACAACACGGTCAATACCGTCGTTATCAAGATACAAAAGCCTTACACGAAAAAAGTTGAAGGATCAAATATCATCGGTACTTCAATAGTTTCACCGGTAAATCCTTTTTCTCGCATTTCGTCTGTAACATTGACAATGATAGGTTTAATAGTATTAAGTTCTCTTAACCGATCTAAATGTTCTTGAATTTTATTAAAGATACTGTTATCAACGTTTTCAATGAACTCAGCAATAAATTTTTGATTATCAGTGCTACCTTCGCTGGAATCAATCCTAAAAATACTTGCTTGTACTGTGCCAAGGGTAATATCAGTTAGTTTACCAAAACTTTCCTTAAACAATTTTAATTTTTCACTTTCTTCGAGTTTATCATTGTTTACCACTTGCATAATCTTTTGAGTTTCAAAAGTTTTTAACGCACTTTCGCTGATCTGTTTATAAGTCATGGGACGCACAAATACAGTTAGATCATCACTAACTTGTACAACAGGATCCCACGTAATAGATGCCAGCAGAGAATCCATAACATTTCTTAAGTCAACTGTATATTCTAATTCAATGTCGTCACCGAATGTAATGGGTGTTGTCATTTTTTCACCGTAGGTTGCTAGTCTAATGGCAATAAGGGCAACATCTAAATCAATATTAGGCATCTGCCACGCATTTTTAATGTTTGGAATACAATGTTGAATAACATCTACCACAGCCTGGCCATTCATAACAGCGTCGGGAACTTTAAGCATTAACTCATCTTTAGCAGTCATTGAGTACACTGGATATTCTCCAGTTTCTGTAAGAACAATAGAACCTGCAGGCCAGTAAGCACCATTGCTAGGCAATCTAATGTAAATCTTTGGTTGTCTCATAAACGATGCTAACGGGTTTGGTTGTTGCATAGGTGGAACGTTGGTTAACATGGGTTGTATCTCCGATAAATAAATGATGCTAAATGAATACAATATTTATCTACGCAGATAACCAGTAAAAAACAATGGCAGACGTCACCGGATCAATAGGCAACGAATTTGTAGAACTGAATAATGCAGCCACGGAAGCTACATTAAAACAACTCTTAGCGGCGGTCCAGAAGCAGGGAGGAACAGGCGCGGCTAGTGCAACTGCTTCCGCTGCCAGCGCCGCAGGTGTTAATACCGCCGCTGTAGCTGCTGCCGCTAAAGCCCAAAAAGATCTTGCTGAAAAAGCAGACAATCTTAAAAAGACATTTTCCGCACTGGCATCAGGCATGGCGGACCTTACTGGCAAGTTACTCAATGGGTCTGACAAGAGCAGTGATTTATTTGATGCTTTTTCAAAATTGCCCGGAGCTGCTGGTTTAGTTGCAAGCGGATTTGCAAAAGTTGCAAGATTTCAAGAAGAAAACTTAGGGGCTTATCAAAAGATTACAGACGCTGGTGTTAGTTTTGGCGGCAGCTTGACCGACATGAGAACTGCGGCGGCCAGCACCTATATGACTTTAGAGCAGTTTACTGGTCTAATGAAACGTAACGGTGAAACATTTGCTAAATTAGGTGGAACTGTTGACCAAGGTGCTCGGGCATTTACCGGACTTAGTAATTCTCTTTTAAAAAGTGAAGCTGGAGATAACCTCAGAGCATTGGGATATACAACTGAACAGGTCAATGAAGGACTTGCTGGATATCTTTCAGTTACAGGCGGTAGAAATAAACAAGAAATGCAGAATACTGCAAAATTAACAGAAGGCGCAAGCGCTTACTTAACACAGCAAGATGCTCTGGCTGCAATTACAGGTAAAAGCAGAGAAGAACAAGAAAAGCAATTAAAAGCAGCCAGTGACAATGCTGCATATGAAGCATATTTACAAGGGTTAGATGAAGAAGGTAAAAAGAAAGCCACATTAGCTATGCAAAATGCATTAGCTACAGGAGGCAAAGCTGGTGCTGATTTATTAAAATCTCAATTATTAGGTTTGCCTCCTATGACCGAAGCTGCACAAAAATTACAAGCATTAGGTCCTAATGTTGCAAATGGTATTAAACAAATGGGCGATGCAGTTGGTGATACTAGTAAGTCTATGAAAGACGTTGAGAAAGGAAGAGCTGCTGCTCAAGCGGGCGCTAGTAAAGATACAGCAAATTTAGGAAAAGGATTATTAAGTGCGCTCTCTATGATGTCGGGACCTGATGCACAGATGGCGTCTGCTCTACAAAAGCAAGATAATATAAACAAACAACAAGGCATTAAAACTGCGGCAGATGCTGAAAATCAAATGAAGACAGTTACTGAAGAACAAAAAAAACGTCAAGCGTCTGAAGCCAAGTCCGCAGTTGAAAATCAAAAAGCCATGCAAGAATTGGGCCAATCGATATTAAGTATTTTAATGCCTGCTATCAAGTTTTTAACTGCTGTAATGAATCCTGTTGCTAAAATTATTAGTGCGGTCATGGCACAGTTTGAAAAATTAAACGGTATTGTACAATCTTTAATTGCTGCCGGTATAGCCTGGCTAGCATTTCAAAAGTTAAAAAGTGCTCGGCAAGCTGCTGGACAAATTCCAACCGGCGGCGGCGGTGCTGGCGGATTAGGGGGTTCGGGTATTGGAAAAAGGCTGGGCAGGCTGGGCGGCAAGCTGGCAGGATCACTAAAAGGTGGTCTCGGCGGTATTGTGGGCGGACTTGCTTTAGGTGCTGCTAGTGATTATGCTAAAGAAAACGGAATGACTAAAACAAGCGCAGGATTGGACATTGGATCCTCTGCATTAAGTGGTGCCAGCACAGGTGCAATGATTGGTAGTATTATTCCTGGTATTGGTACAGCAATAGGGGGCGCAATTGGTGGTTTATTGGGCGGTGCATACGGTGCTTATCAAAATAAAGATGTACTATTTGGTACTCCAAAAATGGCGTCAGGAGGTATTGTTACCAAACCAACTACTATTCAAGCAGGTGAAGCAGGACCAGAGGCTATCCTACCATTATCACACTTAGAAACTTTGCGAACTGAGCTGCAAACATTAAATAAACAAACAGTAGAGATGTTGAAATACCTCAAAGAAACCGCAGAATACACTCGTAGAACAGTGGATGCTACTAAATCTTTAGGCGGCGACATGTTTAAATTTTAAGGAAAACATATAATGGCATGGAAAAAGTATTTTACTCCGGTTAACGCAACAGGTACGTTGAGCCCCGTTAGCGGTAATCAAGGAGGATCCCACGCCAGTCCCTCTCATAGAAATTATTCGAGTTATTTGCCTGATGTGTATTCTGGCCATCCTAATCGTTTAGAACGTTATGGTCAATACGATACTATGGATTCGGATAGTGAAGTTAATGCTGCATTAGATATTTTGGCAGAATTTTGCAGTCAATCAAACGAAGAAAATGGCACTCCTTTTAGAGTATTCTTCAAAGAACAAGCTACTCCTACTGAGATTAAGATCATTCGCAAGTATATGCAACAGTGGTCTAAACTAAACAAATTTCAAACTAGAATCTTTAAAATTGTTCGTAACAGTTTCAAATATGGTGATACATTTTTTGTTAGAGATCCAGAAACGCAATCATGGATGTACATTGATCCTAACAAAGTAGACCGTATTATTGTCAATGAGTCAGAAGGTAAAAAACCTGAACAATACATGATTCGTGACTTTAATCCCAACTTAGAAACACTAGCAACTACTGCAATTAATCCTAGTAATGTTACAGGAGGCGGCGGCAGTCAATATGCAGGTGGTGGTTACAATACAGGTCAGGGCGGTGCTGGTGGCAGTAGGGGAATGACCGGAGCATATCCTAGCAATATTGCAGGCAGTAGATTTACACGAAGCGAAAATCAATACGCTATTGATGCACGTCATGTAATTCATATCAGCATGAGTGAAGGTATGGATAACAACTTTCCATTTGGGACAAGCCTATTGGAAAGCGTGTTTAAAGTATATAAACAAAAAGAATTGTTAGAAGATGCGATCTTAATCTACCGTATACAACGTGCGCCAGAACGTCGTGTGTTTTATATTGATGTAGGTAATATGCCAAGTCACTTGGCTATGGGATTTGTTGAGCGTGTTAAAAATGAAGTTAATCAACGTCGAATTCCCAGTAGCACAGGTGGCGGTTCGAGTGTAGTAGATTCTAGTTATAATCCATTAAGTACCAATGAAGATTACTTCTTTCCGCAGACTGCTGAAGGTCGTGGAAGTAAAGTTGAAGTATTGCCGGGTGGTACTAACTTAGGAGAAATTGATGACCTTAGGTACTTTACTAACAAGTTGTTTAGAGCGTTGCGGATTCCTAGTAGTTACTTACCTACTGGCGCGGACGATGGCGGCAGCAGCTTCAATGACGGACGAGTCGGAACAGCTTATATACAAGAACTACGATTCAACAAATACTGCGAACGACTTCAGTCTCTAATGAATGAACAGTTTGATACAGAGTTTAAACTGTATCTACATAACAAAGGTATTAACGTAGATAGTAATATCTTTGAAGTTAAGTTTAATCCTCCACAAAACTTTGCAGCATATCGACAAGCAGAAATGGATACTGCTCGTGTTGGAACATTTGGCACCATGATAGCTATCCCTCAGATTAGCAAACGATTTGCATTGAAACGTTTCTTAGGTTTAAGTGCAGAAGAAATGGCAGAAAACGAAACACTATGGCGTGAAGAAAACGTTGACGATGATGCTACATTGCCAGCAAGTGCAGAACTTAGAAGTGTTGGCATTACTGCAAATGCTATGGGCGGAGATATTTCTTCATTGAACAATGCTACAGCTGAACCTCCTCCAGAAGATCCTAATGCAGAAAGTCCTGCAGGTGTGGGGGCAGCACCTCCAGAATCTGCGCCAGCAGCATAAATATCTATATGTTATTAAACGAGTTCATTTACTTTGATGGTCAGCAAGCAGAGCAGACAGATGATCTGCGATACAATTCTGACAATGATACCAGTAGATTAAAATCTAAAGATCTTCGTAAGACTAGACTAACACTACGTATGTTAAATGATCTCCGTAAAGCGGGCGATGCTAGAGAGCAGGAGAAAAAAGAAGAATTGGGATTAGTAAGAAAAATGTATGCTGCGCCTCCTCCGGAAGCCCAAGCAGCAATGTAAAAAATCAAAAAAACGTCAAAAACGATCAATATTGACTCGTTTTGGCCTATTCTGTGTGTGATTATTTAAATAAGTTTAAATATACACACAATACAGCCGTGCCGCGCATATCTAATTAAGGAGAATACACGCAATGTCTACAAAGTTTGAACAACTATTAGATCTTATCGTTAACGAAGAAAGTGAAAAAGCTAGTGAGCTTTTCCATGCTATCGTTGTTGAGAAGTCTAGAGAAATTTATGAAAATTTAATCGCTGAAGAAGCAGAAGATGAAGAAATGGACGAGTCTGCCGAAGACGAAGAAATGGACGAATCTGCTGATGATGAAGAAATGGACGAATCCGTTGAACTAGAAGATTCTTATTCAATGGAATCCGATGATGGTTTTGGTGGTGGAGCCGAAGGCGATGCTACTGACGAGCTTGGTGCCGAAGTTGGTGCCGGCGATGATGAAATGGAAATGGACGACGAAGAAGGTCCTGAAGGTCAAGAAGACCAAGCAATCTTTGACATCAAGAATGCTATTGCTGAATTAGAAGCTGCTTTTGCAGAACTAGAGCAAGCACAAGGCGGTGAAGAAGAACACGGTTTTGGTGACGAAGAAGAAATGGGAATGGACGACGAAGAAGGGGAAGACGAAATGATGGGTCAACCAGCATTTGAAGGTCGTCGCATGACACGTGAATACGTTGAGAAAGTCGGTAACGACTGGGATAAATCTGGTAGCCAAAAGACACAAGGGCAGTACGTAGGTTCTGGTTCTGGTGAAAAAGATGGTTCTCCAGTTGAAGGTCGTAGTCCAGTAAGCTCTGGCAAAGGTAAGCCAACAACTGGCGCTACTGCTGGTAACATTGCAAAAACTGCGCATGAAGGCGGTTCACCAACAGGAACAAGCCCAGCTGGTAAAGCAGGCGGTTTCCTAAGTGCAGCTAAAGACATGAGCACAGGTAACGGTAATGTTCCTGGTGGCAAGATGGGCGTTAAAAACCTAGCTAAAGTTGCTGGCGGACACGGTGCTGAGAAGAAAGGTTCTGGTCCAGGTCCAGTAGGTTCTGGTACAGGTGACAAAGCTGGTCAAACTAGCGTTGCTAAAGTTCCTACATTCTTGAAGAAACTGTAATTAGAGAAATAGGATGAAAGTAACTTATCTAAGAGAACACCTAAGTTTTGATCAATCCGGTATTGTAATGGAGTCGGATGATAAGGACGGCAAAAGCCTTTACCTAAAAGGTATTGCCATCCAAGGTGGTATTCGCAATGCAAATCAACGAGTCTACCCAGTAGATGAAATTGAACGTGCAGTGAAAACACTGAATGAGCAATTACAAAGTGGATACTCTGTATTAGGTGAAGTAGACCATCCAGATGATCTAAAAGTGAATTTGGACCGTGTATCCCATATGATTACTCAGATGTGGATGGAGGGTCCTAATGGATATGGCAAGATGAAAATTTTGCCTACGCCAATGGGTAACTTAATTCGTACTATGCTTGAAAGCGGTGTAAAACTAGGCGTCAGCTCACGAGGCAGCGGTAACGTTGATGACATGAGCGGTCGAGTTTCCGATTTTGAGATTATCACAGTTGATGTAGTTGCACAACCTAGCGCACCGGGTGCGTATCCAACTCCAGTTTATGAGCATCTCATGAACACACGAGGCGGAAACCGTGCTTTTAATGTTGCTAGAGAAGTAAAAGAAGATCCAAAGGCCCAGAAATATTTGAAGGAAAGTCTCCTTCAAATTATTAAAGGTCTAAAATAAGCCCGAGGAGAAATATATGTTGGACGCATTCAAACAATTAGTTGAGTCAGGAGTAATGACAGAAGACGTAAAGTCTGTTATTGAATCTGCCTTTGCTGAGAAGATTCAAGAGAATCGCGACCAAGTCACCGCAGAACTTCGTGAAGAGTTTGCACAAAAATACAGTCATGATAAGACTGTTATGGTTGAAGCAATCGACAAGATGTTAAGCGACAGATTGGCCGTAGAAATGGCTGAGTTGTACAATGACAAAAAATCACTAGCTGAAGCAAAACAAGCATACCAACAACGTATTGCTGAAGATGCTAAAAAATTAGAAGGTTTTGTTATTAATCAACTAGGCAAAGAAGTAGTAGAGTTCCAGAGCGATCGTAAGAAAGTTGCTGAGAATTTTGGTAAATTGGAACAGTTTATTGTACACGCTCTATCAAAAGAAATTAGAGAGTTTGCAATTGACAAACGTGACCTAGCAGAAACAAAAGTTAAGTTAGTTCGCGAGGCTAAGAGTAAGTTTGAAAACATCAAGCAGAGTTTTATTCAACGTAGTGCCCAAGTAGTTGAAAACGCAGTTACTAAAAAGTTAACATCTGAAATCAGTCAACTGAAAGAAGATATTGACAGTGCTCGTAACAACGCATTTGGACGTAAGTTATATGAAGCATTTGCTCAAGAGTATTCAAGTTCTTATCTTAATGAAAAATCTGAAACAAGCAAATTGTTAAAGATCATCGCTAAGAAAGACCAAGAACTTGCTGAAACAAAACAGGCTTTGACACAAAAAGCTACAATCGTTGAATCTAAGGACCGCGAAATTCGTGTTACTAAAGATCTAATGGAGCGTAAGCAAGTTATGGCCGAGTTACTTTCACCTATTAGCGGTGAAAAAAGGGCGCTGATGACTACGTTACTTGAATCTGTACAGACCAAGAAACTAGCTGAAGCATTTGACAAGTACCTACCCACTGTAATGGATGGACAACAGAAGGTTGCTAAACAAGCACTAACTGAGAGTTCAGAAGTAACCGGAAATCGTGAAAGCAAGCCACAGGTAGGCTTAGATAACATATTAGATATCCGCAAATTAGCGGGTCTAAAATAATAATATTTCAAGGAGACTATAAATGTCACAATTATTAAATGAAAGATGGTCAGAGACCAAAGACGCTCTGCTTGAAGGCCTAACTGGAAACCGTCGTGCATCTATGGGCGTATGCTTAGAAAATACACGTCGCAGTTTGTCTGAAAGCGCAACTGCTGGTGCAACCAGCGCTGGTAACATTGCTACACTTAACCGTGTTATTCTTCCAGTAATTCGTCGTGTTATGCCGACAGTTATTGCTAACGAAATCATCGGTGTTCAGCCAATGACCGGTCCAGTTGGACAAATCCACACTCTACGTGTTCGTTACGCTGATGGCGTTGCAAGTGGTGATACAGTGATAGCAGGTGAAGAAGCTCTAAGCCCATTCAAGATTGCTGCTGCTTATTCTGGCAACAACAGTGCTACTCCAGGTGCGCAAACTACTGCTGCTCTTGAAGGTACACCTGGTAAGCGTATGAGCATCCAGATCTTGAAGACACCAGTTGAAGCTAAGTCTCGTAAACTAAGCGCACGCTGGACCTTTGAAGCTGCTCAAGATGCACAAGCCCAACAAGGTATTGACATCGAAGCAGAAATCATGGCTGCACTAGCTCAAGAAATTACCGCTGAAATTGACCAAGAAATCTTGGCAAGTCTACGTAATTTGGCAACCGTTGAAGAAACATATGACCAGTCATTAGTTTCTGGTACAGCTACATTCGTTGGTGACGAACACGCTGCTCTTGCTATCCAAATCAACCGTGTAAGCAACTTGATTGCTCAACGTACACGTCGTGGTTCTGGTAACTGGGCTGTTGTTTCTAACCAAGCATTGACAATTCTACAATCTGCTACTACCAGCGCTTTTGCTCGTACTACAGAAGGTACATTTGAAGCACCTACAAACACCAAGTTTGTTGGTACACTGAATGGCGCAATGCGTATCTATGTTGATGCATATATGACAGACGTTGGTAACGATAACAACCAAGTTCTTATTGGATACAAAGGTACTAGCGAAGCAGATGCTGCTGCGTTCTACTGCCCATACATTCCTTTGATGAGCTCTGGTGTTGTTCTTGACCCAGCTACCTTTGAACCAGTCGTTGGTTTCTTAACACGCTACGGCTATGTTGAGTTGTCTAACACTGCGTCTTCTCTAGGTAACGCTGCTGACTACCTAGGCAAAGTTGCAATTACTGCTGCAAACGTAAGTTTCAAGTAATCAACTGCTTAATAGCAAATCAATTAACCCGCTTCGGCGGGTTTTTTCTTATATAAATATGTCTATGTTTAATAAAATTGTAATTATAGGTGATAGTTTTTGCGCAGATAGAAAAAATCCAATCACTGATTGGCCTTTAATTTTATCTAACAAATTAAATGTTCCATTGTATGGCGCCGGGTTTGGCGGCCAATCATTTTGGTCAATCCGTAGATGGATGAATGATAAAACTCAACATTCACTGTTTGATAAACAGACTTTGCTTATTGTATGCCATACTGAATATTCTAGAATACCTTCAACAGAAAATTTACCGTTAAATAAAAGTGTATTAAGAACTGAGTTTCAAGATGATATAAAATCCGATGCTGAAATAAAAATTAAAAATGTAGTTGGATCCAACGAATGCGAATCAGATAAATCAAGCATAAATGTTATCAAAAATTTTTTATTATTGAGAGCTCAAAAAACAAAAGATGTATTAACAGATTTTTATTTATCAGATTTATATGTTGAAGAATTCTACGTTTGGGCTTATCATGCGTGGATTAAAGAACTTAATAACATATCGTCAGAATTTTATAAAATTGTACATATTAAAGGATTTGGTAATACAGAAATTGTTCTAGAAAATAATTCTGTATTAATAGATTTTGATGAATTTGACTCGTTGAGAGAGTTATCAGAAACTGAATTAATCAATCCAAATTATTACGGAATGGACAGTAGAAGAAATCATTTTAAAGATATTAACAATGCGGTACTTGCTGAAAAATTATCAAATATAATTAAAAGAATGTCAGCGGATGTCACTGGAAAAATTTCATTAAATGTTAGACCAGAATGGAATTTTGAGAAGATTAAATTTATTAATAGTTATGATAAATAAAGTATACAACTTATAAAAAGTTTTATGCGGAACCCCACCGCGTAGTAGATAGAATCTACTAGTTTATATTAAAGGAGAAACAAAATGGGACGTCCAATTAAATCAAAATTTTTCGGTAATAAAAATTACCCCTACGATAATCAAAACTCTGGCGGTGTATCAGGTGTTGGCGGAGAGGGAGTTATTTCTGTAATACCATCACTAACTCCATTGACAGTGTCTACAATGACTGTTACTATGGTAATTAGTGCTCCTCAAATTACAGGCGGTATTACTGCAACCGGTACCCCAATTAAAACTGGTAACACAGTTACTAGTGTTTTAATTACCAATACTGGTTCTGGTTATTTAACAGTACCCACAGTAACATTCACTGGTACTAACATGACTTCAGTGGGAACAGGAACTGCGGTATTATCAACTGATCGTATTAATGCAATCACAATTATATCTTACATCCCAACTGGTTCAAGCTCAGTTACAAATGGTGACATTATAAAACAAGAAGGTAGCCGTAGATATTTGATTCAGAATTCACAAGGTGTTGGTGTTTGCTTATTATCAACAGGCACACTTGCAGCCGGCCAAATGCATATTATTGCTTCGGACTACGGCGGCGCAACTTATTGGGTTACTAAACTGACTTCTCGCAAGGCAAGAGTGTTTAATAGAACAAATACTAGTACTGCATACTACAGTTCAGGACAAATGGCACCATGGACACTCAACGCAGCCACGGGTACTATTATTTCAGTAAATTGCACAATTTAATTGATAATAATTCAATACAATAAGGGGGCTTGTCCCCCTTATTTCTTTTATAGGTAAATACGGTATGACTTCCAATTGGACCTTACCTACTTCTGTAATTCAATATGCTGAGCCTGGTGCTGAAAATCATGATGTTTCATGGGAAGAAGTTAACAACTTTTATTCTTTAAAATATCGTGATGGGAGATATATTAAGACTTCTCGAGACTTACTACATATTGCTATACAGCCAAAACATGATTTAGTAGAAAAAACGTACTTTCTAAAAATTACAGGATTTAATTTTACAACTCTACCTGATACCTTATCCGGAATTGAAATGAGACTAACAATGAATCGATATGGAAGAATATCGGATGAAACAATTCAGTTATGTTTAGATAATAATTTAATAGGTGATAACCAAACAAAACTTGGATTAGATCCTATTACAACCTATGGAAGTAGTATTGACACATGGAACTCTAATCTAACTATATCAAATATAACAAATCCAACGTTTGGAGTGATATTAAGATTTAGGAGTCATCCAAATTGGCCCCATAAGAATAGTGCCCTGATAGATACAGTGGAACTAAGAGTTCATTAACAAATAAATACATCTGAAGGATCAGAGAATGACAAATAACGTTTTAAATTTACCGGGCGATTATAAAGTAATAGCAAATGCCACTACTGGAACCGTCTGGCTGGCTGCAGATACTACACTAGGTGTAAGCACCGAAACAAGTGTAGTAAAAGTAGATTCAAGATTTGTTTCTGATCTAGTACCTAAAACATCGTCAACATACAATCTAGGATTAAATGATTTACCTTGGAAAACTTTATATGTACGTCAGTTGCAACAAGTTGGAACGGGCCCTCAATATTTAAATACTTTTTCTAATACTGAAAATGTTGCCAATAGCAAGTTTCCATATGCTGAATTTACCGGCAATAATGCTGCTGATTCTTGGATGTGGGACGGATTATATGACACTACTGAAAATCGTCAACAAGCAGCAGTATATGTTGCCGGCGGTGTTGGTATTGAAAAAGATTTAAATGTTGGCGGTCATATATATGGTAGAATTGAATATTCTAATACCACTACATATATTGTATTCACTAATACCAATATTGATTATGAATACAATTTATCTTTTATTAATAACGAATACCCAGGCGATAAAGAAAGTTTGTTATATATTGATACAATTGGTGCAAAAGGCGGATTAACTTATAACCCATCAAAAGGTAAAATTACCACTGATCGAATGCTGGTAGCAGAAACTGATTGGTCAACTACTACTTCAGAGGCTGCATTAGTAGTACAAGGGGGAGTAGGTATTGCAAGTACAGTAACAATTGGCGGATCAGTTTTGCCGGCGGCAGATGTTACGGGAAAAATTGGTGATACATCTACACAATGGGCAGAAGCATACATACATGATATCTACACAAGACTAATTGCATCTACTACTGGTACTATTGAAGTTAAACCGGCAGCAGGATTGACTGATATTTATGGTGACATTAGAGTAAGAGGTACAAATCCAATTGGTACTGCTCCAGTCGTAACAAATGTTTTATATGTTACTATGGATGGTAACGATACAAATGATGGTCGTGCAATGGATGCAAGTCGTGCTTGCCGCACTATTGGAGCAGCATTAAACAGCCCGTACTATCAATCCGGTACTCAAATTAGAGTCTCACCGGGTCATTACCTAGAAGATAATCCTTTACAATTAAAACCATACACTAGTATTATGGGTTCCGATCTGCGTACTACTAGTATTGAACCTATTAATAAAACTCAAGATTTATTTTACATGAATTCAGGATGCTACTTGGCATTTATGCAATTTTTAAATGGCCGGAGTGGATTATTAGAAGGTCCATATGCTGCGGGTTACAATAGAGGAGCGTATGCAACATCATTTCCTCCACTACCAGAAGGTGAAAAAATTGACTTGTTTCATAGTCCGTATATTCAGAATTGTACCAATCAAAGCGGCCCTTGGTTAAAAGATGGTACAATGTTTGTACCAAATCAAACTGTTCAAATACCGAGTGCAGTTGGTATGGGATCTTGGCCTGCTAATACCACTACTATTGTAATTAGTACAAGTAGTGGAACAATTAAACAAGGCAATACAATTAATGCGGGGCAACAAAATTCAGGGTTCTTCAATGCTCGAACATTGATGCTGGCTAATAAACCATTCTTACAAGAACAAGTAGTTCTTTGGATTAATAAACAAATAACAGATAGTATTGATGGTCCTACTAATATTTGGTGGGATAGTGAACTTGCTAAATCGTTTAAATATAATCAAGAAAAATGTCGACGAGATGTTGGCATATTAATTGAAAATGTAGCATATGATGCTGCATTTGGTGGAAACGAAAAAGCAGTTGACAGTGGTCTTGCATACTACAACGGTGTAGTTAGTTTAATTGCAGGTCAAGAACTACAAACTACTGCTGCTATTGAATTTTTAAAAGATCGTTCCTTAGAAGTAATAACAAATACAAATTGTACTAATACTGTGTTGGGCGGATCAAAATCACAAGTTAGAAATACTGTACTTGTTGATGGTGATGTTTCGTCTTCATCCATTACTAGTCTGTTTAATATAATTACTGATATTATTAATAATGGTGCTAGCGTTGCTCCAACGGTATATAAGAGTACTGGTCCAGATGCCGCATTTGTTAGTGCTGAAATATTAATGCAGGCCAACAGAACTTTTATTCAAGAAAATACATTAAATTATGTTAACAATAATTTAGCAAATAAAGCATTCCCATACAACGAAATTAAATGCAGAAGAGATACAGGATTAATTATTGATTCTATTGCACTTGACATGGTATATTCAACTTTGAGTCAATCTACCTTTGCTGGTTTACAATATTGGTCACGTAACGGATATGCAACAGGAATTGCGGAAGAAATAAACACAACTACTGCTGCAATGATTTATCTAAAAGAGTTATCTGTAAAAATTATACAAAATATAACTCCGCATGATGTTAATGCAGACTTAGTAGATAGATTTTTTACTGATACACCTGTTCAAAATACTACAGCTGAAGCAGGGACAGTAAATGAAGTTGCTATTATTAACTCATTGTTTACAACGTTAATAGATATTCTTAAAGGAAATAATACTACCTGGTCTGATAGTATTATACCAAATGGTTCTCCTAGTTTACTGCTGGGGGTTCAAAATGCTGTTAATGTTTTACAGCTTAATAAAGAATATATAAAAGAAGAAATAAACTCATATGTCCAAACACCAGTTGAATACGGTGGGTTGGGATCTACATCAAATATCGATTATAAACAGGATGTCGGATTTATTATTGATTCTTTATGTTTTGATTTATTGCATGGCGGAAATCGACAAATAACACAATCTGCAGTATATTACTTTGGTTTCAGCACTGCTAATTCAAACATTAGAACTGAAGTTGTTCAAACATCTGATGCATTTAGTTACCTATCAACTATTGCAGGTCAGATAATACAAAACATTCCTGTAGCTGCTGCTCAGAATAAAATAAAACAGAAATTTGGTGCAACTCCTGCTACTTCTGCAGAAGCGGCGACACTAAATTCTTCAATTGCTGTAATTAATGATATTATATCAAACACCCCTACTGCTGCTGGTCCAAAAACTTCAATATCATTAACAGCCAGCACTAATCCTAATGTTATTAATGCATATGATATTTTATATGCTAATAAAGAATTTATTGTTGCAGAAACTATTGCATATATTAATAACACATATAATCCGGGAAGTTTTAACTATGATGAAGAGTTGTGTTATCGAGACACTGGATTAATTGTTGATGCTGTTAGTCAAGATATATTATTAGGCGGCAATTATAAATCAGTTGAAGCGGGACTTGCTTATTGGAGTGCTGGTTACAATCAAGTAGCCGGCCAAGAGACTACTACTACTATGGCGCTTAACTATGCTAGAGACTTAGCATTAGAAATTATTGCAAATAGAGAAGTTACTAAAGATACTACTGTAAAATTACAAACCGGAACTGTATCAACTCAGGTAATTAATACATTCTTCCAATATGGCGGAGATTATATGCCACAAGAAGCAGTAACTCGCAATTTTGGAATTATTACAAACATTATACAAAACGGACCTCTGTATGCGCCTCCTCATTATATGGGTGGCGGTTTATTTGCATTAACTGGCATTAACGGTGCAGATGTTAAAATTCCACCTACTGTATCATCTGTGAGAGATATCGGCAACGGTCAAATCTTAGTAGGGCTAAGCCAGCCAACAGTCGGATTTGGTAATAATGCTACCTTATACTTTGGTGATACATTGATATTTCCTAAACAAGATGAACAAGTTGATAATTATGTTACAACATCAGTTGCATTAGGCGGGCTAGGTCTCCAACCAGGAGCATGGGATAGTCGTAAGGTAGATCCAATAGGAAGCATGGGCGGAAGTTTAGTTGACGGTGCTGTAATTTCTGCAAGAAGTCCAATCCAGTCTTTTGTATATGATGCGTATACACAAGTTAATCAAGGAGGACGAGGTATACGTATTACTAATGATGGTTACGCACAGTTGGTTTCAGTGTTTACAGTTTTTTCAAGCGTGGGCGTTCAAGTAGATAACGGCGGTATTGCCAGTATCGTTAATAGTAATGCCAACTTTGGTGACATATGCTTGTTGGCTAAGGGTCACGGCAAACGGGCATTTAGTGGTACAATTTATAATCCCCCAAATGAGACATATCCATACAATACAGAGTATAATGAATATTATCCAAATGGCTTTTGGCCAAACAACGGACGAGTGCAGGTGTTTATACCTGATCTAGATGATCGTCCACATATTTCGTTAATTATGGAAGTAGTTCCTCCTGAAACTTATAAAAATTTTGCAGGACTTAAAGTTCCATATACAAATGATCAAGGATTTCCGGGATTCTTGAATGCAAGTCCCAGTACTGCATCGTTAACTACTGGAACTATTACATTAACTGGTATATCAACTGATGGCATTGCAGTGGGAAATTATGTATATATTAGGGATCAGACTGGTTCAGAAACTGATCCAAGCGGTACACGATATGCAGCAACTGGAACTTATGTAACTGATGTTGGGTATGAAAGCATTACATTGAACTACGCATTAACAAGTGGAGGTAGTGATTCTACTAATGATCCGGTTGTTGGATTTATCAATAATAACTATTTTGACATATATTTCTGTGGTAATGCTTATTACACAGTATTAAGCAGTGAAACAGGTAATAACCCGCATGGAAAAACAATAGGTACTAATTTATTATCTGATGCTTCTACTGTCATTGGAGGAGACCAAGTTGCCGAACATATTGCAGCATTGGGATATTTAAATACACTTGTTAATCAAATTATTATTAACGGAGATATTGAAAGTATACAAACTCCTAGCACTAATAGCGGAGTTATAACTTCTCAAACTAAACTTCCATTAGTAAAAGGTGGCGGCGATGCAACATCTTTTATTAATTTACGATTTAGCGAAATAATTGGAATTATTAATGCTGCTAATGGAGCCGCAGCCGAACTAGTTGTTAGACCTACATTAAGAACAAAGACAGGCCCGGCAGTATCAGGTGGTGGTAGCGCAATCACTTTGATTAAAGCAAATATAGAATTTTTAGCAGACGAAATCAGTGCGTATGTACAAACTGAACAGGGATTTACAGCTGATGTAAGTTATGATGATGCAAAATGCCAGCGCGATGTTAAATTAATTTTAACAAGATTAATATATGACATTGAGTCAGGCGGGCGATATAATTCTGTTTATATTGGGTTGAGCTATTGGAATAGATTAGGCACACATCGTATTGTACAACTTGGTGAAAATGTAACACGAACTGATCTATTCCCTGACGGTGCCACAGTTAATTTTTATCAACGCAGTTATATCAGTGCTAGCGGATATGTATTTGAATATGTTGGAGCAGGAACAAACTATGGTGCCTTGCCACAGCGCGGTATTAAAGATCCTGTACAAACTAAAGAAGTTGTACAACTTGATGGTGGAAAAGTATTCTTTACATCAACTGACCAAAACGGTGACTTCCGTATTGGACCAGGATTAGTTATCAGTCAAGCAACAGGTGTTCTAAGTGGTAGAACATTTACTAAATCGTTATTTGCTAACATGACTCCGTTCATTCTAGCAATTGAAGGCGGAGCCTTATAAAGGAAAAATTATGGCATTAATTCCATTAAACACATTTAAAACTAAGACGACAAAACTAACGTCATCTACAGCATATACTAATTATGCTCCGGGCATGACTACCTCAACAGTATATACAGCTCCAATTGGAGTAACCTCGATTGTACTAATGGCACAAGTGTCTAATCTTACTACACAAACACAATTTTGTAGTTTTATTCATCATAGAAATAGACCAGTGCTACGAGATTCTCAAGGCAATGGAGGTCAGGATGGAAATACTGATAGCTATCTTGTTAAAGATTTTGCAATTCCGGCGGGAGATTCTGCTGCGGTGCTGACCGGCAAATTAATTATTGAACAACTAGATAGTATTCGTGCATACAACTCAAGTAATAGTACTCAAACACTTCAGTTAGTACTGAGTATATTAGAAACTGCAAATAATTAAAAAGAGATTAATATGCCAAATTTACTTAGTGGAGCAATGTTACGTAGTGGTGGTAGTGGTGAATTTATCACTCTTGCAGGAGCGCAACCACAGTTACCTGACTCGATATCTACAACTACCGGTTTCACTGTAATTACAAATTCTTTATTACAAACAAGATATGCTTCTAGTCTTGGTAATATTGAATTTAATCAAGCACAGATGTACAGTAATTTACCTACTGGAACTATAAAAATTTTATCAACTGGAACAGTATCACAATCTATGAGCATAGATTCTGGTACGTTGGTCGTAACAGGTGGAGTAGGTATTGGAAGAAATTTATGGGTCAAAGAAGATATACATGTAAATAATCTTACAATTGGCCGAGGATACGAAGGCACAAATAACATTGTATTTCGTGGAACAGCAACCATACCTCTTTATGAAGATTCAGTTGGCAATCAAAATATTGCAATAGGTTATGATACACTTGGTGGAATTGCTAGTTCATATAAAAATATAGCCCTTGGTAGATATGCTTTAAGTTCCGGTACTAATATTTCAGGATCAATTGCAGTAGGTGATAGCGCCCTTCAAAGTATAGGAACGGTGCAATATATTTCAGTAGCAGATATAATTGGCATAACACAGGCAAATCCCGTAGCAATAACAACCTTATTAGCACACGGATTAGATAGCGGCAGTAGTATAACTATCACTGATGTGGTAGGTATGACGGAATTAAATAATAATACATATTATGTAAAAAAAGTTTCTCCTACATCTTTTAGATTGTATTCGGATATTATTCTAAGTCAATCAATAAATGGTACAGCATTTTCTGGGTATGTTAGTGGCGGTAAAGTTAATAGAAATTATTTAAAAAATAATAATATTGCAATTGGAAATAATGCAGGAAAAAAATTAGTCGATGGAGAATCAAATTTCTTTTTTGGTAATCAAATTGCTAGTAATTTAACTACTGGGTCTTACAACTTTTTAGCAGGTATAGGTGCTGTTAATATTACCAACGGAAGTAATATTATTTCTATTAATGGTTCAAACATAGTTAATGGAGTTGATAATCAAATTAATTTTGGCAGTGTATTTTATTACAACGGCCAAGGTTTTGCAAATTTAAATGCTAATACTGAAATTGGATTAGGTCAAGCATCAACTAGCTCCGATACAGGCGCATTAACAGTAGTCGGCGGTGCAGGAATATCTAATGATGTACATATTGGAGGAATAACATCTTCTACTAATATTTCTACAGGTGCATTGACAGTGGGTGGCGGTGCAGGTATTGCTGGTAATGTTAATATTGGCAAAGAATTAAATGTAACAGGCACTGGAAAAGTTGATTTAAGTCCCTCTAACTATAACGTATATTTGCAACCAACCGGAGCAGGATCGGTAACCATTGCCCCTGCATCTGAAGGTAGCATTGATAATATGTCTATAGGATTAACAAATCCAGCCGGAGCATCATTTAACTATGCATCAATAATTGATACTACGGTTTCTACTAGTACTACAACTGGTGCATTAACAGTCGCGGGTGGAGTTGGCATTCGAGGTGATGTCTATAGTAAAACTGGAATACCTGACGAAAATTATTTGTTATATACACCAAAAGTGTCAGTAACTGCGGGTGTTGCTCCTACCGGTCCTAGAATAGGAGATGTATGGATTGATGCAAGTGTCCCTGCATATCTACAGTATATCAAAGACGGCACAAGCACATTTTGGATACAAGTGGGTGCTGTATAATTAATTACGAGAAACAAAAATGGCATTATTAAATTTTCCCTCAAATCCAAACGTAGGAGATACGTTTACAATTGGAACAAAAAATTATAGATGGAGTGGATCAGCCTGGCTAGTACAATCTGCCACTGTTGCGGCAACTACACTTACTGCGGTAACTATGCATATTACTTCTACCAAAAATATAAACACCGCATCGATTGGTACAACTGGTGCTCTTATAGTAGATGGTGGTGCTAGTATTAATAGAGATTTATGGGTAGGCGGAGATTTGTATGTACTCGGTACTCGTGTATTAACCACTGCAAGTTTTTCAAACACACCGTCTGACGGAAGTGATATACATATTGTAGATTTAGGTGCAAATGGATTACAATTTAACAACATATCTACATTGCAAAGTGTAACTGGAAGAGGGAATAGTACTACTAATATTGTTAAATTTTTAAATACAACTGAATCAACATCGACTAATACAGGCGGCGTTGTATTATTGGGTGGATTAGGAGTAGGTAAACGTATTAATTCAGAAAGTATTCAAATTGCAGATACTGTATTCGATTCTACAAAAACTACGGTAAATAATACAATACAATATTTGATTGACACATATTCATTAAATGACTATCGATCTTCAAAATATTTAATACAAATTGACGAAGGAACAACCTCAACTGCACGATTCCAGGCGGTTGAAATTCTTTTAGTAGCAAATAATGTCGGCGGAGTGTTTGCTACTGAATACGGTTTGGTGAAATCTTCTATTGAATTAGGAAATTTTACCAAAGATATAACAGTAGTTGGTGGTGAGTCAATGGTAAATTTATATTTTACTCCTGTTGATTCAGTAACAAAAACAATTAAGGTGTTAAGAACAGCAATGACTGTTTAATTTAAGGAATAAAAATGGCAACAGCAATCACAGAAGATTTTGTAACGAAAAACGGTATAGTCGTTCAAGGAACAGGTACGGTTACAAGTTCTACGGGACAATCTAATGCATTGCAAGTTAACGGCGGTGCCGCAATTGCTGCAAACTTAATTGTTGGAACTACTGCAACTATTAATGCAAATTTATCGGTAGGAAGTTATTCATATTTAAACGGGGCAGTAACTGCAACTGGTATTGTATCAATCACTGATGCTACTAGAGCAACTTCGACTATTACTGGTGCATTAACCGTTGTAGGCGGTGCTGGTATTGGTGGTGCTTTATATGTTGGTAATTCTGCAACAATTTTAAGTTCACTTGCAAGCACAAGTTCACTATTACAAAATGCTTTATATGTTGCAGGTGGAGTTGGAATTGCCAAATCATTGTTTGTACAAGGTACGGCCGTATTTGCAAGTGATGTTGTTTTTACTGGAGCCACTACCTACGTGTATAGTACAAATACTGTCTATACAGATAATTTAATAGAAATTCATGTTCCTAGTAATTCAACTGGATGGTCAGTTAATGACGGTAAAGATATAGGATTACGTTTTCATTATTTTTCTAATACTGGAAGTAATGCAGCATTGGTATTAGCAAATGATAGCAAATACTTAGAATGGTACGGGTCAGGCGCAGAATCAAATACTGGAACATTTACTAGTGCAACGTATGGAACATTTAAAACTGGTAGTATAATTTTAACTAGTACCGCTTCAGCAATTAATACTTCTTCTGGTGCGTTACAAGTAGTAGGCGGTATTGGAGTCAATGGAGCAATTTATAGTGGAAATGATATCAGTGGATCCACTATTACCGCAAGAAATTTAACTCAAGGTAGAGTGGTTTTAGTTGGTGCAAATGGCCAGCTTACTGATTTTTCGGGTCTAACCTATAATACGTTAACTAACACCATATCGGCAAGTGTAGGATATGCCTCATCTGCAACTACATTAAATGGTGGAGCAAGTGGATCACTAGTATATCAAAGTAGTACCGGTACTACGGCATTTTTACCAATTGGAATTTCTGGTTATGTACTACAGTCATCCAACGGTTCGCCATCATGGACAGCAATTTCAGGCGTAGCCACCGGGCGAGCAACTACCGCAAGTAATATTGATTCAGGATCTGATACGTTAATTCCATTCCAAAACGGAATTGGATCAACAATATTCAAATCTACTTTTGCATTTGATTATAATAACAATACCTTAAGAACAACAAATGTAGTACTTACCGGTACAACAAATGCAACTAGTACAATATCGGGAGCATTACAAGTTGTAGGTGGAGTTGGCATCGGTAATGACGTATATATCGGTGGCAATGAAATCATTACTGGCGATTTGACAGTTAACGGCGGAGATATATTTACTACTGCTACTACATTTGCTCTAATTAATACCTCTGCAACTACTGTTAATTTTGCAGGATCTGCTACCGCAATCACCATTGGTGCCGCCACTGGTTCTACAACAATTAGAAATGCCACTACAATAACTAATACAACTAATGCTACTTCTTCTACTACTGGTGCATTAGTAGTTGCAGGTGGCGTCGGAGTTGGTGGAAATATTTGGGCAAGTAGCATATATATTGCTCCAACCCAATTTATTAATTTTGGTGGAACATCAGGTACTAGGATTTATAGAGATGGTGCTAGGAACGGATTAGATTTGCAAGTCGACAGTGTATCAAGATTGTTTATTCACGATACAGATGGAGTAGTAACAATATCAAGTACCGCAACTTCAACATCAACTATGACTGGAGCATTAGTAGTTTCCGGTGGCGTTGGAATTGCAGGTAATGTATATGTTGGTAGTACTGCATTAAGTACAAGTTCTGTATCTCAAAATGCATTATATGTTGCGGGCGGGGTTGGCATTGGCAACAATGTGTATGTTAGCGGTAATGGAACTATTACTGGCGATTTGACAGTTAACGGTGGAAATATATTTACTACTGCTACTACATTTGCTCTAATTAATACCTCTGCAACTACTGTTAATTTTGCTGGTGCAGGTACTACAATCACTATTGGTGCCGCAACTGGTTCTACAACAATTAGAAATGCTACTACATTAACTAATACTACAACTGCAATTAGTACAACATCAGGCGCATTGCAAGTTGCAGGCGGTGTTGGTATACAAAAAGATTTATATGTAGGTGGCAATTCAAATATTCTTGGTAACGAAATCATTACTGGAGATCTTGAAGTTCGTGGCGGTGATATTACCACCAATCAAACAACATTTAATCTGTTAAATGCTACAGCAAGCACTATTAATTTTGCTGGAGCAGGTACTGCAATCACAATTGGTACAACGACAGGCTATACCGAGATTAAAAATGCAACTACCCTTACTAATACCACAGTTTCAACTAGTACAACTACTGGTGCATTGCAAGTACGCGGAGGAGTTGGTATTGGCGGAAACTTATATATTGGTGGAATAAGTAATTTACAAGCATTAAATGCCAGTGTTACTACTGCAACTACATTAACAGTTACTGGTGCTGCAAGCGTAAACGGAATACTAAGTGCAACTGAGGGTTCAAATGCAACATTAAGTAATAATGGAGCATTGCGAGTAACAGGTGGTGCTGGTATTAGTAAAGATTTGGTAGTCGGTGGCCAAATAACAGCAGGTACAACACAGGCAGCGTCTGTTGGTACTACAGTTGCTAGTTTGTATTCTAATAATAACTTAATTGCTAGTTTCACAAGTAACGTAATTTCAACAAACAGTCAAGTTAGCTTAGATACATTTAGTTCTGCATCATATCGATCTGCAAGATATTTCATACAAATAGTAGATGGAACAAGCGTACAACTTTCTGAAATTTCAATATTTCACGATGGCTCTAAAGCATATCTAAGTGAATACGGAATATCTACCAACAACGGACAATTAGGAGTATGGGATGCAACATGGGATGCTACCAATGTAACACTTAAATTTACACCAACTAATCCCACTGCTATGACTATTAAAATGACTAGGACAACGATAACATTATAGTATTATACTCTATAGTTAAATCGGAAAGGGCTTAGGCCCTTTTCTTTTTTACAAATAAATAACATATGTAACAAGCCGTTGCGTGGAAAGGGAAACTAAATGGCAGTCAATCAGGATTTTAGAGTCAAAAATGGCCTTGCGGTCACAACAACAGCCACCGTTGAAGGCACAGCCCAATCGACATCAACCGCAACCGGTGCAATAATAGTATCTGGCGGCGCCGGTATTGGAAAAAATTTATACGTTGGTGGTACAATTAATGTAACAAATACATTAACTGCTGCTGGCGACATAATTATTAATTCAACAACTCCGTCGACTACACCAACTTCAGGCGCATTACAAGTGGCCGGCGGTGCCGGAATAAAAGGTCAATTAACTGTTGGCGGCGACTTGCGTGTTACTGGAGTATTGTATGGAACAACAGTAGGTTATACTTCTACTGCTACAAATTTATCAAATGGCATTACTGGTCAAATTCCATACCAAACTACCGCAGATAGCACACTATTTTTTGGTCCGGGAACTATAGGGCAGATTTTAGTCAGTGCAGGATCTACTTCTACTGGTCCGGTATTCACTAATACATCTAGTATTATGGTTGGATATTCTGATAACACAAGAATTGTTAATGATATTGCAAGTTCTGCAACACAGTACATTACATTTGTAAGTACTAGCACTGGTTATACCGGAATTAAAACTGCTTCAGTAAGTGGATTGACATATGTTCCAAGCAGCGGATTTGTTGGCATTGGTGTTGCTACTCCTACTGTAAAATTAGACGTTAATGGTTCTGTAAAAGTTAGTAGTATCGCTGCTGCAATTAATACAACTTCGGGTGCATTACAGGTAATCGGAGGAGTTGGAATTGGTGGCAACGCATACATTGGTGGTAATACTAATATTACAGGTATTACTACTGTTACAAATAGTGCAAATGCAACAGGTACAACTTCGGGTGCTTTACAAGTTGTAGGTGGCGTTGGTATTGGTGGTAACATATATATTGGTGGTAATGCTATTATCACAAGTACTGCTACTGCAATTAATACAACGTCAGGTGCATTACAGGTAGTCGGTGGTGTTGGTATTGGCGGCAACGCATACATTGGTGGTAATACTAATATTGCGGGTATTACTACTGTTACAAATAGTGCAAATGCCACAGGTACAACTTCGGGTGCTTTTCAGGTAGTTGGCGGTGTTGGTATCGGTGGCAATTTATATATCGGCGGTGATTTAAGAGCAACTGGTATATTGTATGGACAAGTTATTGGTAGCATAACAACTGCAACTAATTTTGCTAATGGTACTACAGGTCAAATTCCATTCCAGACTACTTCCGGTAATACTGCATTCTTTGGTCCGGGCACATTAGGCCAAATATTAGTCAGTGCGGGCTCTACTTCGACTGGTCCAGTGTTTACTAATCCGGGGAATTTATTAATTGGATCTTCTGCAAACATTAATAGCGGCACCGCTGGTCAAATATTATATCAAACTGCTCCGGGAATAACTGGATTTGTAAGTACAGGAACTGCTGGCAATGTGCTGGTCAGTAATGGAACTGGTGCACCTACTTTTAATAATACATTGACACTAACTGGTGCAATTTCGTCAACTGGTACTAACTCCGGCGCATTACAAGTTGTAGGTGGAGTTGGAGTTGGCGGAAATTTATATGTTGGTGGCAACGAAGTTTTAACAGGAAATCTGTCAGTTAATGGTGGAACAATTGATGTTACCTCCACTTTAACTACAACATTTAATTTAATTAATACAATTACTACCACAGTTAATTTTGCAGGAGCAGGTACTGCAATTACAATTGGATCAACAAGTGGTTATACAAGAATTAGAAACGCAACTACATTAACTAATACAACTAGTGCTACTTCTACTACAACAGGCGCATTAGTTGTTGCAGGCGGTGTAGGTATAGGTGGCAGCGTATATGTTGGTAATACGTTAACGGTATTAAGTGCATTGTCTAATACAAGTTCTGTAGCTCAAAATGCATTATATATTGCTGGTGGTGTGGGTATTGGCTCGTCATTGTTAGTTACAGGACCTGCATATTTTCAAAATAATGTTACTTTTAGCGGCGCTACTACATATGTTTACAGTACAAATACCATCTTTACTGACAACCTAATAGAACTGCATAGTCCTGGCGTGTCTACTGCTACATGGTCAGTCGATGATGGCAAAGATATTGGATTTAGATTCCACTACTATAAATTAGGCGCAGATCAAAATGCAGCATTAATTTTAGCAAATGATACAAAATATTTAGAATGGTATTCTACTGGAGTTGAGTCAACTGGCACAAGTACTGTATTTTCAAGTGGGACGTATGGAACATTTAAAACTGGTAACATAATATTAACTAGTACCGCTTCAACGACATTGCCTACAAATGGTGCATTGACTGTTGCTGGCGGTGTAGGAGTTGAAGGTGACTTGCGAGTTGGTGGAACAATTTATGGTTTAGCTAATGTTAATGGTATTGTTACTACTGCTGTTAATTTATCAAATGGAACTACTGGTCAAATACCATATCAAACTACTGCCGGTAATACCCTATTCTTTGGTCCCGGTACATCGGGTCAATTATTAGTCAGTGCCGGCAGTACTTCAACTGGTCCGGTGTTTACTAACACTAGTAGCATATGGGTTGGGTACTCAACGTATGCTGTTACAGCAACTAATATCAGTAGTGGTACCGCAGGTCAATTACTTTATCAAACTGCTCCGGGTGTAACTGGATTCGTAAATACTGGTGCAGTTGGCACAGTATTAGTTAGTGGTGGATTAGGTCCGCCTGTATATCAAAATACATTAACTTTAGCAGGTGCATTAACTTCAACTGGTACTAATTCCGGCGCATTACAAGTTGTTGGCGGTGTTGGTATCGGTGGTAATTTATATGTTGGTGGAACTATATACGGTTCTGTTACTGGTGGAATAGCCGGAACTGCAACTACGGCAACTAATATTGCCAATGGAACTACTGGTCAAATACCATATCAAACTACTGCCGGTAATACCCTATTCTTTGGTCCAGGTACATCGGGTCAAATATTAATCAGCGCTGGTAGTACATCAACTGGTCCAGTATTTACTAATACATCGAGCATAATAGTTGGTAGTGCAGCATATGCAATCACTGCTACCAATATTAAAGCAGGAACAGCAGGTCAAATACTATATCAAACTACAGCAGGCATTACATCATTTGTAAATACCGGAACTCCTGGTACAGTTTTAATCAGTAATGGAATTAGTTCACCTAGTTATAGTAATACATTAACTTTAGCAGGTACATTAACTTCAACTGGTACTAACTCCGGTGCATTACAAGTTGTTGGCGGTGTTGGTATCGGTGGTAATTTATATGTTGGTGGAACTATATACGGAACATTTATTGGCAATAATACGGGTATTGCTACTACTGCAACCAATCTTGCTAGTGGCACTACTGGTCAAATACCATATCAAACTACTGCCGGTAATACCCTATTCTTTGGTCCAGGTACACTAGGTCAATTATTAGTCAGTGCCGGCAGTACTTCAACTGGTCCAGTATTTACTAATACATCAAGCATAATGGTTGGTAGTGCAGCATATGCTATTACTGCAACGAATATTAGTAGTGGCACAGCCGGTCAAATATTATATCAAACTACAGCAGGTATCACATCATTTGTAAGCACAGGAACTGCCGGCGATGTATTAGTCAGCAATGGAACAAGTGCTCCGTCATTTAACAATACTTTAAAATTAGCTGGTACAATTTCGTCAACTGGTACTAATTCTGGCGCATTACAAGTTGTAGGTGGAGTTGGAGTTGGCGGAAATTTATATGTTGGTGGCAGCGAAGTTTTAACAGGAAATCTGTCAGTTAATGGTGGCACTATTAATGTTACTTCTACACTAACTACAACATTTAATCTTATTAATACAACTGCGACTACTGTTAATTTTGCAGGAGCAGGTACTGCAATTATAATTGGTTCAACAAGTGGTTATACAACAATTAGAAATGCAACTACAATAACTAATACGACTGGTGCTACTTCTGCTACAACAGGTGCATTAGTTGTTGCAGGAGGTGTAGGGGTTGGTGGCAATTTATATGTTGGTGGAAATATATACGGAACATTTATTGGCAATAATATTGGTACTGTTGCTACTGCAACTAATATTGCAAACGGCACTACTGGCCAAATACCATATCAAATCACAGCAAGTAATACCGCATTTTTTGGCCCAGGTATTTTAGGTCAAATATTAGTCAGTGCTGGCTCTACTTCAACAGGTCCGGTATTCACTAATACATCGAGCATAATGGTTGGTAGTGCAGCATATGCAATCACTGCCACTAACATTGCAAATGGAAATATTGCTCAATTAACTTATCAGTCTGCATCAGGTGCAACTTCATTTGTTGGTACAGGCACATTAGGTCAAATATTAGTCAGTGCTGGTAGTATTTCAACTGGTCCGGTATTCACTAATACTTCTAGTATTATGGTTGGTAGTGCAGCATATGCAATCACTGCCACTAACATTGCAAATGGAAATATTGCTCAATTAACTTATCAGTCTGCATCAGGTGCAACTTCATTTGTTGGTACAGGCACATTAGGTCAATTATTAGTCAGTGCTGGTAGTACTTCAACTGGACCAGTGTTTACTAATACTGCTAGTATATGGGTCGGAAATTCTACTGTATCAAGTAATTTAAGAGGCGGAGTTACAGGATCAATTCCTTATCAAAGTACATCAGATACTACTGTATTTTTAGCTCCCGGCCCACTAGGTTACGTTTTGTCAACGCAAGGTCCTAATCAGGCACCTATATGGACTTCTGCTGCTGGGCTAAGTGCAGCGAATGCAGCAACCGCAACTAATATTGCTAATGGCACCATTGGTCAAATACCATATCAAACTACTGCTGGTAATACTGCATTCTTTGGTCCGGGTACATCGGGTCAATTATTAGTCAGTGCCGGCTCTACGTCGACTGGTCCGGTGTTCACTAATACATCGAGCATAATGGTTGGTAGTGCAGCATATGCTATTACTGCTACAAATATTAGCACCGGCACCGCTGGACAACTAGTATATCAAACTGCTCCGGGAATAACTGGATTTGTAAGTACAGGAACTGCCGGTAATGTGCTGGTCAGTAATGGAACTGGTGCACCTACTTTTAATAATACATTAACATTAGCAGGTACATTAGCTTCGATTAGTACTACAACCGGCGCATTGCAAGTGCGTGGCGGTGTAGGCGTTGGTGGGAGTGTTTATGCTGGTAATAGAATTGGTTTTGTTAATACTAGCAACGTAAGCACAGTATATCAATTTTATAACGCTGCAACTAATAGTCTAGATACGGTATTTGGATAATATGGCAATTATAGCATCTCGATTAACTTCAACTGGTACGCTATATATCAGCGGAGAATTCAATGAAATTGTCACGTCTACAATACGATTAACTACTACTACATATTATGCTGATAAATTTGATGAAGTTTCTATTTATGGCGGCGTAGTTGCAAAGAGAGAAACAAATACAGGTACTTTAATGGTATCACGTGGATTTGACGAAGTTAATAAACCTACTTAACATGCGAAATAAATAACTTTACTATGGCACAATTATTATCAGGCACACGAATATACGGCACCGGAACAATTGATACACAACTATTAATTAACGGAACCGGCGCATCAACATCAACAAATACAGGAGCACTTGTAGTTACTGGCGGCGCCGGTATTGCGAAAGATTTATATGTTGGCGGAACCATATACGGTTCTGTTACTGGTGTAATAATTGGAATTGCAACTACTGCAACCAATATTGCTAATGGCACTACTGGCCAAATACCATATCAAACTACTGCCGGTAATACCCTATTCTTTGGTCCAGGTACATCGGGTCAATTATTAGTCAGTGCCGGCAGTACTTCAACTGGTCCAGTATTTACTAATACATCAAGCATAATGGTTGGTAGTGCAGCATATGCAATCACCGCTACTAATATTGCAAATGGAAATATTGCTCAATTACATTATCAGTCTGTATCAGGAGTAACGTCATTCGTTGGCACAGGTACACTAGGTCAACTATTAGTCAGTGCCGGCTCTACATCAACCGGACCAGTGTTTACCAATACTAGTAGTGTAATGGTTGGTAGTGCAGCATATGCAATCACTGCTACTAATTTAGCAGGCGGCGCGGCCGGCAGTGTTCCTTATCAGAGCGGTACAGGCACTACTACTATGTTGCCATTGACATCTACTACTGGATGGATATTAGTTGCAGGTTCTAATTCTGTGCTCTGGGGATCTCCGTCCGGTCTTTCAGTTGGGCAAACAGATGCAGTGAAAATCACCAACGATACTTCATCTGTATTGACTCAATATATTGCATTTGTAAGCACAAGTACAGGATATTCTGGAATTAAAACATCAGCTGTAAGTGGGTTAACATATGTTCCGAGTACCGGGTATTTTGGTATGAACGTTACTACTGCTACTGCAATGTTAGATGTAGGTGGTGCTGTAAAAATTAGTGGACTTACTAGTGTTACTAATTCTAACACCAACGCATTGCAAGTTACAGGGGGTGCAATTTTAGGAGGTAACCTTGCAGTTAACGGCGGTACTATTAATGTTACATCTACTACAACATTTAATCTCATTAATACAACTGCAACCATTGTTAATTTTGCAGGAGCGGGCACTACTATTACAATTGGTGCTCAATCTGGTACTACTACTGTTAGAAATAATTTAACAGTTGCTGGTAATTTAACTATACAAGGTTCTACAACAATTGTTGATAGTACAGTTACAAATATTACAGATCCTATTCTAACTTTAGGTGGCGGTCCAGGTAATACTGCACCTACTATAGATGATAATAAAGACAGGGGTATTGCATTTAAATGGATGGGTGCGGGCCAAACAAGACTTGGATTTTTTGGATATAGTGATAACGATTCATTCTTTAAATATTTTACCAGTGCTACTATTATCAATGAAGTAGTTGACATTGCTAACAGTGTAAAAGGAGCAATGGATGTATATCTTGCAGGCGGCAGTTCTCAGTCACTTGTATATCAAAGCAGCCCAAATGTTACTGATTTCCTAGCAGCAGGTACTATTGGAAACATTTTGCAAACTAACGGGTCAGGATCAGCTCCAAGTTGGGTATCACCTAATGGTCTAACTGCTGGTATTGCTAATACTGCTACTCAAATAAATACCGTTCGTCGTTCAACCAATGCAAGTCATTATCTAACATTTGTTATTGATAATAATACTACTACCGCAGGCGAGCTGGTGTACACTACTAGTAGTGTTAGTGTCAATCCTAGTACTGGAGCATTAACCGCCGCCGCCGCATATGTTAATGGAACATTTACTGCCACTGGTGTTGTATATGCAGGCGGCTCCACAACATTACCTAGCACTGCCGGTGTTACAAGCATATCGTCATATGGTGCATCAACTATCGGATCACACGCACACTGGATATTACCATATGGAACAACCACCACCAGCACTGGTAGTGCAATGTCTAGTTCGACATATATTAATGACACATTAGTTTTATATGCACCGTATGGATATAACGCAGCATCTGTATCAAACGCTGGGGCACGTTGGGGTATTAGATTCCAGGGCAGTAACGGAACTGATGCCGTAGGCACAACAACTGCAACTAGTAAAACTTCGGCTATCTATGCAGTAAGCGAAGATACCAGTTCTGGTTATAATAAAGCAACTGGACTAGCATTCCATACCAATGCACAAGATGCTGCCTATGCAGAACGTATGCGTATCACCAGCGCAGGTGGTATAAGTTTTGGTTCAAGTGGAACTAATTACGGTGCAAGTGGTCAAATTCTAAAAAGCAATGGAAATGCGGCACCTAGTTGGGTTGATCAAAGTACCATTGTGTCCGGCGCTCCTGCATTGACTAATACCTATGTTGGATATGGTAGTGCTGGCAATCTATTAACTGGTAGTGGTGCATTCACTTATATAGGTCCCACTGTGATAAGTAGCAGCTCTGCCGGTGGAGCAATGTTTGAAGGTCGTCAAGTTGGAAATACATATGCTTACAATAGTGCCGGCATATTTAATGCTAAAACAGATAACTCTACAGGTAGTCAAAACTATTACTTTATGGGGTGGACTACATCCACTAATAATGCTTATATTAGAGCAGACGGCCAGGGATATTTTGCCAGCAATGTTGGTATTGGAACAACCTCTCCTGTATCTAAGTTGCATGTATACGGTACTAATTTGTTTACTACTTCTACCGGTAACGAATCATTTATAACAATAGAAAATTCTGCAAACGGTACTTCGGGAATTTATGGCATTGGATTTAAAGCACAAAACGGATTCTTGCAAGCAGGTATCAACGCTTATAATACCATTGCGGGAGGCGCATCTGCACATTTAACATTTTGGACACGTAATGGATCTTCCGTATTTGATGAAAGATTACGGATCACCGCAAACGGCGGTATTGCATTTGGCGGTGCTGCAAATTATGGTACCAGTGGATATATATTAAAGAGTCAAGGTGATGCTTCTCCAATATGGGTTGACCCGGCTACTATAGCATCGGCTAGTTCAACTAATGCTGATAATATCAAGACCATAGCACAAACTGCTAATGCAACCTACTACCCAACATTTGTTAATACAAATAATGCCAGTGCTGCATATGAGGCAGTATATACCACAAGCACGTTCACTATCAATCCATCAACTGGCAATGTTGGCGTAGGCACATCTTCACCAATTTATAAATTAGACATTGCTGCCGGTACATTATCAACTACTACTAATAGTCAAATAATTGCACAGCGTTTTAATGTCAATTCAGTAAATCAAGATTATTTAGAAATTAGCAATGTTCGCGGTACATCGGGGACATCTTGGACTACAGCAGGGTGGAGATTACAACAAAAAGTTGATGCTACTTGGATGGGATATATTCAGTTTAATGGTACTTCTGCAGGCACTAATAATGCTGGTATAAGTTTTGGCACTGGTGGTACTACAGCCAATGCAAATTCAGTATCTGAACGTATGCGTATTACTCCAGCAGGTGGTATAAGTTTTGGTACAAGTGGCACAGCATACGGTACTAGTGGATATATATTAAAGAGTCAAGGTGATGCTTCGCCAATATGGGTTGACCCGGCCACTCTAGCATCAGCTAGTTCAACTAATGCTGATAATATCAAGACCATAGCACAAACTGCTAATGCAACCTACTACCCAACATTTGTTAATACAAATAATGCCAGTGCTGCATATGAGGCAGTATATACCACAAGCACGTTCACTATCAATCCATCAACTGGATATGTTGGTATTGGTGGAGGAACAGTTGGATCAATTTTATCAACTGAAGAAAATACTATTGGCGCTACAGAACATAGAATTACTAATTCTAATACTGGATCTAATGTAACAAAATCCAGTAGGCTTACATTTAGATTAACTGACACTGTTGGCACACGAAAAGATGTTGCTTATATATCTGCTGTTCCAAACAATTCAGATTCATCCAATGGTGATAACCTAACGTTCTCAACACGCACAGCAGATGCAACACCTACGGAAAAAGTTAGAATTGATAACAATGGAAATGTTGGTATTGGGCAAACGTCGCCGCAGTATGCATTACATGTAAAGACTGGATCAGCATCAGGTACTTTAAGTTTAAGTGGTGGCAGCGAAACAACAGGTGGTGCAAGTTATATCTTAATGGGCAATAACGATAGTGCCGGTGTATCTGGACCGAATGTTATTATGAGTGCAAACCGTACACTACAATTCGGTCACGGCACTAGTTTCACAGCCAGTGGTGGTGGTACATTTACTCCTAGATTCAATATTACATCAAACGGTGGTATTGCGTTTGGTGCTGTATCGAACTACGGATCAAGTGGTCAAATTCTACAGAGCAATGGCGACGCTGCTCCTACTTGGGTGTCAAATAGCACTGTAGGTACAGGGTCTGCTAAAGTTGGTTACAGTTTTGTTAATTCAAATGTAGGTGTACAATACTACAAAATTGCCACATTACCGATTAGCAGTCTTAGTACATATGATAATTTGAAAATCGAAGCAATTGCTAATGATGATTGGGGGTCAACTAATAATAGCAATCTAACTATAGTATTGTCAAATCGTAACACATTCTCAGGCCAATTAATCAGTGCGCAAGGTGCAGCACGCCCTACTAATGTTGGGTTTAAAGCATATACTGAAGCTGATGGGTCTATTAGTGTCTATGCTTATCTTGCTGCCGGTGCTTATACAAGTCTAACATTTAACTTATTGTATGTAACCGGCGGCGGAGGCCCTGCAGTATACACATCTCCAACTGCAATAACAAGTCCAAGTGGCACATTGGCATTTAACAGTACTAGTGCAACACCGTACTATACTTTAAATAATAGTGGAAATTTTGGTATTGGAACAACATCACCTGCTGCTAAACTTGATATTGCTGGCTCAACTGCTAGTACCCAACAGGTAATTTTAGCAAGATTCCAGGGAGATACTAATTTTCAACTAAGCGCATTTACAGGAAATACTGGTACAAATTCATCAGGTAATGAAACAGCACGATTTGGTGTTGCGTACAACGGAAATGGTTCAAATAATTTTTCCGCAGGTTTAAGTTTCATGCGAGGTAGCGGTACTGCCGATGGTTCGTTAGCAATTATAACGAATGCTGTTGAGAAGGTTCGTATAACATCGGCTGGTGGTATAAGTTTTGGCGCCAGTGGAACAGCATACGGTACTAGCGGATATATATTAAAAAGCAACGGTGATGCTGCTCCAACCTGGATAGATCCAGCTACTATTACAGTAGGTAGTGCAACTGACACTACCAAACTACCATTAGCCGGTGGCACAATGACCGGCAATATATTGTTCAGTGATAGCGGAACAACTAAGCGCGGTATCCAAGGTACAGTAGGCGCTAATGATTTTTGGTTCGTAGGCGGCGGTGCAACTGCAAGTAATTCTGGGTTTATGGAGATTGCTACAGGGGATGATGCTCAAGGTGCTGGAACTGCTGAACCGATCTATGTTTCACAATATGGACCAAATGATCCATTAACTGGTACATTGGTAAGACGTGGATCATTATTAGATGCTAGCGGAAATACAAATTTTCCAGGTAATCTTGGTATCGGAACAACTAGTCCAAGAAATAATCTTGAGGTCGGAAACATTACAACTAATCAAACAGTTAGAATCGGTGGCGTATACGGCGGCCCAACAACAGGATATACCGGAGTAGGACAAGAAACACTAAGACATCAATTGGTATTTTCCGGTTGGAGAGACGTACAGACTGATACTATTGGTTCAAAAATTGTTTCTATCAGTTATACCAATTATAACGGCGCTGCCGCTCCTGCAAGTTGGGCATATGTACAGAAAACTGATTTAGCGTTTTTTACCCAAATTGATACTCCAAGTTCAACTGACAACACTACAGAGAGACTGCGTATTACTGCCAACGGTGGCATTGCGTTTGGTGGCGCAAGTAATTATGGTACCAGTGGATACATATTAAAAAGCAACGGAGATGCTGCTCCAACCTGGATAGATCCGAGTGGTTTAGCTGCCGGAACTGCAATCTATTCAAGGGCATTACAACAATCAGACGGTACTGGTTTTCTTACTCCCACTGATCCACGAAGCGCCAGCGGTAGTCGTACTGCTGATCTAGGACCTAACAAGTATAAGTATGGATTGTTTAGCGAATTTAAAGCTTCGAGTACATTTGGATCAACAGGAAATTATTCTGGACTAATAACATATGCAAATTATGATTCAACTAGTGCATCTAGTGGCGATCCTAGCTATCAATTATTATTCAGTCCTACAGCAGTAAATTCAACTCAACCTCCAAGACTACAATTAAGAGCAGGGATTGATACCGCATGGGGTAAATGGAGCGATATTCTACATAGCAGTAATCATGCTGCTACCAATACATGGACTCCCAATGTCACAGGCGGAGTAAGAAGTTTTGCCAATGGTACTTTTACAAAAGACAGCGGCCTTAACAATTCATGGGATGCACAGGTATATTCATCTGAGGGATATGCTAGTAGAGTATTTTGTGGATTTAGACTCGGTGACACTACTAGTAACATAATGGTAGGTCTCAATAGCGATCCAACATACAATGCAAGTTATGTATCAATTGATTATGCTTGGTATGCAGTTCCTGGCGGCAAAATATACATCTATGAAAGTGGCAACCAAGCGCTCGCGGTATCCGGAACTTATACAGTTGATGATTATTTTCTAATTGCATATGATGGCACAACAGTACGATATTATATTAATGATACATTAGTTAGATCAACAGCACGAGCAATAAGTGGATTACTATATTTGGATAGTTCTTTTTACACACTCACTGGGTCAATTCAAGCAGTATCATTTGGTTCATTAAGTCACAGTCCCTACAATGCATCAGGAAACTTTAGATTCAACTCTTTAGGGGTCGGAACTGAACCGCCTGTGAGCGCTAGCGCTAGTGGTACCGCAGGAGAAATTCGTGCTTCTAATGAGATCACTGCATACTATACTTCGGATATTAAACTAAAAGAAAATATTAAACAAATCGAAAACCCTATTGCAATGATAGATCAGATTCGAGGAGTGTACTTTGATTGGACAGACGAACACATAACTAGTCGCGGCGGCGAAGATGGATATTTTGTTCGTAAACATGATATAGGAGTTATAGCACAAGAAGTTGAAGCAATTTTACCAGAAATTGTAGCAACCAGAGATAACGGTTTCAAAGCAGTTAAATACGAAAAAATAGTTCCTTTGCTAATTGAAGCGATAAAAGCACAGCAAAAACAAATAGATCAGATTCAAGCCACCCTGGCAGAACTGCTCAATAAATAAAACGCCAACAGAGGGAAATTATGGCAGTATTACCAGCAACAGGCAGCGCAATATCATTTGGTCAGGTTAATAGAGCATATACCAACAACACTCCGGGTGCGACTGGGAATGCGCCTGCTGGTGGACAAAATATTAAACTAAGCGCCGTATTGGGCAATAACGCAACATACGGAATTGGACAAGCTGTGGGCACACAAATTAAATTCTCAGCAACCTTTGGCGGCAAAACAACTCCTTATTCTTAATATGAAAACAACACAAATTAAAGATGTATTATCTAGCATCACCCTTAGTCCTAGCAAATGGGAATTAGATACAATTACTTGGCACGACAGATTGTCTAATCCTACTACTTTGGCAAATTTTTTGTCAAGAATACAAGAGCTGCAAGCTGTTAAAAAACGTTCAGCAGATATGCAGCAAGAATTAGATCATTTGGTAGAACTATTAGATGATATTGAAGACACTGATATTGCTGATTTAATTAACAGATCCGAAGAAGATGCTCGAGATGCATTTATTGAAGATTTGGCAAAAATCAGTGCCATTGAAGTAATAACTGGTGGAAAAATAAGTTTTGATACTATGAATACCGCTTGCAAACTCAGCCCCAATGACTTTATACTATGTGCTAAACGCACCCAAGATTTACTGAATGCTATTCAAGGATTGGTAATCAAAGGTGAAACACTTAGTAAAGATGTTGCAGGCGCATGAAACAGAAATCAGTATTTTCAACAAGTAAATGGTCAACTAAAAAAGGTAAACTAGCAGTCTGTATTCCATGTAGAGATACGCTACATTCTGCTCACGCAATGAGTCTAATTGAGTTGGTTAAATTCAACACAATGAATAACATAGATACTCATGTGTTTATGGATGCTAGTACAATCCTGCTTACACAACGAGAACGTCTTGCAACCATGGCTCTTGAGTCAGATGCAGAGTTTATCCTTTGGTTAGATAGTGACATGGTATTCCCTGCAACTACTGCGGTAAGATTAATGGCGCATAATGAAGATGTAGTAGCAGCTAATTATCTTCGTCGACAATTACCAGTTAAGGGGGTTGCATATGAAACCATTGGTGACTGGGAAAATCCTTTAGATTTTAATGTGTATGACGACCTAGTTCCTGTTGAAGGAGTAGGTATGGGCTGTGTATTGATGAAATCTGAAATTTTTACAGAATTACCTAAACCGTGGTTCGATTTTCAGTGGAGTCCGCAATCAAACGATTTCTTAGGCGAAGATATGGTACTTTGTCAAAAGATTGCAGCAACTGGACGTTCAATTAAAATTGATACTGTGCTGAGTCAAGAAATGCGCCATCTTGGCACTTGGGCATTTGGTCCTGACCTATTAAAGTAATTCTATAAGTAGTTCAAGTTTTGCTTGAATAATCTTATTATTAAATGAGTTCTTTACACCTCGATGCAATGGTGCCGGCCATTGATTATAACTAGTCCACGCATATCCGGCATGTTCATCATTTAACACAGGAATAAATTCTCGATCAATTACTAGTACGTAAGTATTATATTGAAAATTTTGATCATCACTAGTGAATAATTCTAAGGGAATTACTTTTTTGATTGTGGGAGTTTTTCCCACTTCTTCATGTATTTCTCGAGTTAGTGCATCGAACGGAGTAACATCTCCTGGTTCTTTTTTCCCACCGACAAATCCCCATGTACCTGATGTTTTGGGTTCTGTTCTTGACAACAGTAGAAATCGTTTAGTGTCTCGAGCTAAAAATAATCCACCACTGCAAACAATTTGATTTAAAGTACTAGTCGCCATAAATTTGCATCGTACACGCCTTCGTAGGTCTTGCTCCATGCGCCTTGATCCCACTTGTATTGCGTTCCTGTATATGCATTAGTTATGTATACTACCCCATGCTGTGCCGCTGAATTGAATACCACAGTCCACTGACTGCCATCCCATTCTATAATATCATTAGCATTGGCACTAAATCCAGTACCATTACTTTGTTGCCAAGCTATAGGACCATCTTCAGTTGTACTATGAATGTTTTCTAATATTAGATAACGTGTGTTACTAGCAGGATTATTTGGATTAAATGTTTCGGGATTTATCACAGCATCAACTGTGCCACGTCCTGCAATATTTGTATTGCTTGGAACTGTATCAGTATCTATAGTTAACATCATACCAAGGTCGTCGCTGGGATCTAAACTGATATAAGCAACTACTTCGTTATCATTTGGTTGCATAAATCTTAGTTGACTTAGCCCTGCTCGAAATTTTCCCGGATATAAATCTAAAATTGACAACCATGAAACTGAATTGTTAGGAGACGAAATATCTTCACCTGCACCGCTTGATTTAATTAATCGAGCTGTATTGTTTAATACCAATAAATCATAATTACCAGGAGTGATAGTAATAGTGGTATCTGGCGAAATGTCACCAAACAAATCAGCGGCACCATCTTTATCGTACGAAGCTCCGATGGTACCTTTTGCTCCTACTGCAAATACATTAGATATAATCTTAGTGATAATACCTAGTTTCTTGACTTTAGCAGGTGGTGTAATCCATATAGGTGCAGTAAATGTAAGATTCATTATGTCAATGTCATCAGCAACACCTTGAGGAATTGTTCTAGAACTCCACGTTTGATTAGTTAATTCTAATAAACTTAATGATGTCCAATCAATATAATTATCAGTAGTCTGTAACTCTAAACTTGGATTGAAAAGAACCACTAGCTGTTCCCAAATTTGAAATTTTTGACGAGTATTTGTAGTCCAAATATCAGCAGCGAAGGTCGCTATATATGGAACGGGCATGATTCTTTCTACGGTGTAATTACTGCCTTGAATGTTCAAATATTCCTGGTTATTTTCGTCAAAAGCCCTCTCTTTTATATGGATTTTGCTAACAAATGTGGGGTCTTGCATCCTGGGTCGGTCATACTGCATATCCTTAATATAACACGAAATAAATGGCGCACTTGGAATAGTATTTTCACTATTCTTCCTTAACAGCTGACCAACTTGTCGAGTCATATCGCCATATCGAGTAGGTATTTGCGTAAGATTTCCTTTAGCATCTTTATATGCAATATTACTCATCACATTAATAAATTGTACCAAGTATCTTTCTACTTGATTGTCAAAGAAATAATCCATATTAATTGTCCGCCCGTGGTCGTAATGCTTTACTCAATGCTTGACGTTCTACTACAACTTCTCCAGCAATAGTAGCAGTATTTGTATTGTTGATAAATCCAGATAATTGTGTCTTCTTAATCTTATTAGGATCAGTAGTTTGGGTACCACCTTTTGTACTTACGGTCATTCTTACATTATCTTCAAATTTAATCCAATGCCTGCCATCATATCTAAACAATCGGTTAGGCATATAATCAGTACGTAAATGAAACTGTCCATTGGTTGCATTGCCTGGAAATGTAATACCTTGACTATAATATGCACCATTGGGTGGTAAGCCGTCGCCAGTTAAGTATCCTACATAATAATTATGTGTGGGTGAATTAAATACCATACTAGCATCTAATTCAGTACTGTCTATACTAATATCGTAGTCAGTGTTAGATACATCCGATATATCAATTTTTTCTTTTGTGAGCCTAGGAACAACATACATGTGTTCGGTATTATATCCACTTCTACCAACATTGGCCTCGGCCTGTGCTACTATTTGATTATTAATTTCGATATTTTTCTGATATGTTGATATTAGATCGCGCAAGGTGCTACCGTCATCAGCTCCGGAATCTTGATCTAATATTTCTTTAAATTCTTGACTATCGATTAACGGTTGACATTTTGCTCTTACCAGATGAGGATACCATGTTTGACTATATCCGCTAGCAGGACGAGTAACTTCTGATACAACGTAAAATCTTTTTAATGCTACTAGGCTATCGTCTAGTGCATATTCATCTTTCTGATGGGGTAATTCGATAACATCACCTGCCATGATTTTTCTACCTAAAGAATCAACCGTACCTCGAAGATGAAAGTTAATCATTATATTGTCATTGTTTAGAAATAATCCAAACTGACTTAGATTAAAATCGAGATCTTGCAAAGTATAAATTCCGCGAATAGTATATACATCTGGAGCATAATGTCGATCTCTATTTTCCATTAGTAACAAATCTTGTATTCCTAACTCAGGAATAGGATTAGAATTATTAGGAACACTGGGACTAGCGGTGCCTGCTTCGGGATCTACTGGTCCCAAATATTTGTGTATTAACACATCTGTACCGCCAACCTGAAATTGTTCGTTAATTGCACGATCTAAAAATTTAAAATCATTGCCCTTTTCCGGGCGATACATACTTAGTCTTGGCATAGTCTTATATTTAGCCCCCTTAAAAGGATAAATATCAGTATGACCGAAAACGAAAATCAACGCCAACAAATAGTGCAATATGTGCAAGCAATGCTTGGATCAGGAATGATCGATGTTGAACTAGATCCTGTTCATTATAATACCGCAATAGATCGCGCTGTGGCCAAATATCGTCAACGAAGTTCAAACGCCGTTGAAGAAAGTTTTGGGTTTCTAACATTAGAATCTGATCAAAATGAATATATATTGCCCACAGAAGTAACCAATGTTCGTCAAATTTTTAGACGCAGTATCGGTAGCAGAACAGGTGGCGGTCAGGGTGGATCTTTATACGAACCGTTTAATCTAGCATATTCTAATACCTACTTATTGACATCATCTAACATGGGTGGATTAGCCACATATTATGCATTTGCTAGTTATCAAAAGTTAGTAGGTAAAATGTTTGGCAGTGAGATTAATTTTTCATTTAATAAAACTACTAAAAAATTAACTATCATGCAGCGTCCTCGTGCTGAGGAAGAAGTAATGCTATGGTTATATAACTATCGTCCAGATTTTAATTTGATGCAAGATCAATTTGCCGGACAATGGCTTAAAGATTACAGTCTAGCCACATGTAAAATCATGTTGGGCGAAGCTCGTGAAAAATTTAGTCAAATTGCAAGCCCAACTGGAGGAACAAGTCTAAATGGTGCTGCACTTAAAGCAGAAGGCAAAGCAGAGATAGAAACATTAGAGTTAGATCTAGTTAACTACAAAGATGGCGGCACGCCACTTACTTTCATTATCGGTTAATAAAAATATTGACATTGTAGTCTAAATGTAATAAATTATAATATCAGTTGGGGATGCTATGATTATAGGTTTTGTAGGTTTAATTGGCGCAGGCAAAGACACTGCCGCAGATTATTTGGTTAATACACACGGATTTAGACGAGATAGTTTTGCCAGTACACTCAAAGACGCAGTTTCACATGTGTTTGGATGGGATCGAACACTGCTAGAGGGTCGTACCAAAGAAGCCCGTGAGTGGCGAGAACAGGTGGATCCTTGGTGGGCAGAAAGATTAGATATGCCCACTCTCACTCCACGATGGATTCTACAACATTGGGGAACGGACGTATGTCGTGTTGCATTCCATAACGATATTTGGATTGCTAGTTTAGAAAATAAAATTCGAAAAACTAATGATAATATTGTTATTAGTGATGTTCGATTCCCTAATGAGATTAGGGCAATTCACAATGCAGGCGGTCAAGTTATCCGTGTAAAACGCGGCGATGATCCTAAATGGTTTGAATATGCATTGGCATTTAATCGTGGTCCAAATGGCAATACTGAATGGGCCCTTAGTAAATCAAAATTGGACAGGATGAAGATACACGCAAGTGAATATTCCTGGGTTGGTGGCAAAATTGATGCCACAGTATCTAATGATTCCACAGTTGACGAACTATTCAATCAACTTAAAAATCTGGTCGAAGATCTCCCTGTCTCCAAGGTAGCTTGAGTTGATGAAGTATGCGCTGACAGTTGGCGCATACTGTTTTTAAATTTGTATATCGGCAATTGATGGGATTACCATCTACATAATATACATTAAACTGCTCTAGATATTTTGAAGTAAACCCGCATTTATCACATGTGGTTTTTTTCTTATATCCTGCCTTGTGCCATAATGGTACACCTTCTTTACGCTGACTGGCACAATGGTCGCACTTTGACCTATAGAATGGTTTCCCTTCTTTATAATAATTAATTGCAACTGGACGTTGACCACATTCTTTGCAGAGATTTCTCATTTGCGCCCTTTTTCTTGCCCTTTTCAGTTGTATTTAACCCCTTGTTTTTTTAACTACTGGCTAAATAACTCAAAGCAATCCAATTAGGAGATAGTATATATGGCAACATTGAATTCACCAGGCGTACAAGTACAAGTAATCGACGAGAGTTTCTACACTCCGTCTGCACCAGGCACGGTGCCAATGATATTTGTGGCTTCTGCACAAGATAAAACTAACCCAAGCGGTACTACTGCATTGGGTACAACCGCAGCTAATGCTGGCAAGATCTGGTTAATGACCGGCCAACGCGATCTTGCTGATACATTTGGTACACCGCACTTCTACACTGATGCAAGTGGCAATCCATTACACGGTGACGAATTAAACGAATATGGTCTACAAGCCGCATATAGTTTGTTGGGTGTTAGCAGCAGAGCATATGTTGTCCGTGCTGATATAGATACTTCTCAACTAGTACCGACCAGCAGCGTACCTGAAGGTAAGCCAAGGAACGGAACTTATTGGGTTGATACTGCATCTAGCATATTTGGTATTAAAGAGTGGAACAATACTACTAAAACATTTAAAGTTATAACCCCTATCGTATTAGATGATGATTCATCTGTATACATTAACGCTGGTTATCCTATCAACACAGTAGGTCAACCTGGTGATTATTGCATGGTTGTTACTAAAAATAACTATAATGCATTGTTTATCAAAACAGGAAGCCAATGGTCTCCAGTAATAAATGGTCAGGGCAGAATAGTACAAGTTAGCCCGCATTATCAATATCCAAATTTTAATGCAGATAAGAGTGTATGGATTACTACAACTACTCCAACTAATGGAGCAAACTGGAAAGTAAAGCGATATAATGGCGTGTCACAAGGATGGGATACAGTGTCTGCACCATTGTACGGAACCTTACCAGAAGCTACTAATGCATTAGATTCTACAGGTGGAAAGAATATTGCAGTGGGATCAATATTTGTTGAAACTAATGTTGATAATTTTTCAGATGCTGTGCAACCTGTAGATTTTAAAATCTGGAGACGTGCAAATTCAGGAGCCACTACTGTTTTAGGTTCTGTTGCTACTCGTCTTGCAACTTTAACTTCTAGTTTTTCAATTAGAGAAACACTAGCAGGATCCGGTGATTGGGGCCCTGTACATAATACCGGTAATTTTACTCCTTCGGATAATACTGTATTAATTGCATCTCTTATCCCAGCAAAAGTTGCAGCATTGGGTCTAACTAATGTTTCGGCAAGTTTTGATGCAGCAACTAACAGGTTAACTTTTACTCATCGATTAGGTGGCGATTTTGAAATTATTGACGGTGCTGGTACTCCAATTGCATTCTCTGGAATCAGTACAGCAACCGCAAATGTATATGCTGCTCCAACTGCAGACGGGTACACATATATTGCTTCAAACTGGAAACCACTAGTATACGAGGCAAAGAAATCTGCACCGTACACTACTCCGGCTGATGGAAAGTTGTGGTATAGTTCAGTTCATGACGAAGTTGATATCATGTATCACAATGGTACAACATGGGTCGGATACCATGATGCTACGGCTTTCCCTAATACAAGTCCAGCAGGTCCTATTGTATCAGCTACTGAGCCTGATAAAGATACTGGTCAAAGCGACGGTTCGGCTCTAGTCGACGGCGACATTTGGATTTCTACAGCAGATATGGAAATGTATGGTAAAGACATTTATGTTTATAGTACCACTGCTGGATGGGTTAAACAAGATGTCACTGATCAATCAACACCGAACGGTTGGTTGTTTGCCGATGCTCGTTGGAGCGGTGCAGGTGAGGACGTTGAACCAGATAGTGTACAAAAATTGTTAACATATAACTATCTAGATCCCGATGCACCTGATCCTGCTATATATCCAAAAGGTATGCGTTTGTTCAATACTCGTCGTAGCGGATTTAATGTTAAGAAATACGTTTCTGGATATATTGACATCTATGCCAATAACGGAGTAAATCAACGTTACCCACATGGCGGCGGCGAATCAACTGCAATTTACAATATTGATCGTTGGGTAAGTCAACATAATGTAGCTGAAGACGGTTCCGGTGTATTTGGCCGTATGGCACAGAGAGCACAGATTGTTGCAGCATTTAAATCAACCATTGATTCCAATGCCGCAATTCGAGATACAGATACTGTAGTGTTTAATTTGATTGCTACTCCTGGATATCCAGAAGCAATTCAAAACATGATTGCATACAACACTGATCGCGGTATTACTGCATTTGTAGTCGGTGATACTCCATTCCGTTTACAACCAACTGGAACAGCACTAAGAGAATGGGGATTGAATACCGCCGGTGCATTTGATAATGGCGATGTTGGTGCAGTAAGTTATGACGAATACATGGCCATGTACTATCCAAGTGGTTATACTAATGATAATTCTGGTAACAAAATTGTTGTTCCACCTAGCCATATGATGCTACGTACTATTATTAATAGTGATGCTAAGAGTTTCCAATGGTTTGCACCAGCTGGTACACGCCGCGGCGGTGTTGATAATGCCACTAGCGTTGGTTATATTACCGGTGAAGGTGAATTTAAGACTACTGCATTGCATCAGGGATTGCGTGATGTACTACAAGATCCTAAAGTTGCAATTAATCCAATCGCAACATTAACTGGAGTAGGTATATTAGCATATGGTCAACGTACTCGTGCAAGAAATTCCAGCAGCTTAGATAGAATCAATGTTGCTCGTTTAGTTTGTTATCTACGTCGTCAATTAGATATTCTTGCAAGACCATATTTGTTTGAACCTAATGATGCACAAACACGCCGTGAAATTAAAGCAGCCGCAGAAAGTCTAATGTTAGAATTAGTGGCTCAACGTGCTCTTTATGATTATATCGTTGTATGTGATGAAACTAACAACACTCCTGCAAGAATTGATCGTAGTGAGTTGTATATGGATATTGCTATCGAACCTGTTAAAGCAGTTGAGTTTATTTACATTCCTCTAAGACTGAAAAATACTGGTGATATCAAAGCTGGTTTATAATAGGTAAATAACATAGATTAAGGAGCATATATATGCCAATTGCAAGTTTAAATAAATTCTCAGTTCCATTAAGTGGAGGAACTCCTCCACAGGGTCTGTTGATGCCCAAGTTGAAGTTCCGCTTTCGCGTTACATTAGACAACTTTGGTGTTGGCGGTGCTCCGACTACAGAATTGACCAAACAAGTTATGACAGTAAGTCGTCCGGAGATTACATTTGATGATATCACTTTAGAGGTGTATAACAGCAGAGTCAAATTGCTAGGCAAATCTAAGTTAGGCGATCCAAAATTGAAAGTCCGTGATGATGCCAGTGGCGTTGTGAGCAAAAAGATCGGCGAACAACTACAGAAACAATTTGACTTCTTTGAACAAAGTGGTGCAGCATCAGGTATTGATTACAAATTTAGAATGCGTGTTGAAATTCTAGACGGTGGTAACGGCGCATTTGAACCAGTGACACTTGAGAGTTTTGAATTTCTAGGTTGCTACATTAAAGCTGTAACTTATGCTGGTGGCGATTATGGGTCTAATGACCCATTAGATATTGACATGACAATATCCGCTGATAATGTAATTCAATTAGAAGCACCTGGTGGAACATCTAGCGGTGTTGGTTTAGATGTTGGCCGTGTTGTACGACCAGCAACAGAACAAGGTATCACTACTGGTTAATATTTTATTAAACTCACAAAAAACCTGGCTTAATCTCCAGGTTTTTCTTTGACTAAATATTAGTATGAGTAACGCATTTACAAATTTTTTATCTGGGTCGGGTTCTGGAATTGTTATGAAAGACTATCAACACGCCAGTCGGCTATATGTTGATAGTACGTATGCAAAGGCACCCAAGTTAGGTTTTTTATATTTTGTTCAATTAAATATTAATAAGAATGCAGTACCGGCCAGCGGAGATGCATGGAAAACAAATGATATTCTTGATGTAGGATTGCTTGTTAAGAAACTTGATCTTCCTAAATTTACTATTGCTAATGAAACAGTAAATCAATATAACAGAAAAACTGTTGTACAAACCAAACTTACATATAATCCCATCAGTATGGAGTTACATGACGACAACAGCGATATTACTCATAATCTTTGGGTAAACTATTACAAAAATTATTATCTAGATGGTAAGAGCGGCGGCGCACCATTTAAAGATACTAAATTTGGCGTTACTGATTATGGATATGGCAGGTACGATAATGGAATATCTGTACCATTTCTTGATTCAATTGATATATATGTATTGCATCAACATCGATTCACTCAATATACTCTAATTAATCCTAAAATAACTGAATGGCAACATGATAGTGTGAGCCAAGCAGAGGGTAATAAAATTTTACAAAACAGATTGAATGTTGCGTATGAATCCGTTATCTATCAAGAAGGTGAAATTGTTCCTGGATCAAAGCCAGTTGAATGGGCAGCAAGATATTATGACACAGATCCAAGCCCATATACAGTATATAAATCTTCAAATCCATCTACGTTTGACAGACCAGGTAAAGATCGAGTATATGGAACTATTCGTCCACAGGCTCCGGGCGTATTGCAACAGTTAGGAATGCTGCTGGCTAAAAATTATATTAATCAAAACGGGTTAACTAGACAAAAGGCAGTAGCATATAATATTGCAGGTAGTGTATTAGGTCATTTGGGTAGCGGGCCTGGTAAGTATGCTAGTCCTCCCTCTAATGAACAAGACCCGGGTATATTTACATTACCAGGCGGAGTTGGTATTAACATCTTTAAAGCATTTAATACCAGCGTAGACGGTAAAATACGAGCAAATCCTGCAGCAATAATATTTCCGCCTAGAGGTTAAGTATGAATTACTCTAATTTACCCGCTGCGGCGGCACCTGATACTAATTCAACTGTGCAGGCATTTGATAATTATCAGAGTCAGCCTATTGAATTTAGTAGTGCAGTACTTGCTGCTATGACAGCATTTTTTACCAATCGAGGATTTGGTGAAGTTGCCGCCGAGTCTATTACTATAACTGTTATGACACAGGCTAAACAAGATGGTTACAACCCGATGCAAATTTTAGACACACTTAAGGGATTAAGTAATGTTGAATTGTCAGGATTAGTTTCTGAAATTTTAAACTATAATAGATTTAAATCGAGTTCGTTAGGATATGCCCAAAAAATTAAACCCAATGCGGAGATACAGAGATGGATTATAGATGTAGAGCCACTGGCAGCATCGTACAATTCTTACATCCTAACAGATGAAAACGGAAACACAATAACAGACGAACTTGGTTCTGAATTAACTACGGAATAATTATTATGCCAAATATTACGCAACTACCAACAATAACCCAAGCTGGTAATACTACTACTTTTGTTGTTGTTGATAATGGTCTTACACGAAGGATATCATACTTATCAATTAAAAATCAAATAATAACTGATACGGCTGCTCCAATTCCGTTATCAGCATTGTCTGATGTTAATATCACTACACCGACTGATGGACAGGTGCTAAAATACAATTCTAGTCAAAGTAAATGGATTGCTTCATCTGATTTAACCGGCGGCGGCGGAACAACATTACCATCACAGACTGGTAATAGTGGAAAATATTTAACCACTGACGGTGCTAATTTAAGTTGGGGTACAGTTTCTGGTACCGGTAATGGAGGTGGTGTAACAGGCCTAAGTTCTCGAACAACAGCGGCAGCTACTACTACAATTATTACTAATAATGCAACAGGAAATATTTCAATTACAGGGTTTAAATCTTATTCATTATTAACTGTTCAAACAAGTGCAGCGGCGTGGGTGAGATTATATACAACTAGTGCCGCAAGAACAAGTGATAGTTCACGAAGTCAGGGAACTGATCCTACTCCAGGTACAGGAGTAATAGCTGAAATAATTACCACAGGTCCGCAAACTCAGTTAATTACTCCTGGCGTTATTGGATTTAATAATGACACCTCGCCAACAACTACAATTTATGCAGCGGTGACCAACTTGAGTGGTAGTTCTGCTGCAATCACCGTGACTCTAACATTATTACAATTAGAAGCATAATAAAATGATATACTCTCCTCCTGAAGAATTTATTGTAACTCTTAAAGATGCCAAAGATCTTGATCAATTTTATATTGACATGGAAAATATACAAGAGCATTGTGAACATATTCCTACAAGAGAAGTTGAATGTATTGAAAGAAGATTAACTAGCCGCAACACACATTATCAGTTAACCAGGGTTGAGGTTGAACAGCTTAAAAAAGATCCACGGGTACAATCAGTAACGCTGCCTTTACATAAATTGCCAGTACAGGATCATTTCTTTGGGCAATCTTTCGATGTGAGTAAAATGCAAATTACACCTAATGATCAAACATTATCAGTTTCACAAAGTTCAAACAATTGGGATAGAGGAAGTAACCTAACGGGAAATGAAGACAATTGGGCATTATATAGATGCAGCTTAGAAAATAATCCTGCAAATTGGGGCATCGATGATAATCCTGTTATATCAGGAACCGTTGTATTTGATTCTACAGGCAAGGATGTAGATATAGTTATATGTGACGGGTGCATTAATACTTCGCATATAGATTTTAATACTAGATTTGTAAATTATAATTGGTTTCAACACGACGCTGAACTTGGATTTACAAATAATACAAAAGGACCAACATATCAATATAATGTTCCTAATGAATTTGGCGGCCACGGAACTGAAGTAGCTAGTTGTGCAATAGGTACACATTATGGATTTGCTAAAGATGCAAATCTTTACAATTTAAGATTTAACAGTACGTATACTAGTAGATACTATTTGTTTAGCTATATACGAATGCTACACAAACATAAACTAATTAATGCAACAACTGGTGTAAAAAATCCCACAATAGTAAACAATAGTTGGGGATATGTTACAACTGGCTGGTCTAAGTGGAAACATGACATTAGAAGTATTCAGTATCGAGGCACTACTATAACTCCAGAATCTTTAGGGAATACACCTGGTTATCAAGGAATATCAGGCGTGTGTTCTACTAGTACTACACTTGCTGCATTATCGTCGCTTGCACCTGGTCAGGGAAACCGTATATCCACTAGTGCATCAACTGCATCGGTGACATCTATAACATTTATCGAACACGGAACATCAGGGTTGTCAAACTTAGATAATCCTACTACTGGGGATACATTTTTTGGTTATTATCAAGTGTCGTTGCCCTTTAATATAAGATATTTAGGAGTTACATATTCTTCAATATACGTCAATACAAAAGGATTAGTTACATTTGGCCAAGGAGTTAGTTATATTAGAGGGTGGGGATACGGAACCGGCGACTTCCCAGAACTTCCAAAGATTATGATTGGAGCTAATCTCATGAATTCTACTGAACGATTATGGGTTGGTGTATCCGGCACCACAGGATCTAGAATATACACAGTACGAGTAGAACAAACATATGATTCAGTTCCAAACGGCCGTGCTGTACGAGGAAGTCCTACTATAGTCTGGGAAATGACGTTTTACGAAGCAACGCCTACACAAATAGACCTGCATATAGTTTCAAATGCACAGTATAGGGCGGTATTTACAGAATTACAACTTGAAAATTACGGAATAACTCAAGGCGGCGAGGGACTTTTTGCTGTTGTTGACCCAAGTACGGATGCTGATATAAGTGATGCAATTGCAGACGGCATTATATTTGTAGGTGCCGCTGGAAATTCTAGTCATAAACAAGATATCTTTGGCGGCAATGATTACAATAATTCTTTCGTGTGCCCTTCTCTCCAATATTCATTTGACCCGTTTTATTATCACAGAGGAGGTTCGCCATGGTCATCTGCAGGGGTAATTATTGTTGGATCATCAGGTCCCCTTGTATCAGAACGTAAATCAACGTTTAGTGATTGCGGCCCAAGAATTGATTTGTATGCTCCCGGAGAACAGATAGTATGTGCATATTATTCGGGAAATGATACTATTACTAGAGCTAATGGAACAAGTTTTGCATCGCCTCACGTATGTGGAATTTTAGCCTGCGCCCTTGAAAGAAATCCACATTGGAGTCAATCTCAAGCCACTAGTTATATTAAGGGCATTGCTAAAAAAGGAGTAATGACTGGTAGTTCTGGTGGTTATACTGATCTCTTTGATTTATTGGCGCCTACTAGTAATTTTGCATATTATCGACGAGATCGATTAGCAGATGGTAGAGTATACCCTAGGGAAAATCAGTCCTATCGACCTAGTACTGGTCAAGTATATCCCAGGACAAAAATTGTTAGATACGGAAAATGAGTTTAAAATTTGCACAAGGTGCGTACACTGTAAAAAATACAGAAAAATACATAGGATCTAAACCACCATATTGTAGAAGTTCTTGGGAAACTACATTCTGTTTGTTCTGCGATAATAATCCCAGTATACAGCAATGGGCCAGTGAGCCTGTAAAGATACCGTATAGAGATCCACTTACTGGTAAACAATCAGTATATGTTCCTGATTTTTTAATTTCATATGTTGATAAGAATATGAAAAAACATTCTGAATTAATTGAGATTAAACCTGCTAACCAAATGATGTTAGAAAAAGTAGGAAAGAATCCCTACAATCAAGCACAGTATGTAAAGAATATGGCCAAATGGGAAGCGGCAGGCGCATGGTGCCGAAATCAAGGAATTAAGTTTAGAATTATTAACGAACATGATATTTTTTCCAACACTAAAAAATCGAAATAAGTAATGTTATGACAAAACGACTTGAAGAAATTTTAAATATCGATCCTGTAGATCAAAAGATAGAACTACCAACTAGTGTAGATGCAGAACCTGTTACTCAAATTGATCTACAGGCTAATTTGGAAGAATTTGACAAAATATCTGCGGCATTGCCGCGTGTTAAAGGGCTAGGTGATATCAGTGATGCAGAATTTGATTCACTTGCAGCAAAGGCAGAACAAGCATATGACGATTTAATGGATTTGGGTATGAACGTAGAAGCTCGACACGGTGCTAAAATGTTTGAAGTTGCCGCTAATATGTTGGGTCAAGCTATTGCTGCCAAGAGTGCAAAGATTGATAAGAAACTAAAGATGATTGATCTGCAGATTAAGAAACTGGCAATTGATCGTAAGAATGGTGAAAAAGCAGGAGAAACTGTAGAGGGTGAGGGCTATATTATCACCGATCGTAATAGCATCCTTGAAAAACTTAAGAATATGAATAAATAATACTATGAAAAACTTCACTCAATACCTATCAGAATCTACAAAAAAGTATGACTTCCGTGTGAAAGTTGCCGGAGAGTTTACTACTGAACAAGAAGCTACATTAAAATCATTATTAAGCAGATATTCAGTAAGCGGTTTTAAAAAGACTGGAACAACTCCTATTCAATCATTACCATTAGACTTTCCTCATGTTAAAAATTGTGAAGTAAGCATATATGAAGTAGTATTGGATTATCCTACAACACAGCAAGAACTTACAGAATACCTAACTACAGAATTAAAAGTTAATAAACAAAATCTAGTAGTTCGTAATCCTAACGAACCCACTGAAGAATATCAACACGATGAACCAAAACGTGAAGGTGCTTTGTTAAATGATCCAGATTATAAAGAGGCAGGTAGTCCTCAATTTGAAGATTACTACGGTGACAAATATAACACAGGATTTGTCAAAGAACTAAATGATATTCTTAAACTTCAACGCAAAGCACGCGGTGAAGTAATTCCCACAGAAAGCGCAGCTAAGTTTAGTACTGATAGCCCTGCAGGTACACAAAGTCCAATCCAATCTTCGGACTATAATCCATTAAGGAAATAATATGCAAATGATCGATTTAATGAAACGTCTTGCTGAGCTTGACAGTAAAAACCCAACTATTGTTAAAGAAACAGAAGGTACAGTTAGTTGTTCCAGTTGCGGCGAGAAATTTAAAATTGCTGGACGTAAAGACGGATTTAGTCACTGCAAGGATCATGCAGGTAAAAAAGCATTAGATGAAAGTGCAGACCTAGCAGAGTGCGGTCCAATGGGCATGACGGATGCCATGAGTATGGACCGTCCATCAACTCCGGCTAGTATTAATGTAACTGCTGGTAGCGGTGAAGAATTAGGCAATGTATTAAAAGACATTATGTCGTTGGCAGGTGTAAAACAAGTAGGTGCTGAAGAACCGTTAAGTGCTGAACCTGAACCAGTGATGGCAATCGACGTTGAGCCTGAACAAGATATGGACCCTAACTCCAGTATGCGTTCTGTGATGGATTTAATGAATGAACCAGTTGTGGGCGACGAAGGTGGGGAAGAAATTGACGATGTTGACGGTTTGGATAGAGATCATGATGGTGACCACGATATGGGCGATCACGAATTAGAGAAAGATGACGAGGAAGCAGACGAAGGTCAATATGACAATAGTCCTGCAAATCCAATTAAGCCTCCCATGTTCAATGCTAACCAGTATGCTCATCAAGAAAACCAGCCAGGTCAAGGTGACCGTATGGACGGCGATCGTCCTAAAGCATATGCTGACATGAACGAAGCTACTCGCGCATTATTTGCAGAATACAAGAAGTTTGTATCTGAAGCATATAATCCAAACTCTGCTGGTATGATGGAAAACATGAACCGCATATCCGAAGACCTACAGGCCGATGATGGCGAATACTATAAAAATTCAGATGAGTTTTTTAGCCAATTTGATGCAGATACTTTTGATAAGGAAGTGACTAGCCCCGATGGCATGGAAGTTAAAGGCTACATTGACGGCAAATGTGTGATGGCTTGGCGTTTCAAGAGTGCCAAGAAAATTGGTGGGTATGGCATTTTTGACGACTCGGCCTTAGGCATGGATAACGACATGATGGAATCAGAAGATTTAGATATTGGTCAACAAATGGCCAAAGATGGCATTACATACAGTCGTGAAAAAGAAAATGAAATTATTGATCTAATGGCTGAGTATATGAAAAAAGCAGGCATGAGTTCGAAATCAATCAACCGTCTCATTAATTACGATCAAGATTATGTTCCTGATCAATTGAGTTACCTGCCAAGGGTTAAGGATCAAGAATCTCAAGTAAGTGAAATTTCCAATAGTCTAAACCGTGCCGTACATATGAAACGTCATGATAATGCTTTAGCAGCAAATATGGATATGCATAATTCTCGAGCTGG
>Ga0209085_1000104_pt1 | contig 60647 bp, 52 predicted proteins | sample C_131016_EF_Meta_FD_187310 | JGI IMG/M metagenome (GOLD analysis project Ga0209085, IMG submission 187310) | Freshwater microbial communities from Lake Croche, Canada to study carbon cycling - C_131016_EF_MetaG (SPAdes) (version 2) | ecosystem: Environmental > Aquatic > Freshwater > Lake... | reverse complement strand
AGACGCTCTCAAGCCGGCTTTCGAGAAATACCCGGACTCGATCCTGACGGTCGTCGCGACGCTTTCGGCAATCAATTCGCAGAAGGAGGGAAAGTCGCCCGCCGATACCAATCCGACTCCGATGAATCTTGGAAATGTGCGCGTTCTTAAAGTCGAGGGCGGCAAGGTGGAGTTTGTGGATTCGAAAGGCGCGATTTTGAACCTCAAGGAAGGAATGTTCATCCAGCAGGGCTCAAAAATTGTTACGGATAAAAATGAGACCGTGGATTTGGTGTTTGAAAATGGCTCTGTGCTTCAAATCAAGCCGGACACAGAATTCTACATCGACCAGTTCGAGCAAGCCCCTTTCGACCACCGAGGTTTCACCTACTATAAACCTTCAAACGAGCCCGCTTCTTCTCAGATGAAGCTCAGCGTTGCCGAGGGGACTATCGAGGTCGATGTGGCCAAGCTCAAAAAAGAATCGCGTTATCAGGTTTTCACTCCGCTGGGCTCCGCCGGTATTCGTGGCACCAGTTTTTTTCTGTCCTCGCAAAAAGGAAATCAAAACGCACCTGTTTCCATCGGCGTTGCAGAGGGGCGGGTGCAGTTCACGACGACTGCGGGCGATTCCCGTTCTGTCTCCACCGGTCAGGCATTCGGGGTGAGTCCGATGCCGTCTGGTATCCTGTTTACACCAAATCCTCAGGGTTTTGCGAATATGCTTTCGACGACCCTTCAGACGACTGCACAACTTCGCCAGTCCACGACAGCGACTCCTTTTCTTGCGGCGCCGGCACCCGTTCCCGCACCGCCCAACCCTCTTTCAAGGCTGCCTGTTGGACAGTCGCCCATTCTCAAGCAAGCCGAGCTTCTTGGCAACCCGATACTCCTTCAAGTCGCACAGAAATTGGTTCAAATAAGCCCGCAATTCGCCCCGCAGATTTCGGCCGCAACTGCCGACTTGTCGCCGAATATAGCCGTCCAGATTGCTCTGAATGTTTCGCAGTTTTTTCCAGTTCAAGTGCCTCTGATAGCGGCATATGTTTGCAGCGCCGCGCCGTATCAGGCGCCGGCTATCGCCGCTGCTCTGGCGGGTTTGATGCCCGGCCAGACCTTGGCTGTCGCCGTTGCGGTGAGCCAAGTGGTTCCTTCGAGGGCGCCTGCCGTCGCATCAGCCATCGCCCGAGTCGCTCCCGATCAAGCCGCTTCCATTGCGGTGGTGATTGCAACAACCATACCGAACCAGACCGTGCCCGTCGCCCAGGATGTCTCCATCGCCATCCCATCCCAAGGAGATGCCATTATTGCCGCCCTGGGAGCAGTCAGCGGAAATCCGGGCGGTGTGATCGCCCCGAGCGGCGGCTTGCAAAACCAAAATCCCGGCTCCTTGGGCCAGCCCTCGCCAACGCCCGCTCCCACGCCGGCTCCCTCACCAATCCAACCCCTGAAAGCCACGCCTGTATCGCCATCGGCATAATGCACCATCTAAAATTGCAACGCATTCGGTCTTTTATCGAAACCCTGAAAGCCTTCCGCTGACTTTTTAGAATATCATCAATGGGTCTCTTTTCGGGTTTCAGATTTTTTAAAACTTTGCCAAGTTGGCCTGCATTCATCGAACGCCGGGCAGGCATGGCAGGCTCGCGCGCGGGGCAAGTCTTTCTAAAAATCTTCGTGTTATGCCTCGTTTATTCGTCGCTTGTTGGGCGGGCAGACACCTTGCCTCCTGAAATTTCTACCGAAACCAATTCGGAGGATTCGATAGTTCCGTTGGAGCCGGTTCTCCCCAGTGAAAGCCCGCCAACGGACGAAATGCTGAACTCCGTCGAGTATGCGGATCTGGTCGCGCTGCCGGACCCGAATGTCGACAGCATGCCGCCCTTGGATGACCAGGAGATCGAGTTGGTCGATCTGCCTCCGGAGGCGGATGACCGGATGTGGAGGATTCGGCCCATCATTGCCGCAGGCGTAACCTACGATGACAATATTTTCATCACCAACACGAATCGTATTGGCGACATGATCTACAATATTGATCTCGGCTTCAGTTTCGATCTCGGCGACTACCGCAACCGCTCCGAGAATTTTCTCACGCTGCAGTATTTGGCCTCGGGCATTTTCTTCGGAAAATACACGAGCCAGAATTCCTTCGACCAGCAGGGCAGTTTTCTCGGGCAGTATCGTTTCGAGCATTTGTCCGTCCAGTTGGACAGCACCTACCAGTATCTCAACGGTGCGCAGCGTCAGGTGGGCTCTTTCACTACGCGCACCCTTTTCAACAACAAGCTCCGGTTCCTCTATCCCTACAGCACCAAGACCGACTTGGATTTTGAGCTTCGGCAGATGGCGAATTACTATCCGCAGAATCTCAGCTCCTTTTTTTATGAGGCTTCCACGGGTTTCAACTATGAGCTTTTCCCGAAAACCAAAATCGGTTTGCAAGGAATTCTCGGCTATGCCGATGTTCAGGATAGTCCGGATATGTGGTATCAGACCCTCAACACACGCGCTAGTTACCTCCTCACGGGAAAAGTCGCGGTTAAATCCTCGCTGGGTCTGCAGTTCAATCAATATGTCAGCGGCGGCGAGCCCATGCGAATCATCCCGGTTTTCTCCGTTGGAGCCGACTATGCCTTGTTTTCAAAAACCAATCTCAAGCTCCTCGCCTATCGGAATCTCCAGGCCTCGCCCAGCATCGAGGGGCAGGATTACATCGCCACTGGCGGAGAGATCGGCATCGATCAGAATTTTTCCGAGAAGCTCGTCTTCGGCATTTCGAGCGGCTACGAAAACGACACCTATGTCGCGAACACCGAGGCCACCGACGCGACACGCGTGGACAACTTCTTTTACTTCAAGCCAAAAATTTCCTACTCGTTTATGAAATATGTGCGATCTTCGGTCTCCTACGAATACAGGGCGAATGACTCCACGCTTCAGCAGGACAGTTGGTTTGACAATCGCTGGAATTTCGAAGTTTCCTCTGATTTTTAAAAAATGCTTCCCCCTCGAGAATTGATTTTCAAATTTCTGAGCGCCGCTTTTGCAGTGCTTCTCCTTCTTGGCGCGGCCCAGCGCTTATGGGCGCAAGGTTCACCGGAATACAAACTGTCTCCCAACGACCTCGTGGATTTCCGCGTTTTTCAAGAGTCCGAGTTGGATTCGGTCGTTCGCATATCGGGCGAGGGACAAGCGAATTTCCCACTCATCGGAGTGGTTGCACTTGGCGGAAAAACTACGGGAGAAGCCATAGAGGTCCTAAAATCCCGTTACCGCAACGGGTATCTCATCAATCCCCAGATCAGCCTCACCGTGCGTTCCTATGCCAAAAAACTTTTCACGGTTTTAGGCCAAGTCCAGAAGCCTGGTTCTTACGACATCATCGGCACCAGCCAGATCACCCTTCTCCAGGCCATCGGCATGGCGGGCGGCTACACCAAGATTGCGGATTCCTCGAATGTCACCATCAAGCGCGTTGAAGACGGTCGCGAGCAGGTTCTCAAATTCAACGCCAAGCGCATGCTTCGCGGCGATGATCCGACCGCTTTGCTCGTCAAGCCGGGTGATGTCATTTCCGTCGGGGAATCCCTCTTTTAAGACCTGATGGACTCCCCTTCGCCCAGCCACGCACAAAGCCTGAACAAGCCAGCGCGCCCGCGCCAGATCTTCGAGGAGCTTGGGAGCACAGTGGACTTCAGGCGTGTGTTTTTTCTTCTTCTGTCCCGCTGGTGGGTCATCGTTCTTTTCGTCTGCATCTCCATGGTAGCCGGCACGGGATGGGTCATGCGCCAGCCGAAGATCTACGAATCCCGCGCCGTTCTTCAGGTGCAGCAGCAGGAAAAGCAATTCGTCAAAATCGATGGCGTTGTTCAGGAGAACCCGTCTGCATTGGACTTCATCAACACCATCGTCCAAACCCTCTCCAGCCGGAACCTCATGCTGCGCGTAATCGATGCCAACAAACTTCGCGAGAACCCGGCCTTTGTGAATCCCAACAATCCCAACCCACCCACGGAGATTCAGCTGGCCGACAAGCTCCGAGGCAAAGTCAAGGTCGCCCTGCGTCGAGGCACGCGCCTCATCGATATCACCGTCGAAGACACCGACCCCGTTATGGCACGCGACTTGGCGGCATCCATCGTTAAGGAATTCATGCGCGAAAATTTCAGCCAGCGGGCCTCTGTGAACCGCGTGGCCTCCGAGTTCCTGCAAGAAGAGGCCGAGAAGCTCAAAAAAAAGCTCGAAGAGTCCGAAGCAAAACTCCAGCGCTACAAAGAGCAAAACCAAGCCGTCTCGCTGGAGGAGCGTCAGAACATCATCGTTGAGCGCCTCCGCGAACTCAGCACCAAGGTCACCAGCGCCAAGGGCGAGCGCCTGCGGCTGGAATCCGATATCGAGCAGGTGCGCGCCGCCGGCTCCGAAAATGTCGACCAACTCCTGCGCATCGCCAGCGTTTCCGAAATTCCCCAAGTCGCCGAGCACCGTGGTCGTCTCCTCGATGCTGAAACCGAGTTCGCCGCCATGCAGGACCGCTATGGTTCCCTGCATCCGAAATACATCTCTGCATCCACTCGTATCGATTCCCTCAAACAAGCCCTGCATGAGAATGTCGGCAAGGCCGGCGATATCTTGAATGGCCAATACGAAGCCGCCGTCCAGACCGAGACCAAACTCAGCACCGCCCTCAAGGAGCAGGAGGCCGCCGCCCTGGAACTCAATAAAATCGCCATTCCCTTTAATGTCCTCCAGCGCGATGTCGAGAGCGACAGTGCACTCTATCAATCCGTCATCAAGCGCATGAAGGAGACCACCATGACAGTTGCCGTCGAGCAAACACCCTACACTCTGGTGGAAGAAGCTATGGTCGCCAGCAGTCCATCCAAGCCCCAGCGCTCCCGCACCCTCGCCATGGTTTTCGGGTTCTCCCTCTTCTTGGCTGTCGGCATCGTCATTTTTGCCGATGGCCTGGACGCCTCCCTCCGCTCGGTCGACGATGCCGAGGCCGCACTCCAACTTCCCTCGCTCGTCGGAATTCCCTATTACAAACCAAAAATTGGGAAATCCAAACGCGGCAACAAAAATTCCGCATCCGCCTCGACCACGCCAATACACCACGCGAAATATCCCATCGCCACGCTCGACGACCCCGCATCCTCGCTCGCCGAGGCCTACCGCACCCTCCGTGCCTCACTCTCCATGCTCGGTCCGGAGAAAGACCGCCGCATTATGCTTTTTGTGAGCGCCATACCCGAGGAAGGAAAAACCTACTCATCTCTCAACACCGCAGTCGTCCTTGCACAGCAAAACCTGAAAACCTTGCTCATCGATGCCGATTTGCGTCGCCCCAGCCTCAACAAAGCCCTGCTCGATCCCAAGCAAACACCCGCCGGCCTCACAGACTACTTTAGCGGAAACGCCCCCTTGGGATCCATCATCCATCAAACCGGCGTCGAGAACCTCTTCCTCATCACAGCCGGCCAGCGCGCGCCCAATCCCGCCGAACTCCTCGCCGCCACCGATCTCCCCGCCCTTTTCAACGAACTCCTGCTTACCTACGACCGCATCATTATCGATAGCGCCCCGGTAAATGCCGTCAGCGACGCCTTGGTCATCGCTCCCCATGTCCACAAAACCATCCTCGTAGTCCGCGCCGGCAAGACCCCGCGCAAAGCCATCCTGCGCTGCATCATGCTCCTGAAAAAAGCCCAGGCCACCATCGGCGGCTTCGTCCTCAACCGCCTCCCCACCGGCCGCACCGCTGGTTACTACTATTACTACTACGGCGACAAATACGAAAAAGACTCCGCCTACGGCACCAGCGCCTAACATCCGCACCCCGCCGCCAGCAGCCACAATGCAACCAAACCTCGAAAAAGTCCCGACCTCGTGCGCGGCGACCAAAGGCGGCAGCATATAAAAAATACTTATGACAAATGAAGACTTGAATTGGATCCAGTGCTTACTGGCTAAAAATAAGCTCGAAGGTCCAATACTTGAGTTGGGAGTTGGATACGGCGGGGCTACATGCCGCGAGTTGATCGAGTCGAACGGTTTGCGATACTTTGGAACGGATCTCGAGAAAACGCCTGCCGTCGATTTTGTCGCCGATTTTGAGCGCAGCGAAGATATGGGCGTCTTTTCATCGACCGGGCCCTTCGGGTGCGTTCTGGTCCTGAATGTTTTGGAGCATACCTTCGACCCCTTGCGCGTTCTCGACAATGCAGTGTCGCTGCTAAAACCCGGCGGACGTTGTGCGATTGTGACTCCTTCCATCTGGCCGTTGCACAACTACCCCATGGACACCTGGCGAATTCTTCCGAATCTCTACGAGGAATACGCGCGCCGGAAAAGTTTGATACTTGATCGCGAGTCGTTTGAATATGTCGGCAAGGGGGGCGTGGAAAAATTCCGCGATGGCTCCGGCAATTACAAATATCCGCCCCAGTGCGGCAACTCTGCTCGCTTGCTCTGGTCGCGGTTAGTGCACAAACTTCTCTACACCTCCGGCAAAGGAATGTTTTTCCCTAGCCATGTGGCAGTCGGCGCGCTTCTGCAAAAACCCTCTGCCTAAAATTACGCGGATATTCCCGCGTGCATTTGCAGTAAAAATTACGCTGCGGAATCATTTCAAAAAAACCTCTTTTCATGCACCCAGTAGTCTCGATCCTCGTCACGGTTTACAACCGCACGGACTATTTGCAGACTGCGATAGAAAGCGCCCTGAACCAATCCTTCCGCGATTTCGAGATTGTTGTCCTTGACGATTCCGGAAAAAGGATCGCCAAGGACATTTGTGATCCTCATCTGTCATGCGGAAAAGTCCGCTATCGCCCAAATCCGAAAACCCTTGGTGTGGCTGAAAGCCTGCGGGCTGCCATCGAAGATTGCCGGTCGGATTTTATTTCGATTCTCAATGACGATGATCGTATGGAACCTGGGTTTCTTGCAGCTCTTCTTCCTCCTCTTCAATCCGACGGGCACTGTGTGTTGGCTTTCAGCGACCATTGGTTGATGGATGCCAAAGGGGAGGTGATGGCAGGAGCCACCGAGCAAAACACCATATTCCATGGGCGTCTTGGCCTGCCCAAGGGAGAGATTGCAAATCTTGGTGAATTTTTACTGGTCCACAACGGTGTTCCCTTAGCAGTTGCTTCGGTTTTTAGGAAGGCCGCATTAGATACTACCTTGCTGACGGCGCAAGTTGCCGGAGCCTATGATTTTTGGATCGCTTGCGCCTTGGCGTCTACAGGCGGCTTTTTTTACCATGTCCCCGAGCGGTTGTCCTGCTGGCGAATTCATCCCAAAATGGAAACTGCCAGACCCAGCGTCGACAAGTCCGACTGCACGATCCATATCGCCTCGCAACTTATCGAAAGAGGCTGGTTTCCCGGCTTTGAAAAACTTTTGCGCTGCCGCTTGGCCAATGCGTTTTTCCGCGCGGGTTTGGATCGGATGGATTTCGGCCGGGTCTCGGAAGCTGCAAGGTGTTTTTTTAAATCCCTCTGTTTGAGTCCTAGTTGGCGAACGATGCTTGCGATGCCGCTGTGTCTTTTTCCACGACCTGTGCGCCAAACGATCCGGATCTGGGTTATGCAGGCACGCCGACAGGCCGCTTGATGGCAATGAAAAGGAACTTCGCAAGCTTCAACTTCGAGGAAGAAGACCGGCCACTTTTTCAGTGCTCTTTGGAATCCAAGGCAAATGAGAAAAATTTTTAAAAAAATCGTCGCGCATTGCCGACGCATCCGCAATGCGCAACGACTCGGGATCCCGTTCACGCGACGGGCCTCATTCCTGATTCCCGCGCGAGTGAAACTGGGGGCCGGCTTTGTGAATGTCCGTTCAAACGGCGAGCACGGAGCCCGCATCGATTTTTTGATGTGCCTTATCGAGGATGGTTATGGGTTGGATGCGTTAAAGGAAACGCCTTCCACTATCTTGGACATCGGGGCGAACCAGGGATTTTTTGCACTTGCGGCAGGAAGTTTTTTTCCCAACGCCACCATACATTGTTACGAACCGAATCCACGCATTCTTCCGGTCCTCGAGCAAAATGCGGCACTAGTGCGGGCCGAGGTTTTCCGCGAGGCCGTCGGATCCTCGGAAGGAACCGTTTTTCTCGAAGAATCCGGCGACAGCAATCAAGCCCGGACAACCTCTGTCGCGAGTGGCGGGGCTGTGCCGCAGGTTTCCTTGCGCATGGCGGTCGAGCGGCTCGGCGGTAAAGTCGATCTGGCCAAGATCGATTGCGAAGGAGCCGAGTGGGAAATGTTCGACGATCCCGAACATTGGAAAGCCATCCGGCATTTGAGGATGGAGTATCACTTGATGAACCGCCACGCTTTTAGCGAGGTTCATTCGCACCTTCTTGCCTTCGGTTTTGAAATCTTCCATCACGAATCCTCTGGTGACTGGGGAACTGTTTGGGCTCGGCGGGGATTTTGACTGGGTAAGTAAAATCGAGCGCTGCGTAAGCGAGCAAACTGTCTGCACAATCATTCACGCCATTTGAGCGCAAAAATTTTTCCATCCAATCCCCTGCGCTTTATCCTTCCGAAGGTCCAAAAGCTGTCGGAATTTTTTTTCTGTCAGACAAGCGTTCAAGCGCTGAACCTTCTGACTGGCTTCATGCTCTTGCGGTGGCTTGATGTCGAACAATATGCGATCTATACTTTGCTGGTTGGATTCCAAGGCACAGTCGGCATTTTAGCCGAAATGGGTCTGGGAAATTCCCTCATCGGTCTGCTTGCTGGCCGGACCGACAAAGAAACGGTAGGTGGCTACATCCGGTCCGCGAAACACTACCAGAGTCTTTTTTTTCTGATAGCTGCCCCCGTAATCGCTGCAGCTTTCTTATGGCTTTTTCTGCGCCAAGGCTGGGGATTGGAGCTTGGACTTGTGCTGGTTTTGGCCCTGCTTGCCAATACATTCTTTCTCAGTTGGAACAATTTTTATTCGGTGCCGTTCCTCATCCGGCACGACATGGCAGGGCTTTACCTGTTGCAATCCGTATCTGCTGCACTCCGCCTTGGGGGGTGTTGGGTGTTCCACATTGGTGGAGCCATTTCAACCGCCGTGGTTGCCTGGATCACGGCGCTGGCGACCACGGCGATCGGTTTGGCCCGGAGAAAACAAGCCTTGCCGTTTCTGGAGGAACCAAAAGACCCCGATCCGGAGAAAAATCATGAGTCGCTGACATTGGTTCGCCCAATGATTCCAGCCATCCTTTTTTTTGCATTCCAAGGTCAGATTTCTATTTATTTGATTTCGTTTTTCGGTAGGCAGGAGAGCATTGCGGAAGTCGGAGCGCTGGGTCGAATCTCTCAAATTTTTGTTATGCTAGGGGCCTTCAATGGAGTTTTCATCGCGCCGCAAATTGCCAAAACAGCGCGATCCCTACTGGCGAGGAAATACCTTACTATTTTTTTCGGGGCATCCGCCCTGTGCGCGTTTGGAACATTGGGCGCTTTTGTGGCCCCTCAGTATCTGATCTGGATTCTTGGTGAAAAATACTTCGATCTCTCGCCTCTAATGGGCTGGCTGTTACTATCGTCCTCATTGGCCTATCTCACAAATGTTCTTTTCAGCATGCATACTGCAAGAAAATGGATTTTTAGCTGGGGCGTGTGGGCTTACATTCTGTCAGTCTTGTTTTCACAATGCATTATGCTTTTTTTTATGGATTTAAGAACAACATATTCCGTTGTTTTGTTTGGAATTTACAGTAACGCCGCCTCCTTCTTGGTGCAGGTGGTTTGGGGATTTTACGCCTTTTCAATGGAGCCTTCCACGCATGGCACTCCGTGAAACCATTATTCCCGAGGATCGAAATGGCCGCTGCCCCGGATGTGGGTGTTCCTTTCCACACCCTTTGCGCGGCGAGGGAAAACCTTTTGAATTCCGCACGCGTTCATTGATTTTTCGGCAAAACGAATACCGCATTTTTCGCTGCGGCGCCTGCGGTCTGGTTTTCAAGAATTCGATCCTTTCGTATGATTTGTTCGAGCTTCTCTACGGGGATGTGGATTATTCTAACTGGTCGGCGTGTCGGACCTATCCCAGCGAGAGGCCCGTTTTGAGGCATCTCGATTCCCTGCCCGCAGGCAGTCAGGTGCTTGACTTCGGATGCAGCTCCGGGCGCTTGTTGGAACAGGCAAATCCTCGATTAGGAAAGTGGGGATTCGAGGTTAACAAAACCGCCGCGCGCGAAGCGGCCGCCAAGGGAATTCAAATGCCGGCAGATTGGAAGAATCTCAAATCCTTACAGCAAACCTTTGATGCGGTTCTTTTGATGGATGTCTTCGAGCATCTTTCCAATCCCACCATGCTGCTTCGGGAGATGACCGAACTCGTCAAGCCTGGCGGGATGCTAGTGGTCTCGACAGGAAATGCCGACTGCAGGGCTTGCCAAACCGACATTCCGAATTTCTGGTATTTCCGCAGCATCCAGCACCTCTGCATGATCACAAAACATTACGCTTCCTGCTTTGCGGAGGAGTATGGATTGCGGCTCGCCTCTTGGCAGGAATGTAGCCATTACGACACGAAATTTTTCAATCGAATGACGCAGCATCTTCGCCAGTGGATTTACGCGTTCCGTTACCGCCATCACGGATCGGCCATCGTTGCTGCAATCGATTGGCTGCCCTTTCTCCGCAAGTCCGCCACATGGAAGATCCCTCCGCCCTACAGCGCCTCTCGCGACCACGCGGTGGTCTTTTTCGAAAAAAACTGAAAACCGGCAGTCCATGAAAAAATCCCTTTTCCATCGTATGCTGATAATCATTAAAGACTTATGCGAATACCTCGGCGGCGATGGACTACCGCTGGTAAGGTTGATGGACAGAGAGTATGTGGCTGCCTGGCACCAGTTCCAATTTTTCCAACCTAGTGAAGTTGAGGTGCTGGTGGATGTCGGTGCGCATGATGGATGGTATGCGAAAAGAGCCGCGCTTTATTTCCCCCTCAAGAGTTCGATTCTGGTCGAACCCCTGCCTTCGAATGCCGAGGGCTTGCGAAAACTCAACCTGCCTGGAATGAAAGTCGTTGAGGCGGCGATGGCTGACAAAAAAGGCCGCGCCAAATTCACGATCAGCCGCACCGCGCAGGCATCGTCTCTTCTGGAAATGAGTCCCGGAATGACGGATGCCTACCAACTCGACATGTCCAGCGAGAAGGAGATCGAGGTCGTCGTTGGCACGCTTGACGCCCTCTGCGAGGAGGAAAACATCGAACATATCGACCTCCTCAAGGTCGATGTGCAGGGAGCCGAAAAGCTGCTGCTCGCGGGAGCGAAGAATACTCTGCGGCGAACGAAGTATCTCCAGATCGAAATGCTGTTTGTAGAACACTACCGAGGCTGCGCACTGTTTCACGAATTGGACGAACTCTGCCGCGCTGCGGGATTCGAACTCTGCCGTTTTGGTGATTTTTCGAATGACCCGAAAGGTCGATTGTTGCAAGGGGATGCGATTTACAGAAATCAGGGTTTGTGAAAAAAAATCCACCCGCCCGATGCAAATTGCTGACCTCACAGCCGTTTTCCGTCAACTCTTCCGGCGGCGGAGCTAGGATTCTTAGAAGAATTCTTGAGCCTGCTGCAGATCAAACCATTTCACTGGTTGCCAATTATTTTTCCGGGCCATTGCCGGAAGGTCCACTCATTGAACAAGGCGTTTTCATAAATCCGTTGATGAGGTCTTGGCACAGGTCGGTCTTGCGCCCATTTTTTTCCTTCTTCAGACAAAATTTTTTTCACCTCCTCAATTCCCGAAAAATCCTGAATGTGGCCAAACGCATCGATTGTGACATCGTCCACCTTGTGGCCCATGGGAGTCTCACTGGAGCGCTTCTGGATGAGGAATTTCTGACCAAGCGCTCGCTTTGGGTTTCCTTCCATGACCATTTTGCATCAGTCAGTTCCTTCAAGGATATCGAGCAACTTTGGAAACGGGCGGACAGGAGATTTGTGATTTCCACCGCGATGGGCGAGCATTACGATGAGATTTTTGGAAGGCGTGATTGGAAGGTGGTGACAGACGGCATTGAAGAAGCAGATCTTGCCACTCCGAAAAATTTCGAAATTTCACTCCAAACGATTTACTTTTGTGGTTCTTTGCATCTTGATTACTACCAACTCTTCGAGGTCCTGGCCGATGCTTTGGATGAACTTCAAAAAAAAGGAATACCCCTGAAACTTGTTCTCCGCGGCGGGCATCCCATCAAGCCGCTGAACAAGAGGAATTTTGAAATCGAATATCGTCCGCACACTTTGAGCGACAGCGAATTGAAAAACGACCTTGAGGAGGCTGACATTCTTTATTTTCCGATGAAATTCAGCGATCCGCATTTTTTCAAATACAGCATGTCTACGAAAATGATCGGATACTTGGCGGCATCCGGGGCAATTCTTTACCATGGCCCCTTGGACTCGGCCGCCGCCCGTCTTCTTTCGGAATCGGATGCCGCTATGTTGGTAGAAAGTTTGAATCACTTTGATCTTGTGGAAAAAATTCCGCTCCTCAAAATGACTGGTCCAGAATTTTCCAAAAATGCAAAACATCTTGCGCGCTCACATTTTTCACTTTCCGAAAATCGGTCGCGTTTTTGGCGGAGCACCGAATTTGCCGCCGTGCCCTTGTCAGAAAATATTCCATAGATGCATTTCAATCATACTATTACCGAAAATGCAGAACACACATTGAAAATTTTATTTTTCTGTGCGTCGCTTGAAGCGGGTCGGGATGGGGTTGGAGATTATACAACGCGGTTGGCTGGGGAATTCCGATCACAGGGCCATAAAAGCTGGATTATTGCCATCAACGATCGGCACCTGCAGCCCGCTCCGGGTTTTGAAAGTAATGTGGGGGCGGTAGATCGGATGCAAATGGACTCCCGCCTATCGTCGAGCACGGGTTGGCTTCAGCGGATTCGGACGATTCAAAGGGCGGTTGTCGAATACCAACCCGATTGGGTGAGTTTGCAATATGTGCCTTATGGATTCCATCGCAAAGGACTGCCGTTTCTTTTGCCGAAGCGCCTCGCCTCACTTGGCGGCGGGTTCCGCTGGCATGTGATGTTTCATGAACTCTGGTATGGCGATGCCCCGGGGAGGCGGTGCAAGCATTCCATCATTTATGGGTTGCAACGCCACATTGTTCAGGGTTTGCTTCGAAAACTCCATCCTTTAGTTCATACCCATAACGAGCTTTTCAGGGGCAGGCTCCACAAGCTTGGGGCGCGCCCGGCGGTGCTGCCGCTTTTCGGGAACATTCCGGTCGTGGAGTCTCCTGTCGAACCTTGGGGGGAGTTCGGCTTTTTTTCGGAAAGCGAACTCCAAGGAATTCTCAAGTGCGGTGTCTTCGGCAGCGTTCATCCCGGAAGCATTCCCGGAAGCATTCTGTCAGAACTCGTTGAGGTCGCGGATCAGCAAGGAAAAAAAATCATTTTCATCCACTTCGGGGGAATCGGTGGAGCGGGCGGCTTGGATGCGTGGACTTCCGTGATGTCGAATCTTCCCGCGAGCGCGCGGTCGGTTGTTCTGGGACCGCAATCACCCGAAAAAATCTCGGCGATTCTGCAGCATATCGATGTGGGCTTGGCGACAACTCCGTTGAGCATCGCAGGAAAAAGCGGAACGGTTGTCGCGATGCATGACCATGGCGTGCCGGTGATTTTTGGAGCTCCCGATCCTTTTCATGCTAAACAGTATCCTGCCGGATGCTTTCCGCCCACACGCGAAGGCGTTGACCGAGCCTTGGCTATGGAACGCCCCTTTCCCCGTGACAGCGTGCCAGAAGTCTGTCGGCAATTCCTTGCGGACCTCAAGCGCGCCGAATGTGGGGGCCGCAGTCAACAAACCATTTGACAACAAGCGCTTTGAGTAAGATAGCCATCATCATCAATTCCTTCAACAGGTTCGCTCTGCTCCAGGAATGCCTCGGTGCGTTGGATGGTTGGATTTCAAATATATCTAATTTTCAGTGCGATGTTTATGTTTTCGATGCCGGATCCACGGATGGCAGTCTGGATTTTCTTCACGCTAAGGCGTCCGGCGATCCGCATTTCCAAGTGCTGACACCCGCGCCCGGGCAAAACCGCTCGATCGCGGCGGGATTCAACGCGGGGGCTTTCGCTGCGCTGGACGAAACGCCTGCTGCGACGCATTTGCTGTTCTATGAGACCGATAACGCGATCTCTGGGGCCGAACCGGTGCGGGCGGCATTGTGCGAACTTGATGCCCGGAAAAATCTTGCGGCGTGCGGATTTACGGTCCGCCGTCACGATGGCCGCCCCGCTGGGGTCGGGATGCCGTTTCCCACCCTGCGGGCTTTTCTTGCGGGGAACCGCATCAGTCATTTTTTTCAAATGGAACGGATTCCCTATCAGTGGGAAAATTCCGTGGGCGGAAAATTCAGTTTTGTCGATGTGGTTTTCACCAGCCCGATCTTGGTGAAAGCCGAGGCCTGGAAAGACACTGCGGGGATGGATGCCGAGACTTTTCCATTTTCCGATTGCGATGTGGACTGGGCCAAAAGGTTGGCTTTATGCGGTTGGAAAATGGGGGTCATTAAAAGTTCTGATGTCATTCATGACAATAGGAATGCAATTTCCGATTGGTCCAAAAGCAGGGCGCTTAATTTTCATCGCGGTCGGCTGCGTTATTTCCGCCGTTACCACCAGTTTGCCATTTTCGCGGTCTGGCCCGTGGCGCTTCTTGTGAGGCATTGCCTTGAGTGGTTTGGGACCCCAATATTTGTCAAGAATAAAGAAAGGAGAATTCGCTTGAAGGAACAGTTCTCCAGCTTGATTAGCGGTTGTCTGAAGGGTTACAACTAAATCGTTCTACCAAAAATGTTTCATTCCATTAAAAATCATGTCCGCCGCCGCATGCTTGGGCTTCTTGGCCGAATCGAATCCGAGACTTCGGGTCATCCGCTGGAATTGGTTTTTAAAATTCTTCGCACGGATTCCCCGAAGCCCTGCATTGTTCAAATCGGCGCGTCCGATGGATCGTTGCATGATCCTCTCGCCAAATTTTTTGCGTCTTCGGATTGCCGAGCGCTTTTGGTAGAACCACTGCCCGGTCCGTATCAGCGCCTTGCGGCTAGGCACTCATCCCGTCCGAATATAGTGTGTCGTCAAATCGCTATTGATGAATGTGTTGGGAATAGATTTATTTTCACGCTCTCGGAAGATTGTCCTTACGCGGGAGAGCAACTCTCGAGTTTTTCGCGTGAGCATCTCCTTCGAAACGGTGTGAAAGAGCGACATATCTGGAGCATCGAGGTTTCTACGCTGCCATTGTCGCAACTTTTGGAAGAGGAAAACATTCGTGCCATCGACTTGCTGCAGGTTGATACCGAGGGCTTCGATCATGTGATCGTCACCATGGCCCTGGTTTTGGAAAACAAACCCCGTTTTATTAATTTCGAGCATCTCCATCTTGGCAAGGATGCCCGCTCGCGGCTCCATCAGGAACTCCGGCGCGCGGGTTATTCCTGGGTATTGGGCGGCTGGGATACCTTGGCTTGGCTCTCCGACGGTTCGGTCCCCAACGGCACCGGCGGGTAAGTGTGCATTGGCCAGTTTTAACGAATGAAGCGACTTTTCCGATCCGTTTTTAGAGCGCTCAATCTGGATATTTCCGGATTCGACCCAAGGTTTCATGCCCCGGCGCGCAAGCTACATTTGCTTCAAAGCCTTAAACTAAATGCTTTTTTGGACATCGGCGCGAACCAAGGTCAATTCGGCGGCTGGTTGCGCGGCAATGGCTGGCGCTGTCCGATCCATTCCTTCGAACCCGGAAGTCGGGCATTCGTTGCTTTGGAGTTGCGGGCCGACGGTGACCCCAAGTGGTTCGTTCATAAACTGGCGGTGGGGTCGGCTTCCGGATCGCTTGAACTCCATGTATCCCAAGATTCTTTCAGTAGTTCCTTCAAAGCGCCGACACCGACCAATCTGGCGTCACATCCGGCTGTCGGAACGGATTTTTCCGAAGTGGTCGAAGTGAAAACCTTGGATGAAATCCGCCGCGACTTGGTTCCCTCGGCGTCTTCATTTGCTTTGAAAATCGATGTCCAGGGTCATGAAAGCGAGGTTCTTGCTGGGGCAACGGAATCCATCCGGGATTGCAAGCTTCTCATCGTGGAGTTGTCCCTGAAAGAACTTTACCAAGGGCAGAAACTTCTCCACGAGCTTCTTCCGACGATCTACGGACATGGTTTTTATTTGACGGTGATCGAACCATGCCACGAGGACACCGCCCGTTTCGAGACCTTGCAGGTAGACGCATGGTTTCTCCAAAAGGCGTCGCACGCCTCGGTGCGGTGAAAACGTCGCAATTTTTTGAAAAGGTTACGGATGAAAATTCTGCTCTCCAGCCATGCCTTTTCCCCGAGCGTGGGCGGAATTGAAAAAGTTTCGTCCCTGCTTGCCCGAGCTTGGACGAACTTGGGTCACCATGTCGAAATCATAACGCAAACTGCTGGACCGGCCACTTGGGAAGGGTTGGGCGTCCATCGGAACCCTGGTCTTGGCACGCTGCGGCGGCTTGTGAGGTCCGCAGACTTTTATTTCCAGAGCAACCTCAGCCTTCGGACGCTTTTGCCCGCTGCGGACCAAACCGCGAAGACAGTAATCCTTCACCAAACCTACTTCCAGCCTTGGGGAAAACCCCCGCAAGCCGTCGGGCACCTGAAGTGGATTTTTTCCGCCGCATTCAAAAATCTGGCCATCAGCCATGCGATTGCGCTCCGTTTGCCAAGTTGCAGCGAGGTGGTGGGAAACCTTTACGACGATGTGATATTCCGTCCTCTTCCCTGCACTCCGCGCGATGGGGACCTCCTTTTCGTTGGTCGCCTAGTTAGTGACAAGGGAGTCGATGTGCTTTTGCAGGCCCTGAACATGCTTGGCACCAAAGAAAATCCGCAGCGACCCAAGTTATCCATCGTTGGAGAGGGGCCCGAAATGGACGCCTTGTGGGCACTCGCGCGAAGCCTGGGTTTGGAGTCCCAAGTGGAATTTGTCGGCCAGACCTGCGGCATGGAATTGGCGGGGTTGATGCATCGGCATCGCATCCTTGTAGTCCCTTCGGTATGGCCCGAGCCGTTCGGGCTCGTCGCGCTCGAAGGCGCGGCGTGCGGGTGTTTCGTTGTTGGTTCGGATGGAGGCGGGTTGCCGGATGCGATCGGGCCCTGCGGCATGACTTTCCGGTCGGGTTGCGCGGATTCTCTGTCCCAGACGATCGCGCAAGCCTTGGATGGACCGGGGCTCTCGCAGGATGCGGCAAACCGTCACCTTGCCGATTTCACTCCGGCGGTTTTCGCAAAAAAGCTCTTGGCGTACGCGCCTGTGGCGGTCGCGAAAAATTGAGATTCTTGGCTTGCAGGTTCCATGGTTGCACTTTCCCACCCCACCGCAAACAGCAATGTGCGCGAGGTCGCCCTCGCGCTTTTGGAGGGTGGATTGCTTGATTCCTTCCACACCTGCATCGCGGCGTGCGACGGGAATTTTTTCGACCGGCTCGGAGCGCTTCCGGGATTCGGGGAAGTGCGCCGCAGGAACTGCCATGCGGGATTGCTATCTAAGCTGAAGCTTCATCCCTGGCGAGAGGGACTGCGACTGATCGCACAGCGCTCTGCATTCCTGCAACCGCTTGCCTTAAGTTTCGCCTCGATCGATGAAGTTTATTGGTCGCTCGACAGGAAGGTTGCATATTATGTCTCCAAGCAACCCAATTTGGCTGGGGTGTATTGTTACGAGGATGGAGCATTAGAAACTTTTCGCGATGCCAAAAAAAATGGTATCAAGTGTATCTATGATTTGCCCATAGCCTACTGGCGTGTTGGAAGGGCACTTATGGAGCAAGAGGCAAAGCGCTGGCCTTCTTGGCGGCGCACGCTTGTTGGAGTGAGTGATTCTGCTGATAAACTCGCGCGCAAAGATGGAGAACTCGACTTGGCAGATATGGTGATTTGTCCAAGCCAGTTTGTTTTTGATTCAATACCTAAGAGAATTCGAGATTCAAAAAAAATTTGCGTTATTCCCTTTGGATCCCCGATTGATATTCAGCTATTGGATAAGAAAAAAGGAGAATCCTATTCCAAATTGCGTATTTTATTTGCTGGTTCAATGAGCCAACGAAAGGGGTTAGCCGATGTCTTTGCAGCCTTGAAGATGCTCGATCCTAAAAAATACGAGCTTCATCTGTTAGGAAGTCCAGTCACAGAAATGGAATTTTATCGGAATGAATATTCTAGTTTCATTTATCATCCGCCTCGTTCGAATGATAAGGTTCTTGAATTAATGCGCTCTTGCGATGTGTTCGTGCTTCCTTCGATTGTCGAAGGGCGTGCCCTTGTGCAGCAAGAGGCTATGTCTTGTGGATTGCCGATTATTGTAACTAAAAATGCTGGAGCTCAGGACCTCGTTGAGGATGGCAAGGCGGGATTTCTTGTTCCAATTCGTAGTCCGGAATCTATTGCGGAAAAATTGGAAATCCTCAACCGTGATAGGGGACTTCTTTCATCAATGAGTAGTGCTGCAAAAGAGAAAGCAAATCAACTCACATGGGCTTCATACCGTGTAAAAATTTCGGAGGCTGTTGGATCAGTCATTTCTGCATCGCGAATTTAGAATTCAGCAACCGGTGGGCGATTCACGGTTGGAGGAAAACTAACCATGGATTTCGGGCATGGGTGATCCCAGCAAGCTAGGATTGGCAGAAAAACAGCAAAAATCTGGTAAGCCTGCTTGCAGAATTTTTGTTTCTGCCCTGCCCCATTCGCGCCCTTCTTTTTCCTCTCTGCTCTCCGTGATCTCTGTGGTTAAATAAAATGCTTGTGGGTAGAATTATAAAATTGGTTAGAAGCTCTTCTTTTTAAATTTCAGATGACGCGTGAACGCAAAATTCAGCTCCTTCTTTGGAGCTATTTTTGGCTTCTCATTTTTGAGGGTGCTCTGAGGAAGTGGATTATCCCTGGATTATCGGATTCACTGCTTTTAGCACGAGATCCCATTTGCATTGCGGCGATTGTGCTGGTGTGGCCTTACATAATGCATGGTATCAATCAGATCTGTATCGTGACATTGTATTCAATTGCAGGATTGGCTATGGTATTGGCGATGCTTTTTGGGCATAAGGACTGGTTTACGGCATTATTTGGCGCACGTATCATACTGCTTCATTTTCCACTTATTTTTTTATTTGGAGCAGTTTTCACAATCGATGATGTTTGGAAATTTGCGAAAGCTCTTTTACTGCTGAGTATACCTATGACAGTTTTAATTGCTTTTCAGTTTTCGTTGCCTCAGGAGCATATTATCAATGTCGCGCCTGGGGGCGAGGGGAGTGCTGGATTTGCTGGGGCTTTAGATAAATTCAGACCCCCTGGAACCTTTTCATTTATCACTGGAGTATCAAGTTTTTATGGACTCACAGCGGCAGTTTTTGCGGCTTGGGTTACCTCTGGCCCGAAACCAGTTCCCAAGTGGATTTGGTTGAGTGCGGGAACGCTCGTTTTTGCCTTGCCACTGTCAATTAGTCGAACGTTGCTATTTAGCTATTCTCTGGTTTTGGCCTTGGCAGTTTTTGCTTGTCTTTTAGCGGGTAAAGCGATCAAAAACTTTTTTCTTGGTTTTGCTATTGTTTCGGTAACAGCAATAATTCTAGCTGAAACGCCACTTTTTAGTGAAGCTAGTCAGGCTTTCTTGGCGAGGTGGGAAGACGCAACAGAATTTGAAGGTGGGCACAGAGGAGTGATTGGTGTTTTGGATGAGCGAGTAGGTGGAGCTTTTAGGGATGGATTGGTCATCGCAAATGAATCACCGCTTTTTGGAAGAGGTATTGGAATGGGAACCAATGTAGGTGCTATGCGCTTGTCTGGGGCGGTCGACTTTCTCATTTCTGAAACCGAGTGGGGACTCATCATGGGAGAGTTGGGAGTTTTTGTGGGAACGCTTTACATTTTATTTCGAGTTTTTTTAGCAGTTTATCTCTTATATTTAGGAGTTAAAAATTCAATTAAAGGGAACACCTTGCCTTTGATCCTGTCTGCTTTTGTTTTGCCCGCTTTGGTCATCGGTCAAACTTCTCAACCGACTAATCTAGGTTTTATTATTTTTAGTGCAGGGTTGATGCTTGCTGCTTGTATATCTCGACAACAATTAGAAATCTCAGAACATTCAGAAAAAGAATTCGCTGAGGTATAGTGTCATTTTTTAAATGGATTTTAATAAGAAACATAATAGCATACTCATCTATCGTCTTGGTAGTTTAGGGGACACTATTATTGCATTGCCTGTTTTTCATGCGATCAAGCATTCTTTTCCTTCCGCTCGAATCACACTCTTAACGAATACGCCAGTTGCTTCGAAGGCTGCACCAATTCAGACAGTCCTTGGCTCAGATTACTTTTTTCAAGATGTTTTAAATTACCCTCTCCGAACAAGAAATCCTTGGATATTGCTGAAATTGCTTTTCGCAATCTTTCGCAAAAAAATCGACTGCGTCATTAATCTTAATGGATTTCGATCTGATTTTGCGACTTGGCGCGATCAGGCATTTTTTCGAATGGCTGGAGTTAAATCCTTTTATGGATTTAAATTATCTAACAAAGACAAGCATCCTCAAACTGACCCTTGCGCTGGGGAAGTAGAGTGGGAGGCATCTCGCCTTGCTCGTCGAGTCGCTTCATTTTCGCAAGTTGATCTTGACGACGATGAGTTTTGGGACTTGCGCCTTAAGACCGAGGAACATCATGAGGCAGAGTTGCATTTGGCAAAAGTTTACAATCATGATCGGTTGATCGCTTTTAGTATAGGAACAAAAGTTCAGTCTAATGACTGGGGAATAGCAAATTGGCAGGATTTATCTCATCGCCTCGCTGGGCAGTTGAGGGGCTGGAGCGCAGTGTTTTTAGGAAGCGCGGAGGAGGGAGAACAATCCGAGGTTTGTTCAAGCTTATGGGGGCGCAAGGGCTTGAATCTTTGTGGAAAATCTACGCCACGGGTAAGCGCGGCAATTTTAGCTAAATGTAAACTTTTTATTGGTCACGATAGTGGCCCAATGCATCTTGCTGGATGCGTGGGAACTCCCTGTGTAGCAATTTTCTCAGCTCGCAATCTGCCTCGGCAGTGGTTTCCTCGAGGAAATAAAAATGTTATCCTTTACAAAAGGACGGAATGCGCTGGATGTGGCCTAGAGGTTTGCACGATCGAAAAAAAGAAGTGTCTAATCTCCATAAGCGTAAAACAAGTTGAGGATGCTGTGCTTTCTCAGTTGCAAACATTGGGTGATTGAATTCTTAAAATGCTAATTATTAATGTGATAAATAGCATGAATCCTGCAAGTGGCGGTCCTTGCCAAGGGATTCGCAACTCGGTCAGTGCACTGGAAGAATTAGGCGTTCTAAACGAGGTGGTTTGCTGTGATTCCTCAGGTGAAATCTGGATCAAAAAGGATTCATTCCCGATTCATGCTCTTGGACCCGGAAAGTTTGGTTATGCCTACATTGCTAAATTGCAGCCTTGGTTAGAGCAAAATCTGTCCAGATTCGATGCAGTGATTGTGCACGGACTCTGGCAATGGCCTGTTCAAGCCACAATTCGAGCTTTCAAAAAGCTGAAAGCTAACGCGCCACCCGCCACCCGCCACCCGCCACTCTTTATCATGCCTCACGGCATGCTGGACCCCTGGTTTCAGCTTGACAAGTCTAGGCGCCTAAAAGCAATTCGCAATTCAATCTATTGGTGGCTCTTTGAGCGCCTTGCTCTGAATTCTGCGGACGCCCTATTATTCACTTGCGAAGAAGAGCTGCGCCTAGCTCGAACGACATTTGGCGGATACCGGCCCAAGCGGGAAGTCAATATCGGCTATGGAATTGCCGAGCCTCCTGTCTTCGAGATGCAAATGCGAGAAGCATTTCAAGGCAAATGTCCAGAACTGGGCAATAATCCGTATCTTCTTTTTCTCGGTCGCATCCACCCGAAAAAGGGCGTCGATTTACTAATTCGCGCTTTTGCCGAAGTCCTGAAAACTGAGAAACTGAAAACTCCACTCCCTCATTTAGTAATCGCCGGTCCCGGTTGGGAAACAAGTCATGGCAGGCAAATGCGCGAACTGATCGATACCGCCAACGCCGAAATTTGTTCTGAAAACTTCAACCTAAAACCTGAAAACTCACCTCGTATCCACGCGGTCAACATGCTCGAAGGCGATTCAAAATGGGGTGCATTTTACGGTTGTGAATCCTTTGCGCTTCCGTCCCACCAAGAAAATTTTGGAATTTCGGTTGTCGAAGCTCTGGCTTGCGATAAGCCTGTGCTTATTTCCAACAAGGTGAACATCTGGCGGGAGATTGCCCATGATGGGGCTGGTCTTGTTGAGGCGGATTCCGTGGATGGCACGGCGCGTTTACTACATCGTTTTTTGGTTGGGGAAATCAAACGCGGAGTTGGGGAGCGTTTTAGCGATTGCTTCCGTAGGCATTTTGAAATCCGAGAGGCTTCGAGGAAACTTTTGGAGGCGCTCAAATCCAGATGAAAAAGATATCAACATGACGCGGATGCGGTTGGATTTGTTTGATGCATCAGAGAACTTTGATCGCGGTCGCCCGACTTGGTTCGAGGCGGTCTGGTATCTGGTGAAGATCGTATTTTTTTTGAGCGGTCTGCCTTGGCCCTCGTCTCTGAAGTGCGCTTTGTTGCGGGCTTTCGGTGCAAAAATAGGGGATGGTGTTGTGATCAAGCCACGTGTGAATATCCACTTCCCTTGGCGGTTGGAGGTAGGTGCGCATTCTTGGATAGGCGAGGAGGTTTTCATCCTAAATTTAGAGCCAGTGCGAATTGGAACCCATGTTTGCATTTCACAACGGGCTTTCCTCTGCACGGGCAACCACGATTTTGCTAGCGTTAACTTTGCATATAGAAACGAGCCGATTTTCATAAGTGATGGCGCTTGGATTGGCGCATCCGTATTCGTAGGTCCAGGTGTAAATATTGGTAGCGAATCTGTGGTTCTTGCAGGCTCAGCTGTAGTTAAATCACTTCCTGCAAATATGATTTGCCGAGGAGGTCCAGCCGCTCCCTTAAAGAATCGTTGGAAGTAGTGCGATCTTCCATACGATATAGAAAAAGTCTTGAAATGGATTTTTACATTTTTTGTTGGACTTAATATTTTATCAGCATTTCACTGTGCCTTGGCACAATCTCCAGATTTGCAGCTGATACCTTGGTTGCCGAACGCGATTGCTACTTGGGCGAATGATTATCCAGCCTTTCGCAATTTTCCCGCATTTGGGGTTGTAGCGATGAGTTTGTATTTCTGCGTATTGAGTTGGTTTAAAAAACCTCATCTGCAAAGACTCATTGGACTCGCATTTTTCTGCTCGATCGTGGTTTCTGTTTTTGGAGTCCTGCTTGAGTGTCTACAGATTTGGTTGCCAACCCGCTTTTTCGATCCTTATGACATTCTTTGGTCGATCGCAGGGGCATTTGCTGGCAGCATTTTAGCTTTTTCGGTAAGTAGTTGCCTGATGGGTAGAGAATAATCTCAAAGGCTATTCAGACAGGATCACAGGAAAAACAGGATTTGACAGAATTTCAGAATTGCTCGCGCAGGCTTTAGCTGCGCGAGAGGGGCAGGCTCCTAAAATAAAAATTTTATCATGTTACCCACAAGCATTTTATTTAACCACAGAGGGCACAGAGAGCACGGAGTAAAAAACAGGTCAAACCGATGAATTCGCTCCGCGAATCTAGACGGAAAGCAAAGAGAGCCTATCGCAAGCCAGCTTGCTGAAGCTCTTTTTTTTTCATCATTCCCAGCCAACTGGGGTCATCCGTTGTTACCTGCATCCCAAACGCGCCTCGCTCGTGGATTGCTTATGAAGTAAGCCTCACGCAAGCGAGCTTGTAGGGGTCTTCTTTTTAGCCCATCAATTCCGGCGCGCCGGAATCCTGCCTGCCAAACAGCGAATTGCAGACTTGGTAGTTTTCTTTGTGTCTTTGTGGCTCCGTAAAAGTTTTAAACTTCTGGAAATCATGTTTATCCTGTCAATTTTCTCGTCCAATTTTTCTGTAAATTTTGTCAATTCTGTCTAATAAATCCTCCTGTCGATTGCTTGGGATTTCCATATCTCCACTTTCGATTAGCGACACCGTCGCACAGGCACTTTCTAGCGGCTTGATTCTTGCCCCATCGGGTCCCGGGCTTTGCGATCTGGAGACTGACTTGCACTATCGCGAGGCATTGGAAAGTGCCGACCTCAACCTCCCTGATAGCGGCCTTGCGATTTTACTGGCCCGCATTCTTGGGCTTGGCAAACTTCCGCGCACATCAGGTTTGGGCTTTTTGGAAGCCTTGCTTGAAAATACTGCTTTGCGCGAACCGAATGCGACTTTTTGGGTGATGCCATCGGAAGAAGCTCAGAAGCGAAATATTGCATGGCTGAAATCGAAACAAATTCCAGTCGAAGAGCAAAATTCCTTCATTGCGCCGGTCTATCCACGCATCGGACCAGTAATGGACGTTAGTCTTTTAGATGCTATAATAAAACAGAAGCCGCTATTCGTATTTATTTGCACGGGCAGTGGAACCCAAGAAAAACTCGGTTTTTGGCTCAAGCAAAATCTATCTTATCGTTCGACTATTTGCGGCATTGGCGCGGCCATTGGATTTCTGAGTGGGGATCAAATACGCATCCCCAAATGGGCAGACCGTCTCTGCTTGGGGTGGTTGCTACGATGTCTGGCGGAACCGACAAAATTCATTCCTCGATACGCCAAAGCCACGCGGCTCATTTGGCTGATTTTCCGCTACCGAGACAAGGCCCCGCCCATAAGGGAAAATTAGACAGAATCGTGTGACAACATGAAAGACTGCCGAAAGTAAGCCAATAGGGTGAGCTTGCGAATCAATTAATAAAATTAACAGAATAAGAACAGTGGAGAAAAAGTTCTCTCACAGAGGCACGAAGCCACAAAGGGAGATCCGCATTTCGCAATCCAGACCTTGTCACGCCGTAGTCGCGCAGCGCGTAGGCGGAATCTGTCAGTTGTCGCGCAGGGATCCAGTGCACTGGGACGGGCTAAAAACAAGACCTCTGTAAGCGTGCTTGCGAGAGTCTTGCTTTTATATCAAGCGTCTTTCGCATAGCGAATACCTGCGCGATGAGTCTTGAAAAATCCTGTCATCCTGTTTGATCAAACCAGTCCACCCAATTCTGTAATTCTGTCGAATTTCTCCGTATGAATCGGCAAACAAAATCCGGCCTGCCGGAATTTGGCGGAATCAAGAGCAAGAGCCTCGCAAGCTGGCTTGCAGAGGTCTGATTTGAATCCGCCTCATTCGCAAAGCGAATTCCTGTATGCTGGTTCCCTTGTCGTGTCTATGCCTGTTTTTTGTGGCTAAATCTCTTTCTGTCCGCTCCGTGCTCTCTGTGTCCTCTGTGTCCTCTGTGGTTAATCCCTAAACTGATTCGCTCTACCAAGCGGCCTTCAAACGGTCGCTTTTTTTATGCCCTCAATAAGCCGTGTTTTTCGGGAAAAGCACTTGCAGTGCGGTTTGGGCTACGATCGTTACATCCACAAGCGGCGTGTAATTTTCGATGTATTCCAGATCGGATTCGATTCGTTTCAGCACATCCTCATCGCTCTTGGCCTCCCCGCGCATCCCCCGCACTTGCGCCAAGCCGGTAATGCCTGGCTTGGCAACCGTGCGCACATTGTAGGCATTGAGAATTCGCGACCATTGCTCGTCGTGCTCTGGAATGTGTGGTCTCGGGCCGACAACGCTCATTTCTCCTCGAAGCACATTGAGGAATTGCGGGATTTCATCGAGCGATGTTCGGCGCAGCCAGTGGGCGGCGGGGAAAATGCGTTCGTCACCGCGCTGGGCCTGACGCGTGTCGGTTTCTTTTCCCACATGCATCGTGCGGAATTTGAAAATCCGGAATTCTCCGCCTCCGAAGCCTCGACGGGTCTGGCGGAAAAAGAGTGGTCCGGGTGATTGTATGCGGTGGAGCAGCCAGACGATAGCACACAGTGGCGGCATGATGATTCCCACAGCAAATCCAGCGATGGCGAGGTCGAACGCTCTTTTGACAACACGGTTGAAGGGGCTCTCCAGGGGTTCGCGGCGGAAGTGGACAAAGTTCAGACCATCGACCTCCGCGCTCCAGGCTCGCATGCCAAAGCGACGATTCAGATCATCCCAGAAAATCAATCTTGCCCCGCGTTTTTCGGCCAAGGCAAGCCATTGGTTCACCTCCGATTGGTCGCCCGGTGGCTCCAGACACAGCAAGACATCAGGGTTTTGCTGAAGCAGGATTTGGGAAATCTCACTGGTGTTTCCAAGAAACGGAATGCTCGGGTCGATCACCTGAAAATCTGAGGGGCCGCTAAAGCCGATCACACTGATGCCCATCCGGCGTTGGCGTTGCAACCACTCGATCAGGCGCTCTTTTTGGAAAATATCTTTACTCCGCGTAATCAAGAGAAACTTTTGCCTGTGGTTTGCCGCGAAAACCAGTGGCATGACCAAGTGGGGAGTGGCCAGATTGGTAAGGCATAGCGTGACATACAAAACCGGTAGCCAGGAGAAAAGGAACACGCGGGAGATGTCGCGGTCCTTTGTCATCACAAGGAAGAACACCATAACCGTCCCGATGAAAACCGTCTGCCTGGCTGCAAGCTTTAGGCGACCCCAAAACAACCCTGAGAGGATCGCCCCGTCTTCACCAGCGCGATAAGTGGCCCTGCCCAAAAGTGCGAGAACAGCTATTAATCCGTAGGTCGAATAGCCCAAAAAACCACTTGTCAGTCCGCGAATATCGAACAACGTGAAAAACCAATACCACCCGCAAAAACTGAGAGTAACACCCAATACTTGAAAAATGGTGTGTATGGCAGCAGCTCCTCTGTGTCTCTCGCTAATCATTGATTATAGTCAATTTTTTGCCAACGTATTTAATATGGGGAGCGCATTTCAGACACATAGAATTCATAGCAGGGAATCTCAAAAACGCCACTTCAGATAACGAAGTTCCCCTCTTGAGTCCGCCTTACTCTCAAAGGATGCACGCACACCGATTCCCTTTTCGTGTATTTCGTGGCTCAATCAAACTTGTCCTCCGCACCCTGTCTCCCTTCTGTAAATTTTGTCAATTCTGTCAAACCTCCGCTGATTTTCCTTCGCCTCTTAGAACCTTTGCGGGAAGTTTTCTTGGATGAGAAGCCTCCTTGATTTTCCGCTTACCGCCGCGCGTTGGTTCTTGCTTGGGAATGTGGTGGTCGCAGCCTGGCTTTACGGGGGCACGCGGGAATGGGCGAGGGAGTGGATTTCGTGGCTTTTGCTGGCGAACACGGCTCTTTTTGTTTTGGGAATTACAGCAAGGCTCCGTATGCCACGCAGTCCCCTGCCCGCCGCTCTGGGTCTGGGTTTTCTGCTGTTGCAGGGATGGTTCATGACCTGGAATGCCAAGCGTCAATTCATCAGCGTGGCACAAGTTTTTGTGGATCGCCGACAACCATGCCCGGGGTGGCCGGGGTTTATGGACGCGAATCTGGTGCTGCCTTCGATGCTTTTAACGACCGGACTGCTCGGGGCTTTCTGCGTCGCGTGCGACATGACCCCGAACCGGATCTGGCGTCAGCGCCTCTGGATCACGCTCGGAGGCACAGGTGTTAGCATCGTCATCCTTGGTCTTGCCCAGCGGTTCTCGGATGCTCCGTCGATTTTCTGGGATTTGGAACAGAACCTCGGTTGGACATTTTTCGGCGTGTTCCGGTATCACGCGAATGCCGGCAGTTTCATCAATCTTGTCCTGCCACTGATCGTCGGCTTGGCCGTGGCCTCCTTTTTCCGTGAGGGGGCGAGAATGAGCCGCTTGTTCTGGACCTTGGCGGCCTTGATCACTGCGGCGGCGAGTTTCGTCAATGTATCGCGGGCGGCGAATGTGCTCTGCGCTCTGCTTCTGGTGGGTATGAGCATTTGCATCGCTGGGGCTGCAACGAGGCGGCTCAGCTTGCCCCGATCACGCATTGGTTGGCGCCTCGCAGCAGCAATACTCGTTTTGGCGGGAGTTCTCGCCCTTTCCTTCGGTATGGAAAAAACCCTCATGCGCTGGGAAATGGGATCTTGGCAGATCCTGCGTGGAGATGTGGGGCGAACTCAGGCCTACGAAATCATGGCCCGTAGTGCCATTCCAGCCGCAGGTGCATGGGGATTCGGTCCCGGGACTTTCGAGCAAATGTTCAACATCCATCGCACGCAGATGGGCAGCAGCCTTGACGGTCGCTGGGACAAAGCCCATAGCGATGCCCTGCAAACCCCGATGGAGTGGGGCTGGGAGGGCGCTGGCGCATGGAGCCTGCTTCTCATCGGGGGGCTCATTCGGGGTCTGTGCTCAACGAAAAGAAATTGGCAGAGTGATTCTGAGATTGGTGTTCTCTCGGTGGCGTGCGTTTTTTCACTGGCTGGAGTGATGTTGCATGCGCTGGTGGATTTTCCGCTTCAGATCGCTTCTCTGCAGCTTTTCACGATGCTCGTGGCAGGTATTCTTTGGGGGAAGGAGAAAGCTTTGAGGAGCAAAGCAGAGGGTTAGACAGGCTGACAGGATTGACAAGATTTACACCACGGGGCAGGGGAATGTTCCTCTCGCAGAGTCGCGAGGACACAAAAGAAATTCAGCACTCCGCGATCCCCAATTCGAAATTGGACAGAATGAACAAAATTATCAGAATGGCCACCGGGTCCGCCCGATGCTCGGGTTGGCAGATCAGTCACATTGTGTCGCTGCAAGCGAGCTTGCGCGCAGCCGGGTGTCTGATTGCATCATTCGCTGCGCAAATGACCCTGCCTGCAGATGTGGATGGACGGAGCAAAAATCCGCAATGAAGGATGGCCTCTCACATAGGCACGAAGACGCGAAGGAAAATCAGGAGATGTAGACAGGATGACAGGATGGACAAGATTTACAGGATGGCGACAGGTTGCGCCCGATGCTCGGGCTGGCAAATCAGTCACCCTCTTTTGCTGCAAGCGGGCTTGCGCTCCACTGGATGCTTGATTGATTCATGCGCTGCGCAAATGACCCTGCCTGCTGGAATAATTGCGATCGCAAAATTCGCCCTCCGCAATGCGCATCTGCTATCCAGCTTTTCACGCGGGATTCCGGCATGCCGGCATTAGCAGGCTAAAAATAAGATCTCCGTAAGCTCGCTTGCGTGAGTCATGCCTTTTTACGCCGCGCCATTCGCGTAGCGAAAACCTGCGTGACGAAGTTGCTTCTCCTCCGTGCTCTCCGTGTCCTCGGTGGTTAATAATTCTTCGAAACTGATCCGCCCTCGCTTTTTTCCTCAAAAAAAATTTGCCTTATGAGTGCTTAAAAATCCTGTCATCCTGTCTAACCAAACCAGTCCGCCCAATTCTGTAATTTTGTTCATTCTGTCAAAAAAATCTGTCACAAAAAATTTGCGTTTTTGCCATGATTGCCTTAAGCATTATTCTTTAAACGGCGCCTACAATAGACTCATTAAAAAATCTTTTTCAAAAAACCCTAAAGTTTCACCCAAACCTGTCGATCTTAAATTATGGGAATGGCATTATCAGGACTCGCGTCGGGCTTCGATTGGAAGTCCATCGTGGATCAACTCATTGAAGTCAGTCGCGCTCCCCAGACTCGCATGCGCAAGGAGCAAACGACAAACTCCCAAAAATCCAGCGCTCTGGAGGATGTTCGCGCCAAGTTAGCCGCGCTCAAAACCAGTATTTCAAATCTCAATTCGCAGGACTCTTTGCTAAAAAAAAGCGCCACCATTGCGGATAAGAACTCCAACTGGACGGCGACTGCAATGAAGGATACGCCTGCCGGTGATTATAATGTGGAGATGATTTCGCAGGCCACAGCCTCTATATTGAAAGGAGCTTCTGGACTTGGATCTGCAATTGCCCCTGCCAACGCGATCAGTTCAACATGGATGGGGGCCACATTGACTGCTGGTAATTTTATTCTAAATGGTAATACGATTTCAATATCTGCAACAACGACTTGGAATCAACTTATAAATCAAATAAACGCAATTCCGGGATATTCTGCAAGCATCACAAATGATAAGTTTGTAATAAGCGGACCGGGAACGATCAATTTGGCTTCTGATTCATCGGCTCCCACAAACTTTCTCCAATTAGCTCGTCTTTTTAATAATGGATCAAACACAGTTGCCACTGATTCTGGAGGATTGGGTAAATGGCGCCTTGATGTTCCTGTTACACAGGCTGGGTCTAATTTTTGGTATTCTAACCTTTTTCAAGGCGGCACAATTAAGATAAATGGCCAAAACATTACAATAACTAACCAAATGACAGGTCAGGAAATCTTAGACGCGATCACAGCTTCATCTAGCGTAGTAGCATCCTATGATTCCGTAAATAACCAAATCATACTTAAAAACAAAACCCCTGGTAACACGGCTGTTGATGTTCAAGATTTTGCGCCGGGTTATGTTGCTCAAATATTAAAACTCAAGTCGGGTGCTGTAAACGGCAATGCAAGCTTGACAACAACAAATGGTCAGAATGCAGCCTTTCGAATTAACGGCGGCGGGGTTTTTCAAGCCTCTTCCGGGACGATCACTGAATCAGATCATGGAATAAAGGGCTTAACCATTTCAGCCCAGTCTTTAAGCCCATCTAATTCTACTCTAACATTTAACACAAGTCAAAATTCTTTAAAACTCGATTCTAACGGGTCTCCTATTCCTCCTAGTGCAGGTGCATATAGTTCAACGGCTTTAATTTTTCCATTAGGAGCAAGTAACTCATTATCAGTCGGGAGTGTCGTTTCTGGTCAGGGTATTCCAGCCAATACCACAGTTAGTTCTATCTCGGCCAATCATTCAGGGGCAGGGTATGACTTAGTTTATGTAAACAGTTTGTTTGGCTCCGCCATACCCTCCGGCACTCCGATAACCTTTACCGACTCCTACACCCCCACAAAAATCACCGTTGCCGGCGACACCTCGGCCGCCAAAGATGCCTTGAATGATTTTGTTTCTAAATACAACTCTGTTCAGGACACGATTGAGAGATATACAAAAGTGACCACCTCTGGAAGCAAGGTTACCTCTTCGATTCTTTCGGGAAATCGTGAGTTGAGTGATATTGCCCGGAAGCTGCGGACGGAACTTTATACATCATCCGGTCTTACTGGCACTGTGAATCGACTGTCGGATCTGGGTGTCACCTCTTCGGGTATTCAGAATACGGTTTCCTTCAACAGCAGTGTTCTAGATGCAAAATTGGCGTCTGCGTCTGATGACGTGACAGCATTTTTTAACGATGTCGGCACAAATGGGTTTATGACTCGCCTCAAAACCAATTTTCTGGATAAATTGGTGACTGATGCTGGGTCAGCGACTGGCGGACTTCAGACGCAATTGACGAATCTCACGAAGCAAAATACGAGCCTCGATAAGCAAATCGAGGATGTGGAGCGCAGATTGACCGCCCAGCGGGCGACTTTGGAAGCTTCATTCATTGCGATGGAGAAATCGCAGTCCAGATATCAACAGCAGGGCTCTTATCTCTCAAAAACATTTGCCAATGGAAATTAATTTCTAAACTTTTCCGCTTAACATCCGATCTAAAAAATAAGAGTATAAAAAACACCTATCAATGGCCAATTTTTGCAGAAATATCAATAAACAAACACAAGGAGAATTAAAATGAACAACATCCATCCCGTTGTGCCTCAGACAGCACCTCATTGGCCCGAAGTCAATGCGGCAACCGCCAAGTCCAACATGTCCACACCTCAAGTTGGAGCCGCCGAGGTTCCGATCAAGGACTCCGTTATTGCCACCGGCAAAACGGAACTACCCGAGAAAAAAACAGCAACGGATACTTTGGAAGCTCCGCATCGCGAAATGGTGCGGGAGTGGCAGAACAGCCATACAGAGGTGCGTCCAGGTATGGTGTCTAAAGGAATCGATTGGAATCTCGATCCAACCTATCCCTCGTTGAATGTCCTCAATGGCATCGCCACGATGCTCGTGGGATCTGTGCTCAACGATTCAGGATCGAATCTGAAGGGGCAAATAACCCCTTAAGATATTTCTTGAAAAATTCGTTAGGCAGCATACATTAATCAAAATTACCTCGTTTTGAAATCTTCAAACCCTCTTCATATTTATCGCAAAACGGCTGCAACGACTGCTTCTCCCGGTGAGTTAGTTCTCATGTTGTTTGATGGCGCCTTGCGATTTATGACAGCGGCCGAACTTGGGTTTCAAGAAGAAAACTTTGCGCGTCGAAATGAGCTAATTCATAATAATATCATGCGCACTCAGGCTATTATCACTGAGTTGCAAGCGACCCTGAATATGGAGAAAGGCGGAGAGTTTTCCGAGAATCTCTACCGCCTTTATGATTTCATGCAGGAGCATCTGAATCAGGCAAACCGTGGAAAAAATCTTGAAAAAATCAAGGTAGTAGTAGGCTTTATGCAAGATATTCGCGACGCTTGGTCGCAGATGCTGCTTCAGACTGCCACAGAGCAAGTTGAGGCCGCCGGTGGCGGGATCACCGGTCAGGGTTTTGGTGCCAAATGCTGATTAAAAGACAGGAGCCAACGCTTGTTCCTACTCAGACCGATCGTCTAGAACAACTACTCTCGTTTTATGAAAGTAACCTCCAATTGGAGGTTTTTTTTATTGGTCGAAGGGAGTTCGACAAATTGGTGGAGTTGCTGCCAACACAAGGTAGTCTCATCGAGGCCCTCACCGAGATTCTCGCGAACTTGAAGTTACCTCCTGTGGAATCCCAAGCTCTGCAAAAACGCCTGGAGGCTGCGGATCTCCTGCGAGATTCCAACAAGCAGACCTTGGACCAAGCGATGCAAGAGGTGAGTGCGGAATTGGAGCAAATGAACGGCGCCCGCCAGCGCATTCGCCAAATGCGCCAACTCTCCAAGTCCATGTATCAGGATACAATCGCTCCCGCTCGCCTGCAAAATTGGGCCTAGCACTGAGCCACTTCGTTGAAATTTGATAGGATAATGAGTGCACTCCCACTACGTATCGGAATGACGCTTGGTGATCCGGCGGGTATTGGGCCTGAGGTTGCTTCCGCTGCATTGGGGTCTATCCAAATTCCTGAGGGAATTTGTGTGGATGTGATTGGTTCGAGCCAGGGGCATACTATGGGCAAGCCTACTGATGCCTCAGCCCGTGCAGCGCTGGATGCCATGGAGGAGGCCGCGAGGCGCTTGCTGGCTGGTGAGATTCAGGCAGTGGTGACCGGGCCTGTCTGCAAGCATGCTCTGCATCGCGTGGGCTTTGAATTTTCAGGTCAGACCGAGTTTTTTGCGGCAAGGGCCGGAGTGGAGGATTTTGCGATGTGTTTGACCGGCGGGGCGCTGACTGTGGCCCTTGTGACGGCGCACGTGCCGTTGGCGCGAGTCGCTTCGTTGCTGAGTTTGGATGAAATCGTGAGGGTTGGTCGCTTGTTGCAGGATTTTTTGGTGCTCAGAGGCAAAAAAAATCCCCGCATTGCGGTGGCTGGCTTAAATCCTCATGCGGGCGAGCAGGGCGACTTGGGGCGTGAGGAAATCGATATCATCACACCTGCGGTGGCTTGTTTAAGGCAGCTGGGAAGCTTTGTCGGGCCGCTGCCGCCGGATACGCTTTTTCACAGGGCGGTGGAGGGGGATTTCGACGGAGTGCTCTGCATGTATCACGACCAGGGGTTGATCCCGCTGAAGCTGCATGCGTTTCATGAAGGTGTGAATGTCACGCTCGGCTTGCCATTTATTCGCACGAGTCCCGATCATGGCACGGCTTTTGATATCGCGGGTCGAGGCGTTGCGAGGCCTGATAGCATGAGGCAGGCGATTCGACTCGCGGCGGAATTGGCGCTGGCGCGGTCGGTTTAGGCGACCGGACGGATGAGGCGCTGGATATCATCTGCAAAATCCATGCGGTCTTCTGGAACGGCGCGGTCGATGTAGAGGATACCTCGGGTGTGGTCGAGTTCGTGCTGGATGGCGCGGGCGAGAAGGCCGTCGGCTTCAAATTCGATGGTGGCTCCATCGAGGCTGAGGGCTTTCACACGAACTGAGAGTTGGCGTGAGACATTGGCTGAGAGTTCCGGAAAACTGAGGCAGCCTTCGCTCTCGATGTGAACTCGTCCGAAGGTTTCCACCTCGGCGTTGAGGAGCACCAGAGGCATGAGGGACTCGAAATCAGCCCGCTTGCCGCCGATACGCATGGCACTGGGGCGCTTTTTCATTTGAGGCACATCGAGAACGAACATCTGGAGCGGCATTCCGATCTGTTGTGCCGCGAGTCCCAAACCCTCGGCCTCTCGCATGGTCTCGATCATGTCCATAGCGAGTTGGCGGATGGAGTCGTCAATCTGGTCGACACGTGCCCCCGGCGTGCGCAGAGCGGGGTGGTCAAAAGTGGTGATTTCAAGGATCATTTTGAGGATTCGGGTTGGGTGAAGGTCGGCACATCGCGGAGACCGGCGGCTTTGAGTGAGTCGAGTATTTTTACCACGGTGCCGAAAGGGGCCTCCCGGTCGGCTTGCATGGCAATGCCCCGGCTTGGCTGGGTTTCCCGGATCTTTTGCAAGGTGGCTGTCAGATTTTCGATGGTGACGGGTTTGTCATCCAGCGTGATTTCCTTTTCGGACTTCACTCGCAGCACCGCGGGTTCTTTCTCTGAGGAGGCACTTGCCTCGGCGGATTTGGAATCGGGCAGGTTGATCTGCAGCTGGGGCTGCGGCTTTCGGAAGTTTGTGGTGACGATGAAAAAAATCAGCAGGATTGCCAAAATATCGATGAGTGAAACGATATTGATGAACGGGCTGCGGCGTTTTCGCGTGTAGAACTGCATTTCGCTCAGGCGGCTATTGAGGTTGGTAAAGCTTGGCGAGCAGGCTGGCTGCGATGGATTCCATCTCGACGGCCAGCATTTCGATCCGGCGCTGAAAATAGCTGTGGGCAATCAGGCTGGGCACGGCCACGCCGAGTCCGGCGATGGTAGTGTTCAGGGCTTCGGAAATACCTCGCGCCACCAGCACGGGATCGCCGTTGTTTCCGAGTGTGGCGAAAATACCCACTAGGCCCGAAAGCGTTCCCAGGAGACCGAGAAGCGGGCCGGTGCCTGTAGCAATTTCCAAGATAACGAGGCCTTTTTCCATGCGGGCGATTTCATGTCTGGCACAGGTCTGGACGGCTTCCAAATTTTCTGATTTTGACCAGTTCAGATGCGAGATGAGTCTTGAGAGAATGAGCGAGATGGCCGAGGGATGCCGCTCCATTTCCTCCTGCAGGGATTGTAGGGTTTGTCCAGGCCGCAGGTCATCGACGGCTTCCGCGACCTGTCTGGGAATAATGGCACTTCCGCGGAGTCGCCAAGCGCGGAGCAGAATCGATGTGAGCGTCAGGATCGAAAGCAAAACCAGCAGCACCATGAAGGGGCCGCCCTTTTCGAAAAAATCGGCAATCGCCGAAAGCGTCGTTTGAGATGTCATCAGTTACCTATGATCGTAAACGAGAAGTCGATTTCGAGGCGACCGTTTTCGATCAGCTTGGCGACTTCCTGCGGCATCGGAGGGATTTCAGCCTGGACGACCGAAGCAAGGCTGACGGAGGCGAAGCTCTCATTCGAGGAGTTGGAGAGCACCTGTGGGGACTTGATTTTTCCCTCTGGAGTCACGGTGAAGCGGATGTCTACCGTCCCGATGTTCAGCAGGCCCATTTGCGAATTCACATAATAATACCATCTCGAGCCGATGGCGTCGGAGACCTGTTTTTTATAGCGCCCCAGTGGTGTGGCATTCGCTTCCAGCGAGGCTTTGCCACGGTTTGAGACATTGCCGCGCAGGCGAGTCACGCGGGTTTCCGGTTGGAAACCGGATTCCGAGCTCTGGCTGGGGCGGGTTGCTGTTTTTGCCTTCAGTGCTGGTGTCGGCTTGGGAGTTGGCTTCGGTGCTTCAAGGAGAGCCAGATCGGTCTCAATGCGCGGGGTGGGGGAGGGCTCAGCCTCCGGCACCGATTGCTCTGCGGCTCGCGCAGTTGGCATTGGTTGAGCGGGCTTCTGACCCGCTGTGTAACGCTGGTCGCGCAGATCGAGGCCTGGGTCCTCGCGGCCTTCGAGGGATGGCATCGCCTCCTGGCCAGTGGGCGGGGCTTCGCTGGCAGCGATGGAATCATTATCCGACTCAAAAGCCGCCTCCTTATTTGGCTGGGTCGCGAGTTTTTCCTGAGGCGGAGTGCTCACAAATCGCGATGGTGCCTGCGAAGCCGGAGGCATGGGGAGAATGGTGAGCTGGGGTGGTTCTTCGAGAACTGGGCTTGTTTCTTTGCGAATGCCAGCTCCTTTCAAAATGACAAAAGCCACCGCCAGTAGAAAAAAAAGATGGATGAGCAGCGAGGCAAGAAGTGCTGCTGCTGTCTCCCAGCGCCATGTCTTTCTTCTAATGCCCACTGAATTCATCCGGGCAGGTTAGTCCCAGTTCGCGCTCTCGGCAATTCCATGTCTTGACCATGCAAGAAGTCGCGTGACATCATGCTACCTTAGTAAAAAAACCTATCTCTACCGTGGACATCAAAGAAATTCGCACACTCATCGACCTCATGAAGAAAAACGGCGTTGGCGTTTTCAAAATGGAGCGGGATGGCTTCAAAATCACGCTCAAGACAGCCGGTGCCGTTGGGCCCACCCAGTATGTCACCAACCAACCGGTTTTTTCGGTCAGCGACTCATCCGCGCTTCCGGCTATCGCCGCAGAGGCCGCGGCTTCGACTTCAGCTCCCGCAGCAGTTTCGGGTGGGATCGAAATCAAATCTCCCATGGTTGGCACTTTTTACTCTGCACCATCGCCGGAATCTCCGGCTTTCTTGACGGTTGGCCAGCAAGTGACCCCAGACACCGTTATTTGCATCATCGAAGCTATGAAGGTCATGAACGAGGTGAAAGCCGAGGTCTCTGGCGTTGTGACGGAAATCTGCGCCGAAAATGGCAAGCCCGTGCAATTCGGTCAGCCACTCTTCCGCCTCAAGTAATCCCTCGGCTACCCCGCCATGTTTAAAAAAATCCTGATCGCCAATCGCGGCGAAATCGCCCTTCGTATTATTCGCGCCTGTAGGGAACTGGGAGTCCAGTCGGTTGCCATTTACTCGGAGCCAGACATCGACAGCCTCCATGTGCAGCTCGCCGACGAGGCCATTTGTATTGGCCCGGCTGTCAGCTCGGAGAGCTACCTTAAAATCGACCGTATCATCAGCGCTGCGGAGATTTGCGATGCCGACGCGATCCACCCTGGGTATGGATTTTTGGCCGAGAACGCGCACTTCGCCGAGGTTTGCGCCAGTTGCAACATCAAGTTCATCGGCCCCACGCCGCAGGCGATTCGTTTGATGGGCGACAAAAATTCCGCCCGCGATTGTGCTCGCAAGGCTGGTGTGCCGATCTCGCCCGGTAGCGACGGCACGATCGATACCGAAGCCGAGGCGCTCCGCATCGCCCGCAAAATCGGTTTTCCCGTGATGATCAAAGCCGTCGCCGGTGGCGGTGGCCGCGGCATGCGCATCGCGAGCAATGAAGGCAGCCTGGTGCAAGGATATCACGCCGCTCGCATGGAAGCGGAGAAGGCATTCGGAAACGGTGCGGTTTACATCGAGAAGTTCATCGTTAACCCTCACCACATTGAATTTCAGGTCTTTGGTGACGAACACGGCCGCGTCGTGCATCTCGGTGAACGCGACTGCTCACTCCAGCGCCGCAACCAAAAGATCGTCGAAGAGTGCCCATCGCCACTCATGTCACCCGAGCTTCGCAAAAAGATGGGCGAGGCATCGATCAGTCTCTGTCAGAGCGTCGGCTACACAAATGCCGGCACCATCGAGTATCTCGTGGACGATGACGGGAATTTCTACTTCATGGAAATGAACACCCGCATCCAGGTCGAGCACCCGATCACCGAGGAGGTCTACGGATGCGATCTCGTGAAGCAGCAAATCCAAGTGGCTGCAGGCGAACACCTCAGTAGCTATGTTGTTGAAGCCCAGCCTCGCGGTCATGCCATCGAGTGCCGTATCAACGCCGAGGATCCAGAGAAAAATTTCCAGCCTTGCCCAGGCAATATCGGCCTCTACTACGCGCCAGGCGGGCGAGGCATCCGTATCGATTCCCATGCCTACGCTGGCTACCCGATTCCGTCGAATTACGATTCGATGATCGCCAAAGTCATTGCCACTGCCTCCAGTCGCACCGCTTGCATCAAGCGCATGTCAAGGGCTCTCAACGAATACATGATCACTGGAATCAAGACCACGATTCCCTTCCAGCAAGCGATCATGCACAACGAGTCCTTCCGACAAGGCAAATACCACACTGGCTTCGTCGAGCAACTCCTGCGCGACGGCGTGCCGATGATGCGCTGAGTTTCTGCTGCGCAGATACCCGTCAGATGACTTGCCAGGCGGGTTTGTTGTCGAAGACCCAGCGGTAGTAGTCGGTGCGGGTGAGTTCGGATGCGGCTTCTTCGTCGAGGCAGAAGATGGCAGAGGGGTGGAGCTGGAGCGCGGAAGCGGGGTTCATCGAGGTGATCGGGCCTTCGACGGCTTGGGCCACGGCTTGGGCTTTATTTTTTCCTGTGGCAAGAAGAACGGTTTTGCGGGTGTCGAGGATGGTTCCGATGCCCATGGTGATGACATGGAATGGCACCGCGTCCTCGCTGCCGAAGAAGCGGGCGTTGTCTTTCCGAGTGCGGGCGGTGAGGGTTTTGATGCGGGTGCGGGAGGCGAGGGAGGATGTCGGTTCGTTGAAGCCAATGTGGCCGTCAGTGCCGATGCCGAGGAGCTGGAGGTCGATACCGCCTGCTGCGCGGATTTTTTCCTCGTAGCTGCGGCAGAATTTTTCGGGGTCCGCTGCCATACCGTCTGGGATGTGAATATTCGTCGTGTTGATGTTCACATGCCGGAAGAGATTCTCGTGCATGAAGGCGTGGTAGGACTGCGGATGGTTGGCTCCGACGCCGATGTATTCGTCCAGATTGAACGAGGTGATCTGCGACCAATCGAGGTTTTGCTGGATGAGTTGTTTGTAGAGTGGCACGGGTGTTCCGCCTGTGGCGAGGCCGAGAACCGCATTCGGCTTGGTGCGGATGAGGTGGGTGAAGAGGCGTGCGGCCATGCCAGCGGCCGCTTCGGCATTGGGTTGGATGATGACTTCCATAGGGTGTTTTAAAAATAAGGATTCAGAGCCGTGCAGACGCTTTCTTCGAATCGGCGGATCGCTTGGCAAGTGAACTCCACCACGCTGAGCGAGTCGTCCCGAATCAAGGGCGTGAGATCCATGCCAACGAGCACCTGAGTGGATTCATCGCCTTCGCGTGGCTCGTAAAATGTGGCATTCGCCGAACGGCGGCCTGTCACAGCGATGTCGTAGCGTTTTCCACCGACGATCTGTGAGGCGAAGACAGTATTGAGTCGGTTGGCCAGATCGTCGTGGCCGCTCACATCCATACGGACTTTTTCCGAGTCGAGCATCCAATCGAGATCGCGCCAAACTTCACATCCAATCAGTTGCTTTGGTCGTTCCGCGAGTGGGAGGGCGCGGAGCGCGTGCAGGACAGAGGCAAAAACTCCCAAGTGGGTCCTGTGTTTGTCTGCCGGGCTGTGGGTGTAAATCACTTCAGGCTGCGTGACCTTTAAAACCCTTATCAAATCCTCGCGAAGGCGGGTGTCGGCGGGATCAGTCACCGAAGAACTCGGGTAGCCGAGCTGAACCATCAATCCAAACTGGCCAATCTCGGCGGCCTCGTTCTGTTCGCTCGCTCGCGCCTTTCCGAGTTCCTCAGGGGTCATGTCGGCGAAAACCCCGCTGCGGGAACTGCCCTTACCGTCGGTGCAGGTGACTCCTCCAAACCAGCGGTCGCTACTGTCCATGCACTGCACGATCCCGTGGAATGCCATGAACTCCAGATCGTCATGATGCGCTCCCACACCGAGATGGGTGACCCGCGAAGCGGCCTCCGGTAAAGGGCAGTCGTCGGGGACAAAGACTTGTGCCGCTGTGTTGGAAAAAAGTTCAGAAGACATCTCATTTAAGAAACCAATAAACCGCACTCGTTGGGAGTCGGAACTCGCTTTAAAAATCTTCTCACACGACTTTCAAAAAAAACAGCCAGATCATCATTTGGTTTTTTCTTTGTCCGTGACGCCTGATGTCCGATGAGGCGATTCGCAGCGGGCGAGTGCCAATCCACAAAGGGCTAATCCTGATCTTGTGCGGGCAGGTGGGCTCGGCATAGTTCGCTGACCCATGTTTATTTTTAATGGAGTCATCCTCGGTCTGGGCCTGTTCTTTTTGGGCCTCCAGCTCACGGGGCAGAACATGCGAGCTTTGAGCGGTGGCGGCTTTCGCCAGCTTGTGCGGGGAGCTACGGGCACACCATGGCTTTCGGGCGTTTGCGGACTCGTGGCCGGAGCGCTCATGCAGAGTGCCACGGCTGTCACATTTATTCTGGTGAGCATGGTGGGCAGCGGATTGATCAAGTCGGCCTCTGCGAGGGTTATCATGGTGTGGTGCAATGTCGGACTCACGGCGCTGGCATTCCTCGCGGCGTTCAATATCCATCCCATTGTAGCTTTCGTAGTCGGTGTTGCTGGCATTGCTATGGGGTCCGTGCGGCGCAAGCCGTGGAACACCATAGCGGGTGCTGTGCTGGGTGTGGGAATTATTCTTTTCGGCCTGGAACAGCTTGGCGCTGGATTGGCACCGTTGAAAGACGAGGCGTGGTTTCGTCAGGCGATCGAAGTTGCTCTTTCCTCTCCGCTTCAGGCCTTCGGCATTGGCATCGCGGCGGCCGCATTGCTTCAATCCAATACCGGCGCGGCAATGGTCTTGATCACCTTGGCCGCAGGCGGTGCCTTTGGAGTCGCTGAGGCTGCACCCGCGATCTATGGGACAAATCTCGGGGCGATCGCGCTGCGGGCATTCTTGGCGCGCGGCCTCAGTGGCTCGGCAATCCGCCTCGTGCGCATGGAAGATTTATTCTGCGTCTTCAGCGGCCTGCTGATGATGGCATTGTTCTTCTTGGAACGGGCTGGCATTCCGCTTGTGCAGGCCTTTGTCAATTCCCTGCATGGCGGGGATGCCATGCGATTGGCGGCGGTATTTCTGCTCTCAAACCTGATTCCTGCTCTGGTCTTGAGCCCTTTTCTTTCGCACTGCGAGTCGTTGCTCAAACGAGTCTGGCCGAGTGATGCCGCCGAGCGGCCGGGTGAACCGAAATTTCTCCGCTCCCAAGCGCTCGCAGATCCCGAGACCGCCTTGGATTTGATTCCGAAGGAACTCGGCCGCCTCTTTGGAAGCCTGAGCTTAGAAAACAAGCCGTCGGTTGCTGATTCGGATTCCCATGAAATGCCCTCATTCATCCAGCTTGGAGCGGCAATCGAAGGCTTCTGCGTCCGCTTGGCCTCGGAAAATCCGCTTTCTCAAAATCAATCCTTACGCCTTCAGCGCTGCCGGGCCTGGTTGCACACTATTCGCCACATTGGCGAAGCATCGGGCGAGCTCGCCGCATCTCTTGCCGCGCTGCCTCCAAGCGCCGAACCTTGTTCCAAGGGTCTTCTCGACTGGGTGCGGGCCAATATTCTCCTTGGAGCCGAGGCCACGGCATCGATGGATCCTCAGAAAATCCAGGAGTTCTTTGAATCCAGTAAACAAAAAGTTCCCGCCGTTCGTGCCATGCGGAAAAGTTTTTTGGAATCCTGTGGAGAATTTTCTCCGGCAGGAAATCTCGAAATGTCATCCCTCGTTGACAACTTCGACATCACGGCCTGGCTCATTCACCGGCTTTCCAAATTGCAGGTGAAGGCGATTCAAGCGGCACCCGGTGCGGTTGGTTTCTGAGAGCGGCTTTGGCTGGTCGGTGCGGCCGGGTTCCAATCATCTTTGTTTGGACAATGGGCTGCCTGCTCGGCGCTGGCACTGTTTGTGACTTCGGCATGAAAAAGGGCCGCCAGCTGTTTGCTGGTCTCGGTATCATCCAATACACCAAATTCACGCAGATCGGCTTCAAATAAACGCAGGCCGGCGATTTCCTGCACCGGCAACCATTCGTTGATGTGCCTGTGAATCGAGCGCAGGTCAGTGTTTGCGGGCTCCTCGTCCTCAATCAAAATCGACACATCATCAAGCCCGCCACTAGAATTCTGAGGTGTGACCGGCATCGCCGAGATCTGAATCCAACCATCCGGACGCATGGAGCGAGAATCACCCGCTAGCCAGAGGAGAACAGCACCGTCGATGAGGCATGTGCGGGCGCGCATGTGCAGCCGCGTTTGAGAGGAGCGGTTTTGCAATTCCTCAAAAAGCATGAGCGCATTGTCATGGAGAAGGATTCCCGGACCTATGAGCTCTATCGTCAAATCCTGCGGTGTGTTTGCCAATGCGCCTTCCAGAATCGCAAGAAGGCGGGCTGGATCCCTCTCGGCGAGATTGAGGTGAATCTTCTGATTCCTTTCCGGGATGATTGGAATCGCATGGGCTGGCGCATCGAAATGGAATTCCGTCTGCGTTGCGGGTCCTTGCTGGGACTTGTTCTGAGGACGGATGAGTTTCAGGGCGGCGCTGATGAGTTGTGTAAGCGTGTTGTTCATTTCGCTGCACAGGCTACTAACCTCGGTCGGACATCCGCTGGGGGAGTGAAAAAAAGAATGGGAAAAATTTGGCCTAAACATCGAATATTCATTTTAGTGAATATCATGCATGTTTTAAGTTGACGATCGCTGTTGTAACGGTAGATTATTCATTATAATGAACGTTGATCTTTCGGAAATTTCGAAAACATTACGAGAACGACGCCGCGAGTTGGGGGTGACCCAAGCCGATTTGGCGAGGCTCTCAGGACTGAGCCTTCATGGATTGAGTGATATCGAAACGGGTAAAGGAAATCCCACGATGGAGACATTGTTAAAAGTTTTTCAAGTGCTTGGGCTCCAGATTTTGCTGAAGCCCGCTCCACCCGGGGCCTACACGAGCGCTACGGAGGGAAATGAGGAATGATGAGCGAGCGGCGCGGGATCGTTCTGCTCGATAAACAGGACTGCGGGCTGATCGAGGAAACCGAGAGGGGATACCGCTTTCATTATCTGAAAGAGTTTCTGGCCAGTCCGCATCCGCGCGCCATCAGCCTGACTCTCCCCTGCCGGGCGGAACCCTACGAGGCGGAGCAACTCTTTCCCTTTTTCTCCGGTTTACTGGCAGAGGGGACGCTCCGGGAGATTCAGTGTCGGACTCTCCAGATTGATGAGAATGATGATTTCGGCCTCCTCTTGGAGACGACGGGTGGAGATGTCATCGGTGCCGTGACGGTAAGGAGGCTTGAACCATGAAGTCCGTCTGTCTCTCGACCTTGAAGCCGATCAAAGGTTCAGGGTATTCGTCCGCTGCCCGCAAAAACTTGTGGGGTGGGGCGCAGGTCGCGTGGCGACTACCATTTGACCGCGCTGCATTCCAGAGCTTTCGCGGAGAAAACTCGGGACGCATGTCGATTTCGGGAATTCAGGAAAAAATCTCGCTGCGCCTCGTGGCCCAAACCCTCGAACCGACGACGCAGGACGGCACGCACCTCCTGAAGCCGATTCCCATTGCCATGGCCGCAGCGCTTGAACTCCCGGAGGATGTTCCCGCCAACGAGCACCTGACCATGCAACTGGCTGCGCAAGTTTTCCGTCTCAGCACGGCGCCTTGCGGGCTCGTTTTCTTTCCGGACGGCGCTCCCGCGCTTGTGGTGAGACGATTTGACCGCGCCGTTGACTCCGGCGGTAAGTTGCGGCAGGAGGACTTTTGCCAACTCTCCGGACGGAGCGTGCAAACCGCCGGGAGAAATTTCAAGTATGAGGGAAGCTATGAGGAATGTGGGCAGATTGTTCGCAGCTTCTGTCCGGCATGGAGGATCGCTATCGAGCGTTTTTTTAGGCAAGTCGTCTTCAATTATCTGGTCGGCAATGGGGACGCTCACCTCAAAAATTTTTCCCTACTCGAAATGCCATCCGGCGACCATGCACTGAGCCCCGCCTACGACTTACTGAGCACCTCACTCCACCTGCCGAATGAATCGCGCCTGGCTCTCGAACTTTTTCACGGGGACTTCGCCACGCCGTTCTTCCAAGCCAATGGATTTCACGGCTACGAGGATTTCCTGGAGCTATCGCGGCGATTCGGGATCGCTGCGGAGACCGCAACCACCTTTCTTGCCACGCTGCCAGAAAAGCAATCCGCTGTGAAAGACCTTATCGACCGCTCGTTTCTGAGTGAGGCTGCCAAGGCCCGCTACCGTCAAATATTCGACGACCGCCTGCTCGCGCTTCGCCCCTATGGTGCCGTGTAGTCGAGGTTTTCCTCGCCGCCCAATCTATGTCGGCGAAGTCGCCTGATAAATCCCGGGTCCCCCATCTTGAAACCGGGCGATGCCGATGCTCTCCCACGAAATCGCCGCGCCCACTCGGAGGGCTATTCTCCAGCATGGCCCAAAAGAACAACAAAAATCTGACCTCAAACACAAAATTCGGACAGGTCCGATCCTAGGCGTCTGAAAAAAATGCACGATTGGGATTGCAAGAGGTGGGATGCTCTCTTTATTAAAAAAAGGGTCGGTCGCATGCTGCAAACATGCGACCGACCGAGGAGTTTCGCGGATGGTTAGGCACCACGCTCACCTTGGCGGGTTATGCCCGCACGGGTCTGTTCCTATGCCGACCTACGCGGCGTCCTACTTGGCAGCGACAGCTTCGGACTGGTCTTTCTTCAAGCGGGTCAGTCCGGACTGTCTTGCCGAGCGGATCTTGTAACCGATCGAACCATAGAGAGGAGAATCCTCCCCGTGTTCGGCCGATCCCTTGATTCCGTTGACGACAAGCAGGTAGCTGTCGTTCAACTTCTTCAAGGATGCCTCTCGCTCAATAGCTTTTGCGACCCGTTCTTGATCCGCCTTCACGATGCTCTCGGAGATTTCCACAGCCGGGATTACCGTGCTGCGAAACTTTTCCAGAGACACTCCGCAAAAGAGACTCTTCGGGGCCATTTCCTGCCATGAGTTCAGAAGCTTTTTAGATTTCTCGATTAAGTTTTTGATGGTGTTCACCCCCTTTCTTTTTTTCTGCTGCACTGCATAGGAATTTCGAGCGCCGTTACCGCACAGGGCGATGCTGGTCGTTCGTCCCTCCCATTTCTCCTGCCAATTCGGCTCAGCCCGATGGTTGGAAAATTAAAGTGGTATTGCTCAAAAATCAAAATCATCCTCCGGTGGTTTTGTGTATTTCTCATACGACTTCGGAACATCATCCGCCTGCCCCTGCACCAGAAATTCCTCTCGGAAAATTTCCAGAGCGGCTTTTCTGGCCCTCTCCCACGAGGGTCTCTTCCCATAAAGCGGCTCACCGAGCAACCGTGTGGTGTGGATGATCGCCTCCTCCAGCGGCATCCGGTGCAGGAGGCGCATCGCCCCCAACATATTCAGCGAGTCCCGGCGATTGCGACCTCGCGACTCCCGCGCCGGTTTTTTTCGGTTCGCCTTCAACCAATCGCTGAAATCCGAGACAAGGCGCTTGTCGCTTTGGTTCCAATTGATCCGGAAAGCGGCTGCAGCAAAGCAGGGTGTTGCTGTCGAGTCTTCCAAAAGACCGAAACCCGAATTGAAATTCGAAGTTTTCGGTTGCAGTTCCAAGATGCCAATCGCATCCGGAGTCCCCAGACTGACCAGTTCCGCCCGCTTTTCCTTCTTCAAGTCCTGCCATGGCGTTTCTAAATATAAGCTGTTTTCTGCCACCATATTCCCTCGCAAACATCCCACGATTTCGTCGGGATCCTGAAGATAATTCTCATACTCGGGATTCTCCACTTCTTCCCAATCACAATCCTCGCCATACTTGTTACATGTAGCTATTCCGATTGTCTCTGGCGGTATTTCGACATCGTCTATGGACTCCCACTCCCGAGCATACTCCCAAGCAAAGCATGCTTCCATCTCACCCAAAGGGATTTTTGAAAAATCCCACTCGGATCTTGGCAGGTAGTATGCTTCTTTTGTAGCAGGGCTCATGCTGTAACATATAAAATAATAAAATATGCTACGCAAGGAAAAATTTTATTTTCTGCTCATTTTTTTTATGAGCCCGAAAACAGGTTTTTAGACAGGATGACAGGATTGACAGGATTTTCAGGAAAGGCTGTTTGTTTCATACAGCATGCCGACGCTCCGGCACGGCGTTCCAACGCTCCGGCATGGCGTTCCAACGCTCCGGCATGGCGTGCCGACGCTCCGGCACGGCGTTCCAACGCTCCGGCACGGCGTTCCAACACTCCGGCATGGCGTTCCAACACTCCGGCATGGCGTGCCGACGCTCCGGCATGGCGTTCCAAGGCTCCGGCACGGCGTTCCAAGGCTCCGGCACGGCGTGCCGACGCTCCGGCACGGGACGGAAAAAGGTCCGATAGATGGTGACACTCGCGAGATCGCTATGACACGCGCCAACGAACCAACAAATTCTTAACAAAAATAATTCAGAAAAAATTTTCCACCCCCAGCGGATGTCCGACCGGGGTTGATAGGGTCTTCCTCGAAATGATCACCAAAATCCTATTCGCTATCCAAGCAGCCACGCGCTGCTTCCGCCCGCAGAGTCAATTCCCAAGCCGCTTCGCGCGTCAGAGCGAGTTTTTGTTTTGAGCTATGGAGACTAACGCCTATGGAAAACCGATTCGGGATTTCAGGTTGCTTCGCCGGATCAAAAAAGCTCGCACCCGCCACCAGTTACTCGCCACGCACCACAGCGGCTACGCCACCCTGTTGCAGAAGGCGCGACATCTGAGCCTCTATTCTCCAAACACAAACCAACAAACCCAAAGTATGAAACTAAAAACCATCTTCCTCGCAGCCGCCATCACCCTGCCGATTCTTTGCTCGAGCACCTCCGCGCAGGTATGCGACGACGATGGCGTTTTCCTAGGCCAATTCAGCGCGAATCCCTACGCCGCCGATTCCACGGCGAATAAATTCGGTGCGTTTGGCAGTCCCTACAGCCCGACGAGTGTCAACAACCCTTACAGCCAATACGGAAGCGCGTATTCAGCCACCAGCGTCTCAAATCCCTACGCCACTGAAGCCCCAAAGATTATCGCCGCCGACGGGCAGTATCTCGGCAAACTCAGCGCCAATCCCTACGATCCAGATTCTGTTTCGAACCCCTACGGCAAATACGGCAGTCCCTATTCGCCTACAAGTATCAACAACCCCTACAGCCAATATGGGAGCCAGTTCAGCCCGATCAGTCCTAACAATCCCTATGCCACGCATGCTCCGATTCTATGCGGGGATGACGAGTGAATATGTCACCGAATCCTATTGCCCGAAGCTGCGAAAAATGTGAACTGTCGGAGATGTAGCTGGACGTGGATGTAAACCGATTTTTTAGTCAAACAAACTGGCACTTCTTTTTTTTCTTTAATTCACGCAAATAGCAAAAAATTTGAAAAATCAAGATTCCATAAATCTAGCAAGGCAATCTCAATCTCCGCGTATCCTCAACAGGCCGCAAAAAACTTTGCAAGAAGTTGTTTTCAAGGAAGCTTTGGCGGCTGTTGTTCAATCGGAAACTGTAGTTGAGATTGATGCACTGCGAGAGGTGCTAGCAGCTGGCCTTCCGCAAAACAGCGAGACAACCCGACTTCGCTATGCAGATTCACTGATTAAGTGGTTCTTCCGCGATGGCCTCAATGGATTGGCTCTCACCACTTGGAGATCTTATCGTGATTTTTCCATCCAGTTGGCGGTTCATCGTTATCTATACCTTTGTGCTGAACCTATCATGGCTGCGAGTGTGTCGACGGTTCTGCCGCGTCTTCAAGATGGAATCGTCGCTCCGTCGCACTACCTGATTTCGCATGCTGAGAAGGCTATTGGCCACTCATTGGTCTTGCTGAGTCGGAAGCGACTCCTCTCCAATCTTCGGAAACTCGGGTTCCTAGAAAAGACATCGACTGGCGATCGCATTGCCACTCCCTCATTCAACCCGACTGCCGCACTCATTTGCCTACACCACGCATTCTCCGTCGAGGCGGTCAGGACAATCGAAGTTTCCCAGATCGAGGCCAACCCATTCTGGTTTTACATGGGCTTGCGCAATGCAGATCAGCTCCGAGACTTTCTGCGGGCAGCCGACCACGCAGGATTGATCGGGAAATACATTGTTGCGGACCGACTCGAGCAAATCACGACTAGTTTCGGATGGCGGGAATTGATTGAGAGGAGGGCGAAATTGTGAAGTCTGTTTCCGACCTTCGCGATCTTGTCGAGCGACGCGCATGGAATAAAGAAATCGTCGTCTGGCTTGGCTCGATTGAGTTGCTCTTGTCGGCGATCCCGGCAGGATCCGGAGACACGAAGCAGTTGGACCTCCTCGATCTAGTATCCAACGAGGATGTCGCCGACGATGAAGCCCGTGTGCAATTCCGACGTGCCCTTGACTCGCAATTGAAATCGCTGAAGCCCTTTCCGGGAGATCGCCGCATTCTCATCGTTACATCGACATCATTAGTGGCCCACTTCAACATTGGGCTTGCAGGATTTTTCGATTGGTTCTGCACGGACCGCAGCATGGTCATCCTGCACTTGGATGGAAAACCGGAGAAGTTGTCGCTTCCGGCAGAGTTCGAGTTTCGTGCCGACGCGCTTCTCGAGTATCTCGTTCAACCCGACCACGCCAAAGCAGCCTACGCCTGATTCTTATGTCCAAACTCCCGGCTCTCAGTAAAATTCTGTCGCTCAAGCCAGAGCCGCAGACCACTCCCACACTCAACCAGATCATCCAGCAGTCAGAGGCGCGGCAAACGGTATCTGACTACCTGTTCACCCCGTCGCTGCGAGTTCAAGCGAAGAAAATCTTTGAGTGCGTGGTCCACAGCAAAGGACAGGGATTCTGGGTTCAAGCGGAATACGGCGCCGGCAAGACATCGCTTCTGGGCACAATTCTTTGCCTGCTCATGTGGGGAAAGGATGATGGTGTTTGGGATGCGCTGCAGGACAAGGATCTTCGTGACGAATACCAACATGCCGTCGAGAAGCGAAAGCTCTTTCCTATAGCTTTCTCGATGAAAGGACTCGGTGATGCTCGGGGGGCATCCTATGACAGCCTGATGCGCATTTTTGAGGAGCAGATCGAGGAAAGCATCCGCGCGCTTCGGCCCGATCTGGCCGAGAAAATCCGATTCACGAGCGCGGACCTCGCTCTCGACTGGTTTGACCATCAGGCACCCAGCCACGCCAAGGCTGGCGTAGAGCATTTCATCAAGGAGCAACACCAGGTGTCTGCCGCCGAATATCGGCAGGTCTATGGTGAGAAGAAGCTCGGCCAGGTGATCTCGGAATCGGGAATGGTCGGTGCGCACCTGAAATCCAAATTCAAGGAGCGCTTCGCCCACATCTGCCAGCAGATTACCAAGCTCGGTGGCTACGATGGTGTGATCTTTTGCGTGGACGAGTTTCGCTCATGGCAGGATCGCCACGCTCAACACAGCGCGGTTGCCGCGGAGGATGAGGACGTCCTCGAAACGCTCGCGCACGTTCTTCCCGGCGAGGGTTTCAATGTTATCACGGTCATTGCCAGTCAGGGGGACATTCCGCAGAAGCTTTCCGGTGGCGGCAAGAGCGACAGGTTCGTGCCTCTTATTCTTCTTGGCGACAAATCCAAGAGCGACTTCGGCGAGATCGTGGCATTCCGCACGGTCGAGCACATCAAGGGGGCCGTTACCGGGATCAAGGATTACTTCGACGAATGCCGCAAGGAATACCGGTTCCTCAAGCAGGCGAACATCTCGCAGGAAGCATTCTCCGCGATCTTCCCGTTCCAGCCGAGAGTGTTCGAGACTCTGCGCCGGATCACGCAAAGCGCAGAGCAGAACAATCTCCCCACAGCCCGCTCCGCCATCCGCATGGCATGGCAGGCGATTTCCGACGGCAACCTGCTCGCGCAAAAGCGACTCGTTGTTGTGTCGGACCTCATTCGCAGCGATGAGATGCGGAAGGGCCTCACCAGCGATCTCTACAAGGAGAAGTATCAAAGCCTTCAGGCCGCCATCGAACAACTCGTCGAATTTGATCTCGCCCCAGAGGAGAAGGATCAGGCCCAGCGCATTCTCGAAACGCTCTTCCTTCAAGCAATCAGCCTCCCTGAAAATCTTCGTGATGGTCTCACTGAGCAGGAGATTGCCGAGGCGGCTTGGCTCGCGGATGACGCCGTAGGCTCTACGGGGCAGGCCAATCACCTGCTCGACATCCTCGTTTCAGGCGGGTCGCCTGTCCGCCGGGAAAAGAAGCAGCGAGGCGGAACAGAGGTCACTGTTTACTCATACGAGACTTCGGCACTCGAACTGAAGCCTGCTTCGGTCTTTGCGCCGCTCAAAAAAAGGTTCAAAGACGACACCGCCGCGCAGGACGCGAAGTGGTTGGAATCGCTCTTCTGGGACATCCAGGTCATCACGCCGGAGATTCAGGCTGAGCTTCAGCTCAACGGCGGATTGCTCCACGAGTTCCAGCCCGACGATCAACGCACACCGGAGGAAGTAAAATCCGGAGCGCCAGCGCGGTTCTTGCTTCCCAAGACGATTTCTGCATCAACCAAAAAGGTTCACAACATCGCTTACAGTGGCGAGGCCATCGCAGTCACCGCGTGGCGCGCGGAGTGGGGCAAGGTTCTCGACAATGCCGACATCCATTTTCGCGTGGTCTTTCTCGCCGGGGATGCTGGGACCAAGGACGATGCCATCCGCGCCGCGATCGAGGATACGCGTATCGCCGTCTGTCGCACCAAAGCCCTGAGCGCCGACACCCGCGAAGCCTTGGCCGACCTGCTCGCCGCCGAGAAAATGCGGCGGGACAATGCCTCATCACCCTCCCTCCGCGCCTATGCCGACGAGAAGCGAGCCGACGCATTAAAATCTGTTCTCCGCCGCCAGCTACTCGAATACAAAGGCGGCAAAATCCTCACCCAGGCCGACTACGGCATGCAGCCGCTTGCGATTTTCGCACAGCCAGCCAACAAGACCGAGGAGATCGCCAAGGCCCTGCTTGAGAAAGCCTATGACAAGCCGCTCTTCATCCCTGCGGAAATTAAAAAACCGTTCTCCGAAACCGAAGCTCGCAAAGTCTATTCCGGCCTCTTCGGCAAGGAACCTCAGAAAGCTGATCGGGATGCCGCCACCAACTATGCCCCCGGGCTCGAACTCTCGAAAAAGAGCGCCCCCCAGGAGCTCCGGGCCGATGACAGCACGGCACTGAAGCGCATCCGGGACATCATCAAGGGCCGGGCCGACATTCCCGTGAAGGAGTTGAAGACCCAGCTCTGCGCCCCACCGCACGGGCTCACCGACTGGATGGTGCAGCTCTACACCTTCGCCCTGCTCAAACTCGGCGGTTGGGAGCTTGTCCTCAACCCGGCGTCTCCCGTCCAGACGAGCGACGGGAAGCCGCTGCCCGGCAATAAGCTTACGCCCCACACCCTCGCCATCGTCGATTGGAACGCCAAGCTCGACAAAGGACTCCTCGGGGCGCGGCTCGTCGCATCCACACAGAAAGGGTGGAACGAGGTTCTCCCGTTTGCCCGCGTTCTCGATCCCTCGCTCAAGACCGCCGCCACTCCGGACGAGGAGCAGGAACGCAACGCCGAACTCGCCAAGCTTCTCCGGGCGTTGGAGGCCGAGATCCCCCAGATGGACAGCACGCTCCAGCAGGTGGCCCCGGCTTTGGACGGTGCTGTTGATGCGGATTTCAAGCTTCTGCTCGCCCGGTTCACAACCGTCGCCGCCGCTGCGGACTTCCACGAGTTCGACGCAGTCGCGCGCGAGAATTACGAAACGGCCGAGAAATTCTCCTCGGCATTCGAGGCGTTCAAGAAGGCAAGGCAGGTCCGGGACGCCGGTGTCGAGCTCATGGGTGCCGCCGCCTACCTGCGCGCCGCCTGCAAGATCGATCCCACCATCGAATTCGACCGCACGTCCTTGCTCTCGCAGATCAGGTTCGACACCCTCATGGCGAGCCCCCACTTGATTGGCGCGCGCCTCGATGGTTTCAAACAATGGAAAATCCGCTACGCTCAGGCCTACCGCAAAGGCCATGCCGCCCACTTCGACGCACTCGAAAAGGTTGCGTCCGACGCGGTCAAGCTCGCTTCGCAGGTTCGTGGACTCGTCCGCCTGAACTCGCTCGCTGAACTCGGCCCGCCTCTTCCTGCCACGGCCACGGTCGCAGCCGACCTGCTCGCGCTTGAAAAAGCCGTCTGGATTTGCCCGGATGCCGCCGAGGCGGCTGTCGAGGGAGGTAACGCAGTCTGCCCGAAGTGCGAATGGACGCCCGAAGTCGTGATCCCCGACGCATCGGCTCTCCAAGCACGCGTCAGCGGCGGCATCGCCGACCGCATCCAGCGGTTCAAGGATGCCGCCATCACCGCAATTCTCCAGAAAGCGGCCGACGGGAAGCCGGAAATCAAGACGCTCCTCGAAGTCATCGCTGCGGCCGACGCAGGCAAATTGGTGGAGATCCTCACCGATGAACTGGTCGAGTTCATCCGGAAGCTCCTGCAGGAGCAAAACCTCGCACAGGTCGAAGTCGGGCTCTCCGACATCCTCGACGAGATCGGCGCGATTGATGGCGAACGCATTGACGAAGCGGTGGACGCCTTCGCCAACCGCCTCCGCAAGAAGCTCAAGGATGCCAAAGCCAATCAAGCCGCCGGGAAGCGCGTCCGGCTGTTCATCCGGGGGGACACGAACTGATGGACTCCGATCTCCAAGCATTCCTCGCAAAGCACGTCCGGCCCTACGACCCGGAGACGGACGACTACGAGCGTCCGCCGTTTGCGGCGGATATCAAAGAAGGGAAGAACGACCCGATCTACAACGCGCACTCCTACCACACGAAGGTTCCGCCCCGGAGCATCATCCCTTACATTCTCCACTACACGAAACCCGGCGATGTTGTCCTCGATCCGTTCTGTGGTTCCGGCATGACGGGAGTAGCTGCCCAAATGTGTGCGGCCCCCCCCAAAGACATCCTCGAGCAATTCCCGGAGTTGGCCGACCGGGTCGGCCCCCGCGCCTGCATCCTCAACGACCTTTCCCCGGCCGCCTGTCACATTGCCTACAACTACAACACCCCGGTCGATGTCGAGGCGCTCAAGAGCGAGTTCGAGCGGATCAAGGCCGCCGTGAAGGAGGAGTTCGACTGGCTCTATGGCACCGAACACTACGAGCCCGCCGTCGGTGTCTATGCTCCCACTCAGCCCGAGGTGGCTTCTCGACTGAAGAACCCGCCCGCAAGTGTCCCCACAAATGCCATTCTCGATGAGGTCGAACCGACTTGGGAACTGATCTCCCGTGAGGATGTCGAGCGGCGTCTTGGCTATCCCGTCACCGAACTGCCACGCGACGACAAATGGGGCAAACTCGATGTCCCCACCGTGGATCAGTGGGTGTGCATCCCCGCGATGATCCAATACACCATCTGGTCAGACGTTTATCGCTGCGAGGGGTTCGTCACCGTTGAGGAGCCGACGGGGAAGATCAGCACGAGGGGCAAGAACATTGGTAAACCGATCCTAAAAAGGAGGCAGGTTGCGCGGGGATGCGGCAAAACCATTCGCCTTTGGAGTGCGACAAAAAATTTAGACGATGGTTTTGAATGTTCCGAGTGCAAGCAGACGTGGACGACTGATCAAGCAACATACCTCACTTCGGCTGCCGAGATCGCTATCTTCGGCTTTAATGGCATGGTTTTATCTTCTTCGGGGAAAGTCCGACTAAGCTCAATCGTGAAGCGCCGCCCCCTATCTCGCCTTGATTTTAGGACGATTGAGCAGACCGAGACCACGGCTATTCCTCACTGGTTTCCAACCGTCCCACTTGTCGCAGGGGAGGAGGGCAACCGGCTTATTAACGTAGGCATAGTCACCGTTGATGCAGTCTATACAAAAAGGAATCTCCGTGCGCTTGCATCACTTTGGGCGCAGGCAAACGCAAGGGAATCAGATAGACTAAGATCAGTTCTTCGCTTTCTATTCACCTCGGTATCAGTAGGGTTATGTAGCAAGCTCACTCGATATAACTTCGGAAAACGGGGGAATGGCGCGATGGCGGCACGGTTGTTTCTCCCGCATTTCCAGTGTGAAGCGAATGTTCTCAAGGTTCTTGAGGGAAAGTATGATGACCTCATGAAATATTTTGCGACTGTAACCAAGACAGGTTGCAAAGTGCTTAATCGACCTGCGCAATCCCTTTCTGAGTTGCCTGATCAGGTTGTTGATTTTGTTTTCACCGACCCTCCGTTCGGAAGAAACATTGCATATTCCGAATTAAATATTCTTTGGGAGGCTTGGATTGAGAAGACTACCAACGTAGATCAAGAGGCGATTACTTCAAACGCTAGGAAGTGGGAGAATGAAAGCTACAACCTGAAGATGGAGGCAGGGTTTGCTGAGATTTTCCGCATCCTGAAGCCGGGACGCTATGCGATGGTTGAGTTTAACAACCGCGATCCCGAATTATTCGAGGGAATAAAAGCGGCAGCTATCGGGGTGGGATTTACGATCACCAGCATGCTTCTATTGGATAAAGACCAAAAGACCTTCAAACAAGTCCAAGGGATTCTCCGTGGAGAAGGAACCCTCGACAAAGACGTCCTCTTCAACCTCCACAAGCCCGCCAGCGTAGTCCGTGAAACTCCCTCCGAGGACCGGGACATCGAACAACGAATCGCCGAGGCCGTCCGCGAACATCTGACGACGCTTCCCGCCCGCATCACTGCCGAGACGGGCAAATACAGCGACGATCATCGCACCACGGCAACGATCAACTCAATGCTGATGAACAACCTCATCCCGCGTGGGGTGAGCGTGGAGCGGCTGAACCTGCCATTCATCGAGAGGGTGTGCGCCCGGTATTTCCGCAAGATCGGCCAGCGGTGGTATCTGCGCGGCGAGACCATCGGTGGCAACGGCGGGGATCTGGTGACTGAAGAAGTTGCCGTCACCGATGAGTTGAGCGCCGTCGCCTGGCTGCGGCAGCAGATTCTCTCGGCCCCCAAACTCACCGGCGAACTCAAGCCGCTCTGGATGCGGGCGACCGGCCTGCTTCCCGCCGTTGTCTCCCGCACCCTCGACCTCGAACGCCTGCTCCGAGAAAACTTCTGGCGCGACACCGAAACCAACCGATGGCGCGAACCCACCGCCGAAGAACGGGAGAAGATGGGCGATGATCGTTCCCTACGCGTCCTCCACGACGCCGACCGCCTCGCCAGCGGTTCGTTCGGTCGCGTCCCCTCCGGCACGGAAATCTGCGACTGGATCACCGTCCTCTTCGACACCTGCAAGGAACTCGAAGAAGACCCTGCCGCGCTGTCCGCCCACCTCGGTTTCGACAAAACCGAAGCCTACCGCCTCATCGTCAAAATCAGCCATCACCTCACCGCCGAAGGCGTGGACCCCGCCAAACTCAGCGCCGCCAGAAAACAAGCCGCCGTCGCCGGCCGCCGCCTCGCGGAAGCCGCCGAGTCGTCCGAAACCACCGGCTCCACCAAACGTCGCAAAGACGACAACCAACCCGTCCTCGATCTGGGAATATGAGCCGAAAAGCCAATACTGATTTTGCGCCAAGCACGCCAAGCCCGCAAAGGGTTTTGGATGCTGACATTTCTTCTTCAATCCCCTTGGCGTCCTTCGCGCCCTTTGCGCGAGCCATGGGGCGATCACATCCGAAACACCGCGCATGAAACACGACATCACAAGAGCCAAGCCGGTCCTGATGGTTTCCTCGGCTGTTTACGGTTTCGAGGAGTTGTTGGACCGAATCTATGCGACCCTCACCAGCCCCGATCCCAAGCTGAGATACGAAGTGTGGATGTCCCATGCGGGCACGATGCCTGTGGACCCGAACCAAACCGCTCTCGAAAATTGTCGGCGGGCGGTTCGGGACTGTGACCTGTTTTTGGGCATCATCCTGCCGCGTTACGGTTCAGGCAAAGAAAAGCCGAAGGATGATTCCATCGTGCATGAGGAGCTGCGGGAAGCCATCCGCCTGGGCAAGCCACGATGGATCCTGGCGCATGAACACGTTGTTTTCACCCGGTCCTTGCTCGGCAAGCTGGGCTATCCGACGGCCCGGAAGCGGGCGTTGCTCAACCTCAAGCGATCGGAGGTATTCGAGGATCTTCGGATCATCGACATGTATGAACTCGCGACCCGGCAGGATGTGAAGGTTTACAAGGATCGCAAAGGGAACTGGGTCCAGAAATTCGGCTCGCCCGAGGCGGCCACTCTCTTCGCGGTCAGCCAGTTTCGCCGGTATCAGGAAGCCGAGGCGTTCGTTGCCGAGAATCTGGGCGATCCCGCCGAGGTTGCGAAAGTGGTTGCTGCCAGGAAAGGAGCCGGAAAATGAACATTCTGGACACTCAAATCGCGAAAGGCCGGGCCGGTGGGCTCGAGTTTGTTGCATCCCCGGATGACTTTGAAACCATCGTCTCCCATGTGGCGGCGATGCTCAACAGCGGAGGTGGCATGGTGGTGGTCGGTGCCGATTCCAAAGGCAAACCGCTCGGCCTGACCAAGGCTGATGCACGGGCGGCGGACATCGCGGAAGCACTGCGCAAAGCGATCACCCCCAAGCCGCTCCTCGACGCCAACGTCGAGTCGGTTTCCAAGGGCAAGGTGATCGTGATCGATATTCCCGCTCCCCGTGACACGCCTTTCGTCGCCGATGGCCGGGTCTTCTTGCGCAAGGGAAAGAACACCGTCCCTGCCACCGGAGAGGACTTGCAGGGGCGTTATGAAACCAAGGCATCCGAGACACAGGCATGGGAGCGGCGCTGTTCTCCGGTGCTCACGTTGAAGGATCTCGATGATGAGGAAATCCAGCGAACCGTCCAGGTGGCTGCCGCCGAGCGGCGCTTTTCCTTTCGCTCGCCTGCAACCCCGGCAACAGCTCTGGAAGATCTCGGGATGCGCACCGGTTCATCCATCACCAACGCGGGAGATATTTGTTTTGGAAAAGTGCCTGCGGTTCGCCATCCACAGGCCCGGTTGCGGGCCTACGCGTTTCGTTCCAACCAGACCGGTGACAACTACATCGATCAGGAGGACATCAGCGCTCCGCTCGCCCAAGTGGTCAAACGGGCCGTGGCATTCACGTTCAGGAACTCACCATTGGCCGCGCAGTTCCTGCCATCGTCCGTTGAGCGCAAGAATCTGCCCGCTTATCCCGAATTTGCCGTCAAGGAAGGCCTGGTCAATGCGTTGGCGCATCGCGATTATTCCAAGATCTCCAGTGGAGCCACACTGCTCGTTTTCCCAGACCGCGTGGAAGTCTGGAACTCCGGCTCCCTGCCTGAGGGATGGAAAGCAGACAAACTGCGGCATCCGCACCGCTCGCTGCCCCAGAATCCCGACATCGCGCAGTTTCTCTTCGCTGCCAACTTGATGGAGCGGATTGGCCGGGGAACTTTGAGGATCATTGAAGCATGTCGGGACGCTGGTCTTCCATCGCCGACTTGGGAGGCTGACGGCGATGGAATCACGCTCACCCTACACAGCCTTGCCTCTGAAGAGGCTCCCGCCTTCCGGTTGAGTGCGCGGCAGATGTCTCTGCTCAATTCACTCGGTGTGGGTGAGGTGATCCGCCTCGCGGAATACGTCGAACGGTTCGCGGGTAAGGTATCCCAGCGCCAGGCCCAGCGCGACCTCCGAGAACTCCAATCCGCCGATCTCTTGCGGCTGGAGGGCAAAGGCAGGGCCGCCCATTATGTGAGAACAAAACGGAGGCTTCCCGCATGAATCCCGACGCAATCACGACATTCCAATGGGGTTGGGCCGCACGTTTTACTACGGCCTGGGCGGGATGCGCTCCCGAATCGCGACATAATCACGACGCGTCACAGCAGCTGCCCAACCCAGTAGGGCGGAGTGCCATCTTGGACGGAATCAGGACATTTCCACGACATTCGTTTAGACGGCGCGGCCCGACTGCTTTGCTGATTTCGAGTGACTTGCGCGGCTCCCGCCACTCCTGGCCCCTTGAATCAGGACACGATCACGACATGGATGCGGCCCAGACACTTCAAGCGAGACCATGAAAACACCCGCGCCAACCCCATCCGAGATTTTCGACCGATGGCTCGAACAACAGCCGGATTCGGCCCGCGTTGTCCTCGTCTTCGATTCGGACCGTCTGCTTGCCGAGTCCCGGGCACTCGATCCGGAATTCGTCAACGATCCACAGGGAAGGAAGTGGCATCTTGCGGTTTTTCGAGGCGATCAGGTGCAGTTCCGCCGGGCATTTCGCGCGGCACGGTCGGCAGGGCGTGCGATCATCGCGATTCTTGGACCAAGCCAACCTGATGCGGTCGTGAACATCTCCTTCATTGGCGACATTCTCTCTTTCCAAGACGGCACGCCGCTCGACCTGTCGCTGGCGAAGTATCTCGGGCGCTTTTGCCCGCAAATCAGTTTTCCGTCGCGTCCGCTCAGGCGCTATCGCAATGCCCTGCTCGCCCACAAGGAGGAACTGGCTTCCGCGGGCAAGAAGATCACCGCCCGATGGGGGAAGCCGGATAGCTGGGGTCAGCCGCAAGTGGCTGCGATGGTCCTGCTGGCCAATGCTCCGAGCCTTTCCTTGGAGCATGTTTGGCCGGAAGCGGACGCGCCAGCTGAGTATGTGGCACACGGGATCAGCCTGCTCCTCGCGCAGCCTGATATTGCTCACCTGCGTTCAGTCACGCTTGATCTCCTGCGGGGAGCGGCACTGCCCGTTGTGGCCGACCATAGGAATTGGTTCGAGCCGGACATCGAAGATGTGGCGGCGTTTCTTGTGCTGCTCGCCCACGCCCGCGAGGCCCGTCTTCAGAATCCGGTAACCCAGCTCGCGGGAGCCGGTCTGCTGTCTTCGGAGACCGACTGGGCTTCGCTCGCGCCGATTGCACCTGTGGTCATCGAGTGCCTGCAACATCTCGGGTCATGGGAAAGCGTCCAAGCAGCCGCCGACGAGTTCACGACTCCGAAGCGGATCGCAAAACTCCTTTCCCTCACGCATCCCGGTGAGCATTCGGCCATCACATATGCCAAGGCGTTCGTGGCTTCGCCCGTGCTGCCTGTGCGGCGGGCAATACTCGGTCGGGTGATTGGTTCGCTGTTTACGGATTCTTCCGAGCTGGAATCGGTGGGAGTTCTACTGCCCGAAGCCAAAGCGCACACGGATCCGAAGATCGGCGACGGAATCGCGTTCGTCTCCTCTTGGAACCGCATTTCGACGACCGTCGCAGCGGGTGGGCCTACGGTGAGTAACCCAGCCGCTCTGCTTAAACTGCTCACAACCTCCGGACCGCTGAATGCGGAAACCGATCTGGCTGCCATGCACCACGCGATCAGGCGGTTCGGCGATGCCGATCTTGTGGAAGGGGCGGACCGGCTGCTCTACGGCGAAGGTGGAAGTGATTTGCGGCCCGCAGCGGGTTCGCTGAAGGATGCGGTTCGCGCCGCCCTGCATCTTTGGGATCAGGCGTTGGCTGAGATGGTCCGAAAATCCCCAACCGATTTCTCCAAGGGAGGATGGTGCTCTGTCGGTTACATTCGCGAACGGCTGCGCTCGAAGGTCGATTCCCTGTCTCTTGGCGAAGGGGACGGCAGGGCGTGGATTCTGGTTTTCGATGGAATGCGCTACGACACATGGCAGATCGTCGTGCGACCGCTCCTGGCGGAGCATTTTCAGATCGTGGAGGACAAGCCGCTGTTTACTGTGCCACCAAGCTATACAGCGGTCGCCCGAACGAGCCTGCTGGCTGGCCAGATTTATGGCGAGTGGCGTGGATTCCAAGGGCAGCAGACATCGGATGAGGCAACACTGGCTGCCATCAATCTCGGGCTTGTGGCGCAAGAGGCGAAGTCAAAACTGCGGCTCGTGAAAGAGGCCGAGACGTTCAAGGCCCGGACCAAGTTGGGAGCAACCGACAAGGATGCACGGCTTGTGAATGTCCTCATCTACGGCATCTCCGACGATTGCCATGACTTTCGCGGCGACCTTGCCCAGTTCCACCAGAAGATCCGGACGGACATGGTCGGCGGCCCCGCACATGGGGTCACCGGCGTGCTGGACGACCTGCTGCGCCGTGTGGGGCCCGACGATGAGATCGTCCTGGTCTCGGATCACGGCTTTACGGAATTGCTTGATAACGACAGCGTGGATGTGCCCGAGGCGGCTGCGTTGAACCGGAAGGATGCCGTTCACTGGCGTTACACCCTCGACATCCTGCCCGGACAAGCCCCCGAGAGCGTCGAAGTTCACGCTCTCGACCAAAGGCATTTCGTAGCAGTGGGAAGAAAATGGTTCCGTCGTCCGGGATCGACCAACCTGGATCGGTATTCGCATGGTGGCATCTCGATTGCAGAAATGACCGTTCCAGCGGTGGCGATGCGACTGGCAACCGCCAAGTATGCACGGCTCGCCATCGAAGTGTCGGATGATCACATCGTCATGGGTGAGGATGCATTGCAGACCGGAGAGGTCTCCGTGGTCAACCGCGGCACCGCCGAGTGCTCATTCGAACTTCAGGCCGTCAC
>Ga0209085_1000103_pt1 | contig 60696 bp, 60 predicted proteins | sample C_131016_EF_Meta_FD_187310 | JGI IMG/M metagenome (GOLD analysis project Ga0209085, IMG submission 187310) | Freshwater microbial communities from Lake Croche, Canada to study carbon cycling - C_131016_EF_MetaG (SPAdes) (version 2) | ecosystem: Environmental > Aquatic > Freshwater > Lake... | reverse complement strand
GCAATGCGGTTGATGCTGGCATCGAAGAAATCCAGACCGATGTGCGTGCGTCCAAGGAAGCCACCTCGCACGAGTTCCTCCATGATGGCACGAGTGGGATCATCCATTAGCACCACATGGTCACTGTCCCAGCGGACGCCTCGGCTCACATGCAGCAGGATTTCGGGAACGAATTGCAGGACTGACGAGATTTTATCCGAGAGATTTTCGGTGGGGTGAAAATGCCCAGCGTCCAGGCAGTAGAGGAGTTGGTTTTTTACGGCGTAGCCGAGGTAGAACTCGTGCGAACCGACGACATAACTTTCCGAGCCGATGCCAAAGAACTTGCTCTCCACGGCGTCGAGGTTGAACTTGCGGTCAACCGGCGCGGAAAAAATCTCATCGAGCGAGGCGGCAAGGCGTTCGCGGGGAGTCTTGCGATCATAAGGCATATCCTTCGAACCATCGGGAATCCAAACATTGGTGACCACTGGCGAGCCGATCTGCCTCGCGATTTCTTCGCCGATCTTCCGGCAGGCGATGCCGTGGTTAATCCAAAATTCGCGGATCGCCTTGTCCGGATGTGTGAGCGTGAGGCCGTCGGCGGCGAGCAGATGGGAGAAATAGCTGGGATTGAAATCAATCCCGATTCCCCTCGCCTTGCACCAATCGACCCAGCTTTGGAACTGGGCAATCGTGTAAGCGTCGCGGTCCACGCGGCCGGCGGAGAGGTCAGCGTAGCAGGCATGGAGATTCAGACGGTGCTTACCGGGAATGAGCGAAAGCGCCTTGTCGAGGTCGGAGCGGAGTTCATCGATCGTGCGGGCCTTGCCGGGATAATTGCCAGTGGCCTGAATGCCCCCGCCCTCGAGTTTGGATCCGTCTTTTTCAAATCCGCCGACATCATCGCCCTGCCAGCAGTGCAGCGAGATCGGCGTTGATGCCAGGGTTGCAAGAGCGGCTTCGGTGTCCACACCGAGTGCGGCGAATTGATCGCGGGCGGAGATGTAGTGGTTCATGGCAAGAAGAGTTGAGCAGGATTTGTTCGAAATGAGGAAAGGATGAGCCAACACACTAATTGATGGCCGAAAAGCGAGGAATACTTAGGGTGAATATTTGCATACAAAAAATAATACAGTCTAAAAGCGACTATTTCATCTACATTTCGACAACTCCGGAATGTGAGCGCTGGGGCATTGAGGTATTGGGATCTGGGTTCACAAAGATCGCTCCCCATCAAGAATACCCCGCGCTAGGGCACCCCTCTGATCACCATTTTGACTTTAAAAACGGACGCACCCTCCAGGCCCTGCAAATCCTCTTCATCGAAAACCAAGTAGAGCATACTGAAAATCGTGTTCGGATTTGAAGGTGGATGAGCTTCTTTGGCCTTAACAGTTAGCCGCAGTTTGAAGAAACCGCCTTCAATCCTCTTCCGATCCGAGTTCGTTATCCTCGCTCAAGTCCCGCCAGTGTTCTTTGGGGAGGATGAGCTCAAAGAGGGGATGAAATTGAGCGCCTTCTTTTCTGAACGGGTCGCCTGGTAGCGGGAGGATCGCTTGGAATTCGGCTTGAAGGCGCTTGAACGCCTTCTTGTCAGCCTCGAAGTGTGTTCTGGATGGTTGCCATGCGCCGTGAACGGCCATTGTTGCGAGAATCTCAACATGGCGGCATGTGCCGGTTTTATTGGCTTTGGTGAATGTATGGGACTGACGCTGCTTGCCGTATGCAGCGGTCAGCCTGCCTATAGGATCGATGGTGACTTTGAGTTTCAGCCAGCGCCAGTCGGCTTGGACATCTTGGCCTTCTGAGTGGCTTGCTCAGACAGCCTGATGACTATCGCTTGCATGGATTAGAGTTTAGCAAAGGGGATTATCCAGGCGAGGGTGAAAGTCCTACAAATCGGGCCAAGGCGCTTCGAGATTCGGTATTTCCATGCTCTCCAGTTTTTTGCGGACTTTTTTTATAGCTGGAGCGAGACGCATGTGAATGGCCTGTGGGGTGACGCCGAGTTCGCGGGCGATCTCTGCGACGGTGCAGGAACGCTCAAGGATATCACAGAGGATATCGGCTGTTTTGTGGCCAATTTCCTCGCGGATTTCCTCGATGGCTCTACGAATCATTTCTTTTTGAAGGTCAACGGGTAAATCGGTGAGCGAGATTTCACAAGGGTGCTGAACGAGCACGTCTGGCAAGTCTGCCATAAAAATATGGCGGTCCTTAAGGTCTTTTTTAAGAGTGCGTTTACGGGCGATTTGGACGACCGCATTCATGGTGCGCTCGATTTGCTCACTGATTTCCGTTGAGCTTTTCACTGTAAGGGCGCGACGGAGATCCGAGTTGCCGCCCAGATATTGGTAAAAGAGGCGGTTCGCGAGGGACTCGACCTCTTCGATCCTCTGGGGCAGTAGTCCCCGGCTCTTGCAGGCACGCTTGCGAATTTCGCCAATGGCAGCCTTGGCGAAAGCTTCGGGATTGTTGGTGTCTAAGTATAACTTCGCAAGATTGTTGTTCGTCTTAGTGGATATGGATTTGATTTTCATATTTCAGGGGATCCATCCGCCCTGTTGCTGTGCCCCCGACAGGGGGCGCAGCTATCGGCCCTGCAGACAAACCAGTCCGTCTGAAAAAAAGTCCCTAAACATTTCGCCTCGAGCATGGCTTTCTGGGGTTTCAACAGAACAAAGACCGTCTGTTCCTGCCGATGGCCGCGATACAAAAGCTAGCATCGTCAACTTGAGAGGCCGGCATCAGGCATTCTCACATTGCGCGCGAGGTTGGGCCTCCTAGCCGTTGTTCCGGGGGCACCTCTACAGGGGTGACTGATTGTTTTCTAAATATATTGTAGAAAGCAAGAAACGCGCTATCAATAAAAATATCATTGCGGATTCAATAAAAAAATACATTGTGCATTCAATAAGAAATGAAGACGCACGCCAGACTAGCCAAAGCCTTGGAGAGCGCTCTCAAGGTGGCGAGAGAGCAGGTCGTGCGTGGCCGGGATCTGCCTCCCGGGGCCCGAACATTTCTGATCCAACAGGGGTGTCTGCTGGAGATCATGAAGGGATGGTATTTTCTGGTTCCTCCCCATGCACCCCATGGCGAAACGGCCCTGTGGCATGGAAATTTTTGGGCTTTCCTGGGTCTCTATCTTGAGGACCGGGTGGGGAATGATTATTGCCTGAGCCCGGAAATCTCTCTGGATCTCCATAGCGGGGAAACAGCTACGCCGGTCCAGGCAACAGCGATTCTGGCGCGTGGTGGGAACAATACAGTCACGCTGCGGTTTGCGGAAACCAACATCTCCTGCTCCTTGCTGACCTACACAGGTAAGCTCCCTGCACAGCGCTCCACCTACCGGGGACTGAATCTGATGCCTGTCGGCTATGCCTTGGCAAGGGTCTCTCCTACCTATTTCCGGACCAACCGGCCGCAGGCCGAGGTTCTGTTGCGCACCACTCCGGGGGCGGAACTCGCCTCTGGAATCATCGAGGCGGACAACGAGGCGGGATCCATGAGAATCCTTGGTGGACTGGAGACCCTCGGTTTCAAGGAAAAGGCCGACCAAGTCAGGGGACTCATTGCCCTCACGGGCTGGAACAAGGCGACCAATCCGTTCCCTAATGCCGAGCCGCTCCTCCCGGGCAGGCTCATTCCCAAGAGCCCCTTTGCGGATCGCATCCGGCTTCTTTGGGAACAAATGCGTCCCATGGTTCTGGAACACTTTCCTGCATCACTCGGGAAAGCCGATGCCAAGAGCTATCTGGACAAAGCTCATCATCTTTACCAATACGACGCCTACCACTCGCTCTCCATCGAGGGGTTTCAGGTCACTCCGGAGATGGTGGCCCGCATTGCAGCCGGTAACGCTCCCGATGATCCGTCGAGCCGGAAGGAAAACAACCGGCTTGCTGCCAAAGGATACAGCATGGCCCATGAGGCTGTGCTCCGAAGCATCGGCAAGATTTTCAACGGAGAGCCCCCTGGAAAGACAGTCGAGTCGGATCTCCCATACTGGTATTCGGAACTCCACAAGCCCTTCGTCCAGATGGGACGACTCTCGGCGAGCGATGTGGCGGGGTATCGCGAAAAACCCGTCTATATCAGGGGATCAAGCCATGTGCCACCCTCGCCGGGGCTTGGTGTGATTGATGGCATGGAGGCTTTTCATGAGGCGCTCGCCTCGGAGCCGGAAGCCTCCGTGCGGGCGATCCTCGGACATTTCCTTTTTGTTTACATCCATCCTTTTTCCGATGGGAATGGACGCGTCGGAAGATTTCTCATGAATGCCATGCTGGCCTCCGGTGGATATCCCTGGACGATTCTGCGGGTCACACAGAGGCAAGCCTACATGGATGCCCTCGAAGAAGCTTCGGTCGCTCGCAACATCATTCCCTTCACGAAATTCGTGAGCGCGGAAATGGCGGTCGATTGGTCCCCGGAGTTGGCTGAAGCGGAGCGGCTGAATCGAAAGCCGTCTTGAAAAGTTGCTCCCGAACGGGAGCTCTTTTCCCTTGAATCCGGAGCCATTAGGCGACGCCGAACAGGGGGTTCAAGGGGGGGGCTTCACCTCCCCTTTGCAAGCGGGGATATTCACGGAAAACCGGCCACTACACGAGCGTAGCGAGTTTGTAGTGTAGCAGGTTTGTAGTAAATATCCCCGTCTTGCCAGTAGGGACGAAATTTATTTCGCCTAAAAAGGGCTGCTTTGTAGCAGGCCGCTCAGCATCAGACGAAGCGAGGTCAAACGATTTCCGGGCCGTCCTGTGACGGCTCGGAAGCTTTGCTGAACGCGAGGTATCGCTCGGCGTCGATGCTGGCAAGAAGTTCGTCGATGTTGTATCGGCGAGGCTTGGTTCTGCGATTGAAGACGACGGAAATCGACCTGTCAGTGACCTTCAAGACAACATGCCCCAGGTTGTCTATGGTTTCCGCGATGTTGTCTCTGGTGACCAAGCCTTTTACCTTAGCAGCAATTTCTGCGGCCAATGAGCTTTTCTTCCCGATCACCTTGTCAGCTTTTTCTTTTCGAATTTTGGATGCTGATTTGAGCTTGGTCTTGCGTTCTACAGCCCGGTTGAGTTGTCGGATGATGAGGTCGTCGAGTTTGTCGAACTCAGCGTAAATATGGCTTCCTTCAGAGCCTCCAAAGTCTGCCCACAAGGTAACCCGAGGCGGGTAATCCTGGGTTTTAGCCGCGAGCAGGACATGCAAATCCGCACGGCCCGTTGATTCGTCCACATGCCAAGCTGTGCGGCAAGCGGTCCGTCGCCCGATGAGATTGATGAGCATGGTTTCCACGAATTCACGCTCCAGCGGTGTCAGATTGGCCCCGTGGGGGCTCGAATAAATCACTTCTTCGAAAAGCCTGTGCGATCGCTTTCCGCGCTTTCCTTGGCGGGCAAGCTGGTAATCCTCCTCGATTTGGTGCACAGCAGCGCTGAAGGATTCCGGCGAGTTGTTCGAGCAATTGAAGTTGCGAGCAGGGTGGATGACTTTCCCTTGGTGGCTTGAATTTGTCGGGTCTGAGATATAGGCGATGCGTTCAGCAAGTTCAACCGGTGATGCGGCCTTGGCGGTGGATCGAGCAACTAAAGTATTCATGGCAATATAGAAGAAAGAATTCGAAGCTCAAGTTCATAAATTTTAGAATATTCCGGATTTTTTTCTTTTTCCAATCTGGCTTTCATCCACATTTTTAATGTCTCTAACCTTGTTTCATCACGAACATCCAGCTGGTTCGTTGTTCGAGCCAGGTTGGCGAGTTTTCGTCGAAGCACACCTATTTCAGCCGTCTCCTGGTCGACTTTGCTTATTGCGGTCGAAAGCTTCTCGGCCTGCTTGGCATCTTTAGGCCGCAGTTTCATGAGAGATGTTCGATTTGCTTTGTTTACCCGCTCCAGATCGGCAATCGCAGCCTGTATCGACATATATTCCTGGGGATCAATCAGGCGGAATTGCACGGGTTGCTCCGCAATGACATTTGCAGCAGTTGCAACAAGCACGTCCGAAATGATTTGCCCATCAGAGACATCCCCTCCCCGCTTGAGCACCTTAAGCGCTTGTAAACCTTCTGAAGTCAATCGGATGCTTCGCGGCTTATCTAATTTAGGTTTTTCAGGCTTCATTTGACCTCCTCCCCACGAATGAAGGCGTTTAATGGGCCGGGTTGCACATAATCGGAATTTCCGAAACGCCTCATCGGAATTTTATGGGCACGAATGAATTTTTTAGAAAGACCAGAAGTCTTTGAAGCTAAAGATAAAAGAATCCACGGGGCAGATTCTGGAATGGGGCGAACTTCGGGAGAACGGGCTCTTGAGATTTTTTTCATGATAAACTTATCATTGTTTTCCTCAAGAAGTCAAGTTAGTTTTGTGTTGATTTAATTTTGAGTTGACGCTAATGTTTTTTATACTAAATTTACAGCTGCTGGGATCAATTTGAATCGATCGGGCATGATTAACATCAATAACATACAACAATAACAGAGGAGCTTAAAGGCCTACGGATCAGAAGGTTTGAGGTTCGACTCCTCATGGCTGCACCACTCTCAAAAACAGCTTATTACGAGAGTTTTTATTACCGAATTACAACCCTACTCTGTGGGCTTGTGGCACGAAGTGGACTATTTCTGAAGACAGCAGGCTTTCATCTTATGGTGCGAACTCCGATTCAGTTTTTCTCTATTGAACAAGGAATTTTTGCCCGCTGCGCTGCCACAAAGCGATATGTGGCTTCGAATGCGCTGCGGATGATTGTGTTTCTTTGATAGGCGAGCCATAGAAGATGGACGGCCCAGTTGTGCGGCGCGGTGATCTCCAGCACGGCTTCCGCGCCTGAGCATCGCGAGCCATCGGGGCGGATCAATTGCACGGAACGCTCAAACTCACTTGCGGGTATTTCAGGAAACAAGGCTCCAATCTCAGCCGAGGGACGATATTCTACCGAGTCGCCCGTGATTCTGCGCCAACGCGCAATCCATTTTTTACAGAAGCCACAACCGCCATCGTAGATGACGAGTGCTTTGTCCAATTGAGTCGGGAGCTGATCTTCGTGCTTCATGTTTTGGTCACTTTCAGTGACACCATATGCTTCATGTCGCATCCCCGTGTGAAAATTATTTTTTTGCTTCTCATTCTTTGCGCCAGTTCGCTCCAAGGGGATCAGGTGATCCGTGAAGCGCAGACGAAACTCGCCGCCCTCGGATACTACAAAGCCAGCGTGGATGGGTCTCCGGGAAGCATGACCAGCGCAGCGATCCGAAGGTTTCAGATTGCTGCGAAGCTAAAAGTCACCGGCTCGCTAAACCAACAGACGCTGGATGCGCTGGGAATCAACGCTGCACCTCCTGCTCCGGATTACTCGAGAATCAACGCACTTTTCGACGGCGGCCCGCTCTCGGGGAAGGACTCCACCGCCCAGGTTGAAGCAGTTCGCCATGCGCAGCGGGTGCTCGCGGAGTCTGGCTTCTACGCCGGACCTCACAACGGCCTGCCCAGCGCAACGCTCACCGCCTCAATTAAAGAATGGCAACTCGCCAAGGACCTGCCCCAAACCGGTAAACTGGACGACCGCACACTCGCCGGACTCGGGATCGTTCGAAATTGATTTCATGAAAAAGCACGAACGCATCAAGGCCTTTGTCAAATCATTCGAGGACTCGGACGGCGCAGGTTTCCATCCTTGCTATGCCGGGTATTTCGAATGTTTCAACCAAGGCGACTACTATGAGGCGCATGATGTATTGGAGCATCTCTGGCTCGAATGCCGGGACGAAAACCACCTCTACTTCAAAGGCCTCATCCAGATCGCCGGCGCCTTTGTGCATTTGAAAAAACAACACGCCCGACCAGATCACCCGACCGATGGGCGAAGACTCCATCCGGCCGCGAGGCTCTTTGCGCTGGGAGTCAAAAATACCTCGCCATTCGGCCCGATTCACATGGGCCTTCAGATCGATGATGTCTGCCAACTTTGCTCCGATTGGAGGGAGAAAATCGTAGCTTCGGAATTCCGCATCAACCCTTGGCATCCGGGTGCAGGCCCCCGCTTGGAGCTTCAAAAAGAGCCGACGTGAGCTTGACGGCGGCGCGCTTTGGCATTTCATAAAGGGGAAATTCCATGAAGAAATCGACTCTCCACTTTTTACTGACCGCCGTCGCGGCGACTGCAATCCTCAGCCTCACCGGATGCGAAACAATAAAAATTGCTTCCCACCCGCACTCCTTCAAGTTCGACCCGCCTGACAAGACCCCGAAGAATCCATCCGCAGTAAAAGTCAAAATCAGCACAGGCGCCCAGCGTCTGTATGTGGTGGAAGGAAACGAAGTCCTCGTTGCCACGCCGGTCACAGTCGGCACAGCATCATCCCCCACCCCGCAAGGTGACTTTACCATTTATTCTAAGGAGGCCCACAAACGCCGAGTCAGCCAACCCGACGCAGGATATCCGATGTGCTACTGGATGGAGTTCAAACCCGCCTATGGCATCCACTGGGGTTTCGTGAAGCCTTCGCCAGCGACCCATGGTTGCGTGCGCATGCCGCTGATCGCAGCAAAGGAAATCTTCGCCATTGTTCCTACCGGCACGCCTGTTAACATCGCCAAGAACCAACCTTGGGATGCCACGATCGGCAAATCCCTGCCCGTTCTCGACGACGGTCCTCTGCCCAACCCTCCCAAATCCTACCTCTTGAGCCCACAGGTCTTCATCGACGCGGCCAAGGGCAAGATGTGGAATTTCTAACGAGCGAGTTCCTGTAGCAGCGCCTTGTTCAGTCGAATACCGGTGAGAAAGTTGTCCACAGGGAAATTCTCATTCGGCGAGTGGGCGCGGCAGTCGGGCGAGGCCAGCGCCAGTAGCAGCGCGGGGTGGCCGAGGATTTTTTGAAAATCCGCGAGAATAGGAATCGACCCACCCTCGCGAGTGAGGGCTGGTTTTTTGCGGAAGACGACTTCCAAAGCGCGACATGCGGCAATGCCCTGTGCGCCTTGAGGATTGAGAAAAAACGGTTCACCGCCATGTCCATCGACGATCTCAAGCCTCACGCCGGGCGGCTTGTGCTTCTCAAAATGACGCCGAGCGTGGTTCAATATGGTCTCGGGAGTTTGATTCGCAACCAACCGGAATGTGACCTTGAAGAACGCCTCAGCGGGGAGCACGGTTTTGGTGCCTTCACCTTGATAACCACTCCCAATGCCATTGATCTCGGCCGTGGGACGTGCTCCGATGCGCTCGACAGAGGAATAGCCCGCCTCGCCCCAGAGCTCGCTGACGCCCGCCTGCTCCGCAATAGCGAGGTCACTCACAGGTGACTCGGCTGCTGCCTCGCGCTCCCAGTCCTGCATAGGCTGCACATCATCGTAAAACCCCTCGATCGCCACACGACCCTGAGAGTCATGCAGGCTGGCAATGAGCCTTCCAGCGGCCGTCGCGGGATTCGCCACCGCACCGCCGTAGATGCCGGAGTGCAGGTCATGCGAAGGGCCGAACACCCTTACCTCCATCGCCGCAATGCCACGCAAGGCGTAGCTCAGCGTGGGATACCCATCAGCGGCCATGCCGGTGTCCGAGATCGCTATGGCGTCACACGCTAAATCCGCGCGGTGTTTTTCTAAAAAATCCGCCAGATGCTCGCTGCCGACCTCCTCCTCGCCCTCAATCAAAAAAATCACATTCACTGGCAGCGGCCCCTCCGCCAGCGCCTCACCGACTCCGAGAATATGCGCGAGGATTTGCCCTTTGTTGTCTGAGGCGCCGCGTCCATAGATTTTGCCATCGCGGATCTCGGGATCAAAAGGAGGCGAGGTCCAGAGCTCGAGTGGCTCGGGTGGCTGGACATCGTAGTGTCCATAAATGAGGACGGTTTTCTTCGAAGGATCGCGCGGCGTTTTTCCCAATACGATGGGATTTCCCGGTGTGGGTTCCTTGCGAGCCTCCAAACCGATCTGTCGAAGCTTCGCGACAAGCCAGTCCGCACACTGCTGCATGTCGGCAACATGGACAGATTGGGCTGAAACACTGGGAATTCGAACAAATTCGAGCAACTCGCTAACGCGGGGATCATTCATAAAAAACTATATATTGTGGTTTGCAGGCACTGGCTGCACAGGATGTGGTATTTTTTCCTTGCGCAGACAAGCTGCATTTTTAGGCTGAACACACTTCTAACCGGTATCCCATGTATCTGCAATCTCTGGAAATCATCGGCTTCAAATCCTTCGCCGCAAAAACCGTCCTCAACTTCCACCGGGGCGTCACAGCTGTCGTGGGCCCGAATGGTTGCGGCAAGTCGAATGTCCTCGACGCCATTCGCTGGGTCCTTGGCGAGCAGTCGGCAAAAGCCCTGCGCGGCGGCGAGATGTCGGATGTCATTTTCAGCGGCACGGACAGCCGCCCGGCACTTGGCATGGCCGAGGTGTCCATGACCTTCGCGGAGTGTGAAAAGGAACTCGGCACCGAATGGAACGAAGTCCGCATAACACGCCGGGTTTATCGGGATGGGAAGAGCGAGTATTTCATCAATAAAACCGCATGCCGCCTGCGCGATATCCATCAGCTCTTCATGGACACCGGCGTGGGCCGCAGCGCCTACTCGATCATGGAGCAGGGCAAGATCGACCAGATCCTAAGTAATCGCCCGGAAGATCGCCGCACGATTTTCGAAGAAGCCGCCGGTATCACGAAATTCAAGGCTCAGAAAAAAGAAGCCCTCCGCAAGCTGGAATACACCGAGTCGAACCTCGTGCGTGTCCAAGACATCATCAAAGAGGTCAAGCGCCAGATCGGCTCGCTCCAGCGCCAAGCCGCCAAGGCCCGCCGCTACCAGTCGATCATCTCAGACCTCCGGATTTTCGATACCCACATCTCGCATAAAAACTACCGTCACCTTTCGAATGAGTTGGAGACTCTCAAAATCCAACTAAACCACGGCGAGGAAGCGCGCCAAATCCATGAAGTGGAAATCGCCCGGCAGGAATCCGAACTCTCGGACTTCCGCCAGCGCCTGCAAGAACTCGAGGCCGAGGCCGGAACGATCCGCGACGGCATGCAGACACTACGGAACCGCATTTTCTCAGCAGAGAACCGCATCGGCACAAACCACGAGCGCAGCTCGGAAGCCACCGCCCTCATCGACCGCCACCGCTTGGACATCAGCCAAGCGGAGGAAAAAATTCGCACACAGCAGGAGCAGATCGAGCAGACAGACAGCCTACTGGAGCAAATGATCGAGAGCCTCCGCACCCATCAAGAGACCCTTGATGAGCACACCGCCCGCCTCGGTTCCGTGCGCGAGGAGCGCATCGCTGCCGAGCGCGAACTCACCACCCAGGGCGCAGAACTCTCAAACGCCGAGGCTCGTCTGAACTCACTCCGTGGCGAGATTTCCGCAGCTACCGGACGCCGGGAATCGGGCGAGACGCGTCTTCATTTACTGCAAAATGAAATCACGTCCGCCTCGCATTCCGCTGCCGAGATTTCCTCGAATCTGGAGGATCTGAAACGCCGCTCGGATGCCGCCCACTTGGCATTAGAGCACGCCCAGGCTGAAACCGCCTCCGCCATGGCGGACCACGAAAACGCCCAGCACGAACGCCAAAATACCGAGGCCATTCTCAACACAGCCGGCAAGGAAGCCGCGGGCCTCGAGTCCCGTCTTGAGGTTTTGCGCCAACTTCAGGAGCAAGGCGAGGGCTTGGATGAAGGAACGCAGGCTGTTCTCAAAGGCCTCGACAACCCCGATTTCTTCCAAAGCGCCATCAAGGGAACGCTTGCGCAGCACATCCAAGTCGAGGAACGCCTCATTCCTGCCATCGAGGCTGCACTCGGCTCCGCGCTACAAGCCGTCATTTTCAAAGACCCCGGCGTTGCCGAAGCCGCATTGGCCACTCTCAGCGGCAAGAAACTCGGCCGAGCGGCCGTGATCCCCGCCTCGTGGATTTCCGGGAGAGGAGAACAGGCGTCCCGCCTGTTCAGCCAGACTCCCGAAACCTCACTGGCGCCCGAACCACCCATCCCTTTCGGCGTGTTCGGCCGGGCGAGTGATTGCGTGAAGGCTGATGACGATAGCTCTCACCTTGCCCGCCACCTCCTCCGCGATGTGCTTATCGTCGAGAGCCTCGAAGCCGCCTTCCGTCTTCGTTCAGAAAATCCATCATTCGCGTTTGCCTCACTCGACGGAGGATTCATCAGCCACAGTGGCATCATCCACGGTGGACAGTCCGGCGAGAATGCCGGGCAGTCCACCCTCCAGCGAAAAATCCGTATCGCGGAGCTCGAGATCTCACTGACCGAGGCCACGGCGCGCATCGAATCCCTCGCTGCCGCCCGCGCTGCTGCAGCGTCGGCGATGGATCAGGCCACAGACCGCCTCAAGCAAGCCCGAGAATCCATGCAGGCCGCGCAGATTGAAACGGCATCCACCGACAATGAGCGCCGCCACGCCGAGCGGCAGTTTGCAGATATCGAAGCCAAGCGGGCCTCGTTCCAGCGCGAAGCGGCGAGCATCGAGGAGGGCCTGCGCGGCAGCCTCGCCCAGCTCAGCGAACTCGAAGGACGCATCGCTGAAGCGACCTGTGCCATTGACTCCCTCCGCACTGCCCGCAGCGAATCCGAGACCCGCATTCAAGTCGTGCGAGAGAAGGAAAGTTCAGCCTCCGATGCCCTAAACGAGATCCGGGTCCGCGTTGCCACCGAGCGCCAACAGCAAGAAGGCCTCCACCGCCAGCGCGGCCCAATGGCAGCCCGCATCATCGAGCTGAACGAACTCCTCGATGCACGCCGTCTCGATATTTCGAACTACGAAGGTCGCATCGACTCTCTCGCCGCCGAAAACGCATCCCTCGAAATCTCTATCGGCGAATGGCGCAGTGAACTGGAATCCGAGGAAGCCCGCCTGAGCGCCGTTCTGGCCCAGCGCTCCGAAGTCAGCGAGAGCGCCGGGGCCATCGAATCTGCCCTCCGAGCCGCACGCCAACAACTCGCCAATCTTCAGGAGCAGCGCAGTCGCATCGAGGTCAAGGCCGCGCAGACCGAAATGCGGAAGGAAAACATCCACACCCATGTCTCCCAACGCTATCAGCTCGACCTCGAAGCGTTTGAGCCGGACACCTACGCCCTCATCGTCGCCCTCCGCGAGCGCAGCCAGCGCAAACCCGAGACTCAGGAAGGCGAACAACCCGCTACGGAAGGCGCCGAGGAGGTGGAGCGCCCTGCCATAGCCGTTCCCGCGGAAGGCGAAGGCATCCCGTGGGACCGCATCGAGGAACTCGTCGCCGAGCTCACCGAACGCATCGACTCGATGGGCCCGGTGAACATGGATGCGATTCAGGAATACGACGAACTCGAGCAGCGCTACATTTTTCTAGAAAAACAAAATGCCGACCTCGTGACCTCCAAGGCCGAGCTGCTAGAAGTCATTTCAAAGATCAACCACACCACGAAGACCCTCTTCGCCGAGACCTTCGAAAAAATCCGCGAGAACTTCCAATTCATGTTCACCGAGCTGTTCGGCGGTGGACGCGCCAACCTACTGCTCACCGACGACTCCGACCCTCTCGAGAGCGGCATCGAGATCATCGCCAAGCCGCCCGGCAAGCAGCTCCAAAGCGTTACTCTCCTCTCCGGCGGCGAACGCACCATGACCGCCGTCTCGCTTCTCTTCGCCATCTACATGGTGAAGCCAAGCCCATTCTGCGTGCTCGACGAAATGGACGCCCCGCTCGACGAATCGAACATCACCCGCTTCATCAAAATCCTCGACCGCTTCGTCGGCCAGAGCCAGTTCGTGACCATTACGCACAACAAGCGCACCATCTCCCGCGCTGACCTCCTCTACGGCGTGACCATGGAAGAACACGGCGTCAGCAAACTCGTAAGCGTAAAATTCAGCGGCAAAACCGACGACAACTCGAAATCATCCGAAAGCGTCGCCAAAGCCCTCGGCAAATCCGAAAACCTCGCCAGCGAGGAGGCAGCCGCCATCGCCCAAGCCGCTGAAAACACCCAGCCAGAAATCCTAGAGGCGCACACTGGCACTTCCGAGAAAACTCCATCCCTTGTATAATACCACCTCTTCAAGATAACCCGACGGATAAATTTTCGCAGTAGCGTTTATTTGAGACTGCAGCCTTGACTCATACTCGCCCTCATCTTCCCTGTGGCACTGGAAGCGCCTTCAGTTTGGCTCCAAACTTTTGTTTGAATTGATCCGCTGCCTCGGGATCATAGTCAGGGTGTCTGGGCTTCTGCACTCGCAGCAACCCTCGTCATTTTTTTTAGCCACGACCACACTGTCACATACGGGCGTTTGATGCCGCACTCTCTCTGGAGCCAAATGCGTGCCGCTTCTGCCGTGGCCCATCGCCCGCTTTCCACTCCAGCTCGCAGTTCCTTGAACACTGCCTCTGGGACACCTCGCAATTTCATTCCTTTGGGGCCCGGTTTCTCTCGCTCCAGCAAGGCATCGAATCCTCCTTCACGAAAAGACTTCGCCCATTCAAAAAACGTCGCTCGTGATACTCCACAAATATTAGCAATATCTTGTGAAGCGTGCGCTCCACTGGCTCCCATCCTCATGGCAAGCAACCTAACTTTGCTGCGTGCGTCTTTTTCCTGACAATAACGCTCCTCAAGTTGAGCGCTTAGATCAGGCCTCCTCAGCTTGAAATGTTGTTTTCTCGCACATTTTTTTTACTGGACTAAATTTATTGTGTCCAGATTTTTTATATAGATAGCATTAGAAAGTCACCAGCTTACAGATGAGACAGCAAGACTCCTGGCTCACATGCGGTCAGGCTTTTTTTTCGCTGGCGAGGAAACCGGAGATCAAGAAAAGGGCGGCGGCGGCGCAGATGGCGGAGTCGGCGACATTGAAAGCCGGCCAGTGGCCATACCACGGAAGGATGACATCGAGAAAATCCACGACATAGCCGTGGAGAATGCGGTCGGTGAGATTTCCAAGCACTCCGGAGACAAGCAGGGTCGCTCCGATGCGCGATGGGGCATCTGCAAACGCGCCCCTCCGCGCGAAGATCGCCATGAGGATCAGTGCGACCGAGGCAAGAGCCATGAAAAACAGGTTATTGTTTTTCAGCATTCCAAAGGCCGCTCCGGTGTTGTGGACTTGGACTAGGTAGAAAAAACTAGGGATCACCGGCACGAACTCGTCAGTGGAAATGAAGCGCAGAACGAGCCATTTCGTGAGCTGGTCAACCAGGTAGAGCGGCAGCGTGATAAATAAAAGAAGCTTCATCCCAAGACATCAAGGGCTTCCTCACAGCGGGTGCAGAGCGTCGGATGGTTTGCGCTGGAGCCGACTTCAGGACGGTGACGCCAACAACGCTCGCAGCGGGCGTGCGGAGTTTTAGAAATTTCGACGGACGCGGTGTCGGAGGAGACCACCTCGAGATCGCTGAGGATGAAGACTTCCTCCAATTCGACCTTGAGCGGCTCAAGCAGGGTTACCTCGGAGGTGGTGACGAGAAGTTTCACCCGCGCCTCGAGCGCGCTGCCGATCTCGCCGGCCTTTTGAGGTTTTTCCACGGATTGGGAAATGCGGCTGCGGATTTGCAGAAGTTGATCCATCGTTCCGACAGCATCGGCATTGGTCCAACGTGCATCGGATTTGGGGAAATCCTGCAGATGGACGGATGTGCCAGGCTGGAAGTAACCCCAGGCTTCCTCGGCGGTGAAGGCGATGATCGGAGCAAGAAGGCGGGTCAGCGCATCCAGCACGCTGTGCATGGCGAACTGCGTCGCGCGGCGGCGGGTGGAATCGACAGTGTCGCAGTAGAGGCGGTCCTTCGTGATATCCACATACAAGCTGCTCAAATCGACGGCGCAAAATTGATTGATGGTGTGATAAACGCGATGGAACTCGAGTTTTTCGTAGGCATCGAGGCATGTGGCCACGACCTCTTGGAGGCGGGCGAGGATCCACCGATCGACGAAAGTGAGAGATTCCGGCGCGGGGGGATTTGCTGCGTCGTAGTCGTGGAGATTCGCCAGAAGGATGCGCAGGGTGTTGCGAACGCGTCGGTAGGAATCCGAGAGACGCGTGAAGATTTCCTCGGAGAAAGGAACATCGTCGGTGAAGTTCACACTGCTGACCCACAGGCGCAGGAGGTCGGCTCCGTATTTGTTCACATAATGGTCGGCATCCGTGGGTTTCTGATATCCACCGGCGGCGGATTTCGAGATTTTCTTGCGGGTGTCGACATCCATCACGAATCCATGCGTGAGCACGGCGCGATAGGGGGCGCAGTCATTGAGGGCCACGGATGTCATGAGCGAACTCTGGAACCAGCCGCGGTGTTGGTCGGTGGCCTCCAAGTAGAGATCGGCAGGGAAGCCGAGTTCAGGGCGCTGGCGCATGACGGTTTCGTGACTGAGGCCGGAATCCATCCACACATCGAGGGTGTCATTGCGGCGGGTCGTGCCTGCGGGCAGACCGACAAGAGCACTCCATGCGGCGTCATCCATTTCGAACCAGGAGTTCGTGCCTTTTTCGGAAAAAATATCCGCCACTTTGCGAATCACAGCGGGATCAAGGATCGGTGCGCCTTTGACATCGTAGAAAATCGGCAATGGCACGCCCCATGTGCGTTGGCGGGAGATGCACCAGTCGGGGCGGGACTCCACGGTTCCGCGAATGCGGTTGCGGCCCCAGTGCGGGAGCCATGTGGTGGCATCGACTTCTTCGAGGGCCTTGGCGCGGATGTTTTCGATGCGGATGAAGAACTGCTCGACGGCGCGGAAGATGACCGGCGTCTTGGAGCGCCAGCAGTGCGGGTAGGAGTGTTCATGGGCTCCCTCTCCGGCAAGAGCTCCTTTTTGTTTCAAAAGTTCGAGGATGCCGGCATTCGCCTCGAAGACATTTTTTCCGACAAATTCGGGCAAGCCGCACTCCTCGGTGTAGCGCCCATAGTCATCGACGGGTGAGAGCAGCGAGAGTCCGCGCTCCATGCCGAGATGGTAGTCGTCCTCGCCATGGCCTGGTGCGATATGAACGCAGCCTGTGCCAGTATCCAGCGTCACAAAGGCTGCGGTATGAATCGTGGCATTGCGCGGTAGAAAGGGATGGCTGGCCTCAAGGCCCTCCAATTCGGAGCCAGGGATGGTTTTTTCAACGGAAATTTTTTCGGCTCCGGTAGCCGCGCAGAATGAATCCAGAAGTGCCTCGGCAAGAACGATGGTTTTTTCGGCGCCCTCGTGGCGCACACGGGCAATGGCGTATTGGTGGCCAGGGTTGACAGCGATAGCGAGGTTCGCTGGAAGTGTCCACGGAGTGGTCGTCCAGATCACAACAGAGGCCTTCCCTGCGAGTTCTCCACTCACGAGCGGGAAGAGAACATAGACGGCAGGAGAGGTTTTATCCTGATATTCGACTTCGGCTTCGGCGAGGGCCGTCTGAGCCCCGGTGCTCCAGAGAACGGGTTTCTTTTTGCGATAGACGAGGCCCTTTCCAACAAAGCGGGCGAACGAACGGATCATGCCGGCCTCGTAGGAGGGATCGAGTGTGAGGTAGGGATGTTCCCAGTCGCCGAGGACGCCCAGTCGACGGAATTGGCGGCGCTGGATGTCGATGAATTTACGAGCGTATTCCTCCGAGCGGCGACGCACTTCAGCGGGAGTCAGGCCTGCGGAGGATTTGACCACACGGAACTCGATCGGGAGGCCGTGGCAATCCCAACCGGGAACGAAGGGGGCCCGGAAGCCTGCCATGGTCTTGGATTTAACCACGAAGTCCTTGAGAATCTTGTTCAACGCCGTTCCCATGTGGACATCTCCATTCGCGAAAGGAGGGCCATCATGCAGAAGATAGAGAGGGGCATCCTTGCGGCGTTCTTGGATTTTTTCGTAAAGCCCCTCGCCTTCCCACTTGGAAAGCATTTCAGGTTCACGCTGGGCCAGACCGGCCTTCATGGGAAAATCGGTTTTCGGAAGATTGATCGTGTTTTTGTATCCGCTCATGACAAGCGAAAACGATTATCAGTGTGAGATGGGCGGGTCAACGACGCTCAGGGCGCGGATGGCGATGCCTTTAATGCCAAATTCCCAAAGGCCAGAGTGGCAGGAAATCCCTCGGGAAGACGGACGGGCTTTCCGACGGGCATCTGAACGAGAGCCAAGGCCTGACGGCACTTGACGAGCAGAGCAGAATCCGAGGGCCGGATGACTTCGAACTCCAACCAAAAACGAACACCGCTCCACTCGACGACGCGACCCTCGACGCGGAGGACGTCACCGAGTTTTGCCGGGCGTTTGTAGTCGATCTCTGTGCGACTCACGACGGCATGTATGCCGGTGCGCTCGATCTCCGCGAAGTCCATCCCCATTTGAATCGCGAGCAGAGTGCGGGCAGTTTCTATGAAGCGAAGGTAAACAATATTGTGCACGACACCGCCTGCGTCGGTGTCGAAATACATGACGCGCACTTCGGTGGATATCCGGCAATTGTCAGGAATAGGTTGTTCCATAGAGACGAGAAACACCGGTTTACTTGATCTCGGAAATACGTTTTTCGAGGTTCGCATCCGGCATGATGGCAAGGGCCTCTTGGAATTTTGCAACAGCCAGCTTTTTGTCCTTACCCGGGAGAAGAGCATTGCCCTCGTCGACGAGGGCAGAAAACTTCGCAATCTGGCCATTTGCATAGGATTTGAGAGTCTTCAAAGCTTCCGTTGATTTGGAACCAATTTGGCGTGCGGATGGGCTAAGGGCGGTGGTTTCTTCGATGGCGGTTTTGTAGTCCCGCTCACTGAGGCGAGCCTGGAGTGTAGGAAGTGCGTTCTTCAGAGTAACGCAGGCATCAAAGGCGGATGTAGGAAGCCATATTCCCGCCGGAGGTGCTCCTGCATGGAACACGGCGATTTTTGAGGTCAAAGCGTCGATCTGGGTCGTGATGTCAGCAGGAACGACTGGCACAGAGCCTTTGGAGAGCGATTCCTCGCTCCAGAGACTCTCGAAACCCTGTTTCAAATCATCAATTCCCCTAGTGAGTTCTGCGGCGACATCCGCCTGGCGCAGCACGCTGACCGTGCGCGGACTGGGATCTGAGAGCGCTTTGAGTTGATCAAGCAGGAGGGTTGCGGCGCTGGGCGAGAGCGGCGACTGGAGCTTCATCAGGATCGCATCTTGTTCTTCGCGCGACACAAGCTTCGCGCACTCAAGCCTCATCGCATCAAGACGAGCCTTAAGCGCGGCATCGGATTCGGCGAATTCCATGAGCCGGGAAAAGTCCGCGTTGGCATCGAGATCAAAGTCTTTTTTGATTTTGGCCTCGGTCATGGCCCGTCGGAGGCGAAATTCAATTTTGGTGATTTCAGATAGGCGGTTTTTTTCGCGGGTCTCCCATCTATCGGCACCGATCATGACCTCACCCGCATCGTATCGGGAGGCGGCGGTCTGTAATGGTTTGAGGTAGTCGGCAAGCGCAGTTGCAGCTGAGGGCACGGCGGCGATGGTTGCCCTGATCTCATCGATGTTTTTTTGGAGTTCCTTCCGCTGCGAATCATCGATGAGCTCGATAGTGGTTTTTGGCTTGATAATGAGCTTCACGATACGGGCGGACGGAATCTGCGTGTCCTTCCCACTGGGAAGACGAAGAACAAAATACCCCGCGCCAGCTGATCCCCTTGCCGTGCGATCGGTGAATGCGCTGAATTTCACAACTTCTGCTTCAACTGGCTTCGACCAAGGCTGGGGCTTGACCAAAGCGATCCCGGGAGTTTGAACAATCGTGCTTCCATCCCGCTCCTGCGCATGGAGAGGAACAAGCGACAATAGGGCGCAAAACAAAACAAAAATTGAGAAAAGGGGCATTGGGTCAATCTGGCATTTTTAGCGCCGAGGGCAAGCCTTCGGGCGTTTTCAAAAAATGCGTTCTTAGCGCAGACTTTCAATAGCACCACGAATGTCCACCTCTGTAACCGCATCGGATACGAACGCATCACCTAATTTTCGAAGAAGGACAAAACGAATGCCCCCAGCAGTGAATTTTTTATCCTTCTTCAGCGCGGAAAAAATGGCATCGGTTTCAATCGTGGCGTCGAGTCGCAAGGGAAGTTTGAAAAATCCAAGCGCCGACGAGATTCTTGCGGCATCTTCTTCAGGCAGTCCGGATTTTTCGACCGAAAGCCGGCAAGCCGCCAGAAGCCCCAAGCTGATCGCTTCGCCGTGAAGAAGCTTTCCATAACCAGCAGCCGCCTCGATGCCATGCCCGATGGTGTGTCCAAAATTCAGCAAGGCGCGGAGGCCCTTTGTTTCGAATTCATCCTCTGCGACGATGGCGGCTTTGATAGCGACATTTCGCGCAATGAGGGCGGGGAGGTCGTCAAGTGCATCGAGCATGGAAGGATCACGAATCGCCGCGTGTTTGATGACCTCCGCAAAACCCTCGTTGAATTCGCGCTCTGGCAGACTGCGCAGCGTGTCGGTATCGGCAATCACAAGCCGTGGCTGATGAAAGGATCCAATGAGATTCTTTCCTCCGGCGGCATTGACTCCTGTCTTTCCGCCAACCGAGCTATCCACCTGCGAGACAATGGTGGTGGGAATTTGAATATAGGGAATACTACGGTAATAAACAGCTGCCGCGAAACCGGCCAAGTCTCCGACAACTCCGCCGCCGAGCGCCACAAGGAGTGAAGAGCGGTCGAGACCGGCTTCGATCATGGCGTCGCATATTACACCAAGCTGCGTGAGCGACTTCGAGGACTCGCCTGCAGGAACCGTGACGCGCACAGGCTGGAATCCGGCGTGTGTGAGGGAAATCTCAACCACGTCTGCATAAAGCGGGGCGACATTCGAATCCGTCACCACCACGCAGCGGCTAGGCTTCAAAACGCGCGAAATCAGCTCCCCGCAGGAGGAAACCGCTCCAGCACCGATGAGAACTTTGTAGGGGGCTCTGGAGAGCCCAACGCTAACTTCAAGAAGCGAACTCATCGAAGAACTCCCAACCGGGCAAGCGCCCCCTCCTGATCTTCGGCAATAACGAACAATTGATCCAGCCGAACCAACTCGAAGAGGGTGGCCACTTTTTTCTCCAGTCCGAAAAGTGCGAACTTACCGCCGAATTTTGCGGCATCCTTGAGGTATTCGATGAGAATCGCAAGACCGCTGGAGTCGATATAGCCGACCCGTTTGAAATCAATCAAAAGCACAGGCGTCTGGGCATCAGAACACGCCTTCAGCTCGCTTCTCAGCGGAACAGAGGAGTGCAGGTCGATCTCGCCCGTTAGTTCCAGAACTGTGAAAGAGGGCAGCGACATTTTCTCAATCGTCATAGCTCCTTTTAAACTCGCAGGAATTTTGTGAAAAGAACCGATTCGGCCCGATAAGGAAAAATCTGAATAATGTTGTCAGCGTCCGAGATTATGGCAGGTTTGCTTAGGCAACATGCCTGGAAAGGAGGGGGAAAAATTATCATGAAATTCGCAACTATCGCTGCCGTGGCAGCTCTCGCGATCGCAGCTCTTGGATTGGGCGCTTGCGCCAGCAAGCCAAAACCAGCACCTGCTCCGAGCAAAATCGGAACGTCCAAATAAGGACGACCATTAAGGCCGGGTGGAACGCTGTTCCGCCCGGCCTTTTTACTTATTGATTCCCAAACGGGCCCATGCCGGATTGCCAAGTCGAAAAACTCAACGCAGGCTCTACGTGTTGAATAAAATGAAATCGAAAAAGTCTAAAAAATCTTCGCCTATTGTTGGTGTTGTTATGGGCAGTCGCTCGGACTGGGGCACCATGAAAGAAACCTCGTTGCTCCTCGACAAGCTTGGCATCGAGCACGAGTGCCGCATCGTCTCCGCACACCGCACACCCGACCTGCTTGCGATCTATGCAAAGTCGGCGAGCGAGCGCGGACTGCGCTGCATCATCGCTGGAGCGGGCGGGGCGGCGCACCTGCCGGGAATGATCGCCGCGCACACGCACCTGCCTGTGCTCGGTGTGCCTGTGGAAAGCCAAGCCCTGCGCGGCCAGGACTCGCTTCTCTCAATCGTTCAAATGCCAGCGGGCATTCCCGTGGCAACATTTGCCATCGGTGTGCCTGGGGCTAAAAATGCAGCTCTTTTCGCAGCGGCGATGCTCGCTTCTGAGATGCCTTCTATTTCCGAAAACCTCCTTGCCTTTCGCAAGCGCCAGACTCACGAGGTTCTTGAAGCATCGCTCGATTGAAAACACGCATTCTCAAGCCAGGTGAGGGAACTTCCGAAGCCATAGCCCTGCTACAGTCTGGACTGCCCGTGGCACTTCCTACCGAGACTGTGTATGGATTGGCGGCCGATGCCTCATTGCCGAATGCATGTGCCCGCATTTTTGAGGCCAAGGAGCGCCCGCTGAGCGACCCGCTGATCGTTCACCTGACCTCGATAGACTGGCTTTCACGCATAGCCCTCCCCTCCCCGCTGGCCCTCACCCTTGCTGAAACCTTTTGGCCCGGACCACTCACAATCGTGCTTCCACGGCAGGCGTCCATTCCAGATATTGTCACGGCTGGTCAGGACACGGTGGCGGTCCGCATGAGCGCGCACCCGGTTTTTCAGGAAGTTGTGCAAACATTCGGGAAGCCACTCGCCGCTCCGAGTGCCAACCGTTTTGGGCGCATCAGCCCAACCTGCGCGGCCCATGTGATGAGCGAACTCGAGGGCCGCATCGCACTGATTCTCGATGGCGGCCCGTGCACCCATGGGATCGAATCCACCATTGTCCATGTGCTGGAAGACCGCTTGCAGATCCTGCGCCCCGGGCCCATCACAGAGGATGAGCTTCGGGCATTTGCGCCGGTTTTTCATGGACCAGCGGGAGTAGCCGCGCCCGGCGGACTCAAAAGCCACTACGCCCCGCGCACGAAGCTCGTGATTGAACAACAACCAATGCCAAGAGGGCCTCGCGACGGCCTCCTGTCATGGTTACAAAGCGGGGAAGGATTTTCCCAAACGGAGTTCCTCAGCCGCAGCAACGACCTTCGCGAGGCCGCAGCAAATCTCTATAGCGCCATGCGCCGCCTCGACGAAGCGGGTCTTGATCTCATCATCGCCGAGGCGCTGCCCGAATCCGGAATTGGAGTAGCCATTATGGAACGCCTGCGCAAGGCCGCCGCCTGATGAACGACGGAAAAAAACTCAACACTCGCGCCAGTGGCGTAATCGCCGCTGCGGTCATGCTCAGCCGCGTGCTTGGTCTGGTGCGCGAGGTTCTCTTTAACGCCATGTTTGGAACGGCATCGATGGGACTTTTTCTCATCGCCTTCCGACTCCCAAATCTCCTGCGCGACCTTTTTGCTGAGGGCGCGCTCTCGACCGCCTTCATCACGGTCTTTTCCCAGAAACTTGAAAAAGAAGGCTCGGCGGCGGCATGGGCATTGGCTTCCAAAATGCTCACGCTGGCTACCGTTTTTATGAGTGCAGTGAGCCTGCTCGGCATCATCTTTGCCGCCCCACTCGTGAACCTCCTCGCGCCGGGATTTGATCCGCAGGATGCAGCTTTCACCATACTGCTGACACGGATCATGTATCCGTTCATTCTGATGGTATCGCTCGCGGCGTTGGTGATGGGCATTTTAAATTCGCGGCAGGTTTTCACCGCGCCTGCGCTAGCCTCGAGCTTTTTTAATATTGGTTCGATAGCTGGCGGAGTCTTCTTCGGTTGGCTCATCGACCCTTCATTCGGCTTGAAGGCATTGACAGGTCTGGCCATCGGGACGCTCATCGGCGGGTTCCTTCAATTCGCCATGCAACTCCCCAGCCTGCACCGGGCCGGATTCCGATTCCTACCGGACTTCCGCTGGAATGATTCCGGCATCAAACGCACCCTTATCCTCATGGTGCCATCAGTGATAGCCGCCAGCGCGGTGCAGGTGAATGTGCTCGTGAACTCACGCTTTGCATCCTACGCCGGCGCAGAGGCTGTGACCTGGCTGAACAGCGCCTTCCGCCTCATGCAGCTTCCCCTCGGCGTTTTCGGTGTTGCGGTTGCCACCATCACACTTCCAGTGGTCTCGCGCATCGCGGCGGACACTGACACAAGCCGCTTCGGCCCGACACTTGGCCGGGCGATGCGCCTCGCCGTTTTTCTGACGCTCCCATCGGCTGTTGGTCTTTGGTTCCTTGCCGAGCCTGTCATCGGCCTCATTTACGAGCACGGACACTTCGTCAAAAACGACACCCTGCAAACGGCATTCGCTCTCCAGTGCTACGCCATTGGTCTTGTCGCCTACTCCTGTATCAAAGTTCTTTCGCCGGCATTCTACGCCATCAACCGCAAATGGACGCCGATGCTCGTGAGTTTCGGCGCGGTCGCACTGAACCTCCTCTTGAACTACATTTTCATGTTCCGTTTGGACTTGGGACACAAGGGCCTTGCCCTCTCCACGTCGATCTGCGCCATGCTGAATTTCACGACCCTGTATTTTCTCATGCTCTCCCCTGCAAAGAATCTGGAGAGCGGAAAATTCGTCGGCACGCTCACCCGTTGCTTGGCAGCCACGGTTCCCCTAGCACTCGCATGCCATGCCGTCCTCACATTCGGCACCTCCTTTTTTACAGGCACAGGACTCACAAGCCGGATCGCTCTCGTTCTCAGCGCCATTATCGCTGGCTCAGCGGCTTATTTGCTCAGCTGCCTGGTTCTGCGAGTGGATGAAACATCCGCTGCAATGGGAATCATCCGGCGGAAGATTCTTAAAAAGTAACCGACCCCAAAAAGTTGAAGCCCGTCGCAGCGAATGCTACAACGGGCTTCTGTTCCCCCCAGAACGACTCCAAAGTAACATCGGTTTGTGGCGGTGCAAGGATTTTTTTAAATTTTTTTCCAATGCTTCGATTGATTCTGCTCACCTCATAAAAAACTGGTTTCAGCCTCACACCCTCTCCAAAGTATTAGGAAGATGAATCCTGCCTTTCCTACAGCACTCCTTGAAAAAGTCCGCCAACTCAAAGTCATTGCCGTTGTAGTCATCGATGATGCAAATGATGCCACGCCACTCGCGCGCGCCTTGTTGGACGGCGGCATTTCGGCGATCGAGCTCACCCTCCGCACTCCCACAGCTTTTGAGTCACTGCGCCGCATCCGCGAACAATTCCCCGAGATAATGGTGGGCTTGGGAACGGTGCTGACAAGCGAGCAAGTCGATAAGGCCGTTGCAGCCGGCGCTGCATTTGCTGTTGCTCCGGGATTCAATCCAAACATTGTTCGTGCGGCGAAGTCCGTCGGCCTTGCCTTTGCTCCCGGAATCGCCACCCCATCGGATATCGAAGGCGCAGCCGAACTCGGATGCAACCTGCTCAAGTTTTTCCCAGCCGAACCGAGTGGAGGCGTTGCCTACCTGAATTCCATGTCCGCCCCTTATGCCCACCTTGGCTTGGAATACATTCCTCTCGGAGGATTGGATGAATGCAATTTTACTCGCTACCTCGCTTTAAAAAATGTTCCAGCAGTGGGCGGATCCTGGATCGCACCCCGCGACCTGATTCAAAAGAAGGATTGGCCAACGATCACCGCAAACGCCCGGCGGGCGTTAGAAAAAATCTAAAATCTCTGAAACAGGCTGGGGCTAGCCGAGCACCGGGCGTATTTTCAGGCAGTGAAAAGTTCCGCACCGTGATGGTTCAAGGTCGGAACTGACATCGGCTCGGGATACTCAAAGATTTTTCCCTCGTAGTTGCGGATCACGATTTTTTCCGAGTCGTGGTAAACCACATAGTTGGGATTGATCGGCACCTTGCCGCCGCCGCCGGGCGCGTCGATGACATATTGGGGAATGGCGTAGCCACTGGTGAAACCGCGCAAGGATTCGATGATTTCGATGCCCTTTGCAACCGATGTGCGCAAATGGGAAGAGCCGCGAATGAGGTCGCACTGGTAGAGGTAATACGGCCTCACACGGCACAGGAGCAGCTTATGGATCAGCTCCTTCATCACCTCGGGACTGTCATTGACGCCTTTCAGGAGAACGCTCTGGTTGCCAAGTGGAATGCCGCTATCGGAGAGGCGACCCAGCGCGTCACGGACTTCGCTGGTGAGTTCCCGCGGGTGGTTCACATGCACGCTCATCCACAGTGGATGATACTTGCGGAGCATGTTGCAAAGCTCTGGGGTGATGCGTTGGGGAAGAAAAATCGGAACGCGTGTGCCAATGCGCAAAAACTCAAGATGCGGGATGGCGCGCAGACGTTTAAGAATCGCCTCGAGGCGCGAATCCGAGAGCAAAAGGGCATCGCCGCCGGATAGCAAAACATCGCGGATGGCGGTGTTTTTTTCCAAATAGCGAAAGGCCTCCTCGAAGTCGGTGACGAGTTCCTGTTCCCCCACCCCGCTTACAACTCGGCTTCGGGTGCAATAGCGGCAATAGGAAGCACAACGATCGGTCACGAGAAACAAGACCCTGTCTGGATAGCGGTGCACGAGTCCCGGGACAGGCATATGCGAGTCCTCACCGCATGGATCGGCCATGTCATAGGGAGAATCATAGCCCTCCTCGATTCGGGGGATTACCTGCCGACGGATCGGGCAGTCGGGATTGTCACGCTCGATGAGATTGAAATAATGCGGAGTGACAGCCAGCGCCAGCTTGGTTCCGGCAAGAAGAACCCCCGCTCGCTCCTCACTGTTGAGTTGGAGATGTGCCTCAAGCGCCGATAAAGTGCTGATACGATTCCTCTGCTGCCAGTGCCAGTCAGCCCATTCGGAAGCGAGGGCATCTTTCCAATAGCCTGGGGCATAAGAAAAGAATCGAGAAGCTGGCTCAGTGGACGGTTTAGACATTTTAATGACCAAAGGCTACGACGATCACTAGGAGTGTCAACGCGGACGTTTTACGAAGTATGCGACAGTTCAAAAATGAAATTCTCATTTACACAGGCGGGTGGGGAAACCACTTCGCCGAAGCAATGATGGTGCCTCCAGATTCGAGAAGGCAGAAAGTGGTCAGCATCTTAAGAATCGAGTCCGCTCGTGTTTATTGGCCTCTCTGGTCGCCAAGGAGGGGCGGCACTTGATGCACGGTGATATCCTGCGATTTTTTAGTGACCCGCACTGAGCTTAACATCGGCCGTTTTTTTGGAACCGCTCAACTTGGGCCATAGGAAACCATAGATCGATACGATTACGAAGCAGCCCATCGGAACGAGGAAGGCATCCGACATTCCACGAACATCGCCCACCCAGCCCATCAACTTTGGCAAAAGCGCACCGCCCATTATCGCCATGACGATGAAGGATGAGGCCAGTTTGGATTTCTCACCGAGGCCGTGGATGCCCAGCGCAAAAATGGTCGGAAACATGACCGACATGAAAAAGAAGCTTAGAAAAAGCGCTATGAGAGAGAGCCATCCAAGTTTAAGGGCGATAGCGGCCATGAGCAGGACATTCACAGCTGCGTAGATTCCCATAACCAACCAAGCGGGAACGCGCGAAAGAATCCACGAACCGGATGCCCGGCCCAAGAGGAAAAGGCTGAAGCCGAAGTAGGCAAGCAGCTTTGTGGCCCCTTGCTCGGTGATGAACCAATTGCCGTCACGCTGTTCGACTCCAGCACTCCCTCCGAGCCAAAAGCTGTGATTCCAAGCCTCGCCGACTGGAGGGATCTCCGAGACGACATAGTTAATGAAAAATGCGAAGATTCCCGCCTGCGCGGCGACATAGAAAAACTGGGCCACCACTGCCATGACAAAGTGAGGGCGACTCCAGATCGAAATTCCTCCATGGGTCGCTGCAGCGGCGGTCACCGCATCTTCAGGCGGTTTGATTTCGGGTAAACGCACAAACCAAAAGACACAAGCTAGTAGCATGACGGCTACGGCTATACCGGCATAGGGAATCCACAGATTTTGGTGCGCGGCTTGCGCGCCTTGCTCGGAATAGAAAAACAACCCACCAATGATCGGCCCTAGAATCCAACCGACGCCGTTGAAGCTTTGCGCGATGTTGATGCGCATAGCGGCGTAGTTTTCATTTCCCAGAACGGTTGTGTAGGGGTTTGCGACTGTTTCCAAAAAAGTCAGCCCCATCGAGATCACGCAAACGCCGAGCAGAAATGCCCAGAATGTCGAAATGCTGGTGGCAGGGATAAACCAAAGACACCCCATCGCCACGATCACCAGACCAGCAATAATTCCGCCCTTGTAACCGAGTTTATTCGCGAACCAACCGGCAGGAAGAGCCATCAAGAAATATCCCAAGTAATGGGCAAATTGGACCCAAGCAGACTCACGCTTCGAGAGGTGAAGAAAGTCCTGAAAATGCTTATCCATAACATCGATCATGCCATTGCATAGCGCCCACAGGAAAAAGAGGGAGCTAATCAAAAGAAATGTCGCGAAGTGGTTGCGACCGTCGGAGGTTCTAAATAGGGAGGATTTCATTTTATGATTAAAAATGTGACTGGGAGAGGTGAATTTTGAGGGTTTTGCGACTGCAGATAATTTCACACATCATCTTTCTCTGATGTCTTTTAAAGTGATCTAGGAAGAATCTCTTGTTGCCTGATTTTGGGCTCGACAGCCAGTAGAAAATGGCATCTTTTACAAGTCACCAATAAACCCCTTCCTCTTGCAACCAGAATCTTCCGGGATGCCTTTTCTTCTTGAGAAAGCTTCTTCTCGTTGGACATGCCGACCGCGCCGCTGATTGCGATGTCAATCAGTCACGACAACACGCCTACTAGAATCGTGAGGCCGACGACGCTAGCGAAAGCAGACGCTGAATGCAAGGCTCAAGGGATGGATATTAGTCTCGCTTTGAAAGGATAGCGGATTCGTAATTTTTAACTTCGGCGATCCACGAGGAATCTCCAGGGACATTCTGGCGGCGGCAGTGTTCCTTCCAGACCTCGCCGAGCGGAAGCGTCTTGGCTTCCTCCATGAGCGCAAGGCGCGTGGTGAAATCGCCAGAGAGCTCAGCATCGCGCAAGAGCGCCGCAGGCTCGAGCAACGCGGCGAGAAGAGCCTTGATGGTCGAGCGGGTGCCAATGACCCAGGCAGCAATGCGATTGATGCTGGCATCGAAGAAATCCAGACCGATGTGCGTGCGTCCAAGGAAGCCACCTCGCACGAGTTCCTCCATGATGGCGCGCGTAGGATCGTCCATCAGCACCACGTGGTCGCTGTCCCAGCGGACGCCGCGACTCACATGGAGCAGGATTTCGGGAACGAATTGCAGGACCGACGAGATTTTATCCGCGAGATTTTCGGTCGGGTGAAAATGCCCAGCGTCTAGGCAATAGAGGAGTTGGTTTTTCACGGCGTAGCCGAGGTAGAACTCGTGCGAGCCGACGACATAGCTCTCCGAGCCGATGCCGAAGAGTTTGCTCTCCACGGCGTCGAGGTTGAGCTTGCGGTCAACCGGCGCGGCAAAAATCTCGTCGAGCGAGGCGGCAAGTCGTTCACGGGGCGACTTGCAGTCATATGGCATATCCTTCGAGCCGTCTGGAATCCAGACATTGGTGACCACTGGCGAGCCGATCTGCTTAGCGATTTCTTCGCCAATCTTGCGGCAGGCGATGCCGTGGTTGATCCAGAATTCGCGGATCGCCTTGTCCGGATGGGCGAGCGTGAGTCCATCGGCGGCGAGCGGATGGGAGAAATAGCTGGGATTGAAATCAACCCCGAGTCCCCTCGCCTTGCACCAATCCACCCAGCTTTGGAACTGGGCGATCGAGTAGGCGTCGCGGTCCACGCGTCCGGCGGAGAGGTCGGCGTAGCAGGCATGGACATTCAGACGGTGCTTGCCGGGGATGAGTGACAGCGCCTTGTCGAGGTCGGAGCGGAGTTCATCGATAGTGCGGGCCTTGCCAGGGTAATTGCCAGTGGCCTGAATGCCGCCGCCTTCAAGTTTCGATCCGTCTTTTTCAAATCCGCCGACATCATCCCCCTGCCAGCAGTGCAGCGAGATCGGCGTTGATGCCAGTGTTGCAAGAGCGGCTTCGGTGTCCACGCCGAGGGCGGCATATTGATCGCGGGCGGAGGTGTAGTGGTTCATAGAGCAAGACGCATTAAGCTGGCACACTAATGAATGCCCGAAAAGTGGGGAATACTTGGAATGATTATTTCTACACAAAAAATGCCCACCCAAAAGCGACTATTTCGTCTACATTTCCAAAACTCCGGAACGCGTGGCTGTTTTTTCCTCTATGGGATGGCTGTGAAAAAAATTAGAACTTCTGTTGATTCGCTTAGGGGGAAATTGATCAATATTTCTCATATCGTAACTAACATCGAAAACATGTGCTCCGTATTTAAAAACAAAAACCTTGTCCTCAAACCCGGGCGCGTTTTGAAAGGGGCAAACATCCATGGAGAGGTTTCTGGCATCTGGGCGGGGTTTGCGCGTTCGGAGATCTTCGATTGGTGGCGGAGGCAGGGTGCGGAAGAAGTGGAACTGACTGCGACATCATTTGCAGAGCGCTCAGGCGGAACGGGCCAACTCGTGTGGGAGGATATGCCTGAGGGGCACGTCATCAGCGCGATTCTCGACCACAGGGAAAATCCGGCGCTGCTGAAAGTCGTGACACGACCTGCGAATGCGGAGGAGCTTTCCAAATTTGAGCATCCCCGCATGCCTTTGCTTCGAAAGCGGAGGTTCGAGGCGGTTCCTCCCGGAAATGAGGAACCTGATTTGTTTTCAGCACTCGGCGACTAAACGAAGGACAATCAGTTTGCAGTCAAAGCCAAGACGGCTTCGTCGAGTGTGGCAGAGTTTGAGATCGAGATCACTGGTGTTCCTTTGCGGATGCGGCCCACGAGCCCGGCAAGCACGCCGCCGGGTCCGAGTTCGATGAATTGTTCGATGCGCAGATGGTCGATGAGGTATTCGATGCTCTGGGACCAGCAGACGCTTCCGGTGACCTGATCGGCCAGCGTGCGGCGGATGGTTTCGGCATCGCCGACCTTGATGGCGTCCACATTGCAAACAACAGGGACGCGGGGAGAGTTCATCGGCGTCTCAGAAAGAGCAGCGGAGAGTGTCTGGTAAGCGGGCTCCATGAGGCGCGAGTGGAAGGCACCGGCGACGGTGAGTTCCACGGCCTTTCTGGCGCTGTATTCCTTGGCCAGGGAGACTGCCATGACGATTTTTGAAGATTCCCCCGAGAGGACGATTTGTCCTGGGGCGTTGATATTAGCAACATCTACATCGGCCACGGCTGCCAGTTCCCGGACGCGGTCCTCTTCGCCACCGATGATGGCTGCCATGCCACCTTCCGAAGCCTCGCAGGCTTCCTGCATGGCGCGAGCGCGCTTGTCCACAAGGCGAAGTCCGGTCTCAAAATCGAAGGTTCCGGCGGCAGCGTGGGCGGTAAACTCTCCGAGCGAGAGGCCGGCGGCGGCTTGAAAATCGAGAGCTGGGAATTTTTCTTTCAGAACGGCAAGGCAGGCGAGGCCGTGGACATAGAGTGCAGGCTGGCAGACAGAGGTGTTGGTGAGTTCCTCGGCAGGGCCTTCAAAGACGATTTGGCTGAGCGAATAGCCAAGAATTGAATCAGCGCGATGGAAAAGAGAGGCGGCACACGGATACTCGGCAGCGAGATCCTTGCCCATACCGACGGTTTGGGCGCCTTGGCCTGAGAAAATGAGAGCGGTTTTTTTCATAAATGGACGAAAGCTGGGGGCTGGTGATCAGTGCCAAGCACTGTGCACGATGGTATAGGCGAGAGGTATGCCGATGAGAAGGTTAAAGGGAAAAGTGACCCCAAGCGCAAGACCAACATAGACGCTGGGATTCGCCGCTGGAAGGGCAGCCCGGAATGCGGCAGGCACGGCGATGTAGGATCCGCTCGCGCACAGGATCGCAAAAAGAAACGCATCCCCCTCTTTGAATCCACAGAAGTAGGCGATGAGGAGCGCGCAACCACCAGAGATGATGGGAAAGGCCAGCGCAAAAGCGACGGAAAAAATGCCCCCCGCACGCAAATCCGCTATGCGCCGCGCGGCGACCAAGCCGAGATCCAACAGGAAAAAACAGAGCATGCCTGGGAAAAGCTGACTCACAAAAGGCTGAAGCGCCTTGGAGCCGGATGCCGGTGTCACCATTCCCGCCAGGAGACTGCAGATTAGGATGAGAACAGATTTGTTGGCCAGGCACTCGTGGAGGACGCTCGCCCAGGAGATCCGATTTTTGCCTGCCTTGGTATCATTCCATCTCGCCAGCACAAGGCCGGTTAAAATCGCTGGGCTCTCCATCAATGCCAGCGCTGCCACCATGTAGCCACCGAAGGGAATCTGGCGAGCATCGAGGTAGGATGCGGCCGTCATGAAGGTGACCGCGCTCACCGAGCCATAAGTAGCCGCGACAGCTGCCGAATCGGGCACGCTGAACTTTCTTCTTACAATGTGATAAACAATCAGCGGAATCACAAAGGAAGCAGCCGTGGCGATGAGCAGAGGCAGCAGAACCTCCATAGACATCGGCGTCTTTTGCAGTTCGTTTCCACCCTTAAAACCAAGAGCGAATAGTAAATACAGAGATAGCACCTTTAAAAACGACTCCGGGATTTCGAGGTCCGACTTGACGATGACGGCAAGGATACCAATCAAGAAGAAAAGGATCGCCGGTTGTAAGAGATATTCCAATGGACTCATGTCGGGCCGAAAACTAAATAGGAATTTGATTTTGGGAAGACCGAAGATCAATTTTAAGAAAAACCAAATGAAAACAATCCTCGCCATCGCCGCGATCGCTCTCGCAGGCTGCAGCACCATGCCCAAACAACCGCCCCTCCGCACTGTGGATCATGTGAACCTCAGCCAATTCATGGGCGACTGGTATGTCATCGGCACCATCCCTTGGTTCGTCGAAAAAAACAATGTTGGCACGATGGATATCTACAAACTTCGGCCCGACGGAAAAATCGACATCCGCTACGTATTCCACAAAAAATCCCTCGAAGCTCCGCGTCAGGAGATGAAGGCTACCGCCACTGTGGTGAACACAAAAACCAACGCCGAGTGGGCCGTTCAATTCCTTTGGCCCTTCAAGGCGCCATTCCTCGTCATTGACCTCTCGCCGGATTACCGCCACACCACGATCGGCTATCCCGACCGTAGCCTGATCTGGATCATGAGCCGCGAACCGGTGATGTCTGAAAAAGACTACACCGCCGCGCTTGAACGCGCCCGCTCGCAAGGCTACGACATCTCGCGCATCGTCAAGGTGCCTCAAAATTCTCAAACCAAGCCATGACCACCTACATTTACGAAACCATCCCGGCGGACGACGCAACCGAGCCACGGGTATTCGAGTTCCAGCAACGCATGACCGACAAGCCGCTCACCCAGCATCCGGAAACCGGAGAACCGGTGCGAAGAATCATCAGCGGTGGTCTTGGCATCATGCAAAAAGGTAAGGCACCCTCCCCTTCGGCCTCATCCTGCGGTAGCGGGTGCGGGTGCCATTGAACGCCGTCTAAAGCGGATTCAAGCTCCACGAGACTTCGCCGTTTTCAAAAACCTCTAGCCATGCCCAGCTTGGCGGTGAGCCCTTGTTAGGCTTGCCGATCGTGCCGGGATTCAGAAGACGACAGACGTCGACCTGTTCGTCGCGTGGCACATGAGTGTGTCCAAATAGGAGGAAATCCGCCGCAGGTAGCCTGCGGGGAGGGATATGGATAAGGTGAAATTTCCTCCCAAAGCGATTCAGCTCAAGAGTTAGAGGCAAATCGAGTCCGGCGTCATTGTTTCCAAGAACGCCATAAAATGGCTTCCCGAGTCCCAGACAGGCGCTGAGCGTGGAGAGATTGCAAAAATCCCCCAGATGCCAAATTTCATCCGCCGATTTCAGATCGGGCACGATTTTTTCCGGCAGGATGCCGTGGGTATCGGCGATGACAGCTATACGCATGAGAAGCTGGAGTCGCGGAGTTTGTGGTCTCCCGTGACTCCGAAGCGCAGGCGAATCAGAGCAGGGCGCTGAGCTTGGAGACGATATCCGCCTTGCCGCTTACTCCCACGGATTGATCACGCTTGGCGCCACCTTTGAAGTAAATGAGAGACGGGATGCTGCGAATACCGAATTGAGTGGAAACGCCAGGAGCGTCATCGACGTTGACTTTGGCAATTGCGAATTTTCCGACGTTTTCAGTGGCGATTTCATCCACTACCGGTCCAAGCATTCGACAGGGAGCGCACCAAGGTGCCCAGAAATCGACCAGAACAGGAGTGCTGGCGGATTCGATGAAAGCAGTGAAATTGGAGTCGTTGAGTTCAGTGACGTTAGGATTGGCCATAAGAAAAGTGTGGTTGGTTTTTTTGAAAATCGAAGGATCAGCCTAGCATTGTCCAGACTTGAATTCCTAGTGAGAGCAAGGCCACGACCGTTGCGGCGATGCCGAGGATGAGATCGGAATTGCCAGCTTTGCCATCTGCCACATTCGTTGCGGCGGCCTCTGCAGGAGCAGATTTTTTTTCACTCGGAGCAACTGCGGCTTGAGCAGGCTTTTTGAGATTCATCGTGGCCTGAGGAACAGATTTTGCAACTGTCGGCAGGCTGATTTTTGCGGTCTCCTTTTTGGGTGATGCAGAACTGGCGGGCGGATTGACCGCCACGGCAGCTGCTGCCGGAGCGGCGGAGACCGCTGCAGGCGCTTTCGGCAAAACAGGCACGGCGGGCATCTTTGGCGCTTCGCCAGCGACAGCTGGCGGCTTGATCGCCACGGCGGGTGCTGCGGGGGCGGTCGGAATCGCTCCAGGAGCTTTTGGCAAAACAGGCGCGACAGGTATCTTTGGTGCTTCGCCAACAGTGGCAGGCGGCTTGATCGCCACGGCTGGTGCTGCGGGGGCGGTCGGAATCGCTCCAGGCGCTTTTGGCAAAACAGGTGCAGCTGGTATCTTTGGCACTTCGCCAACAGCGGTCGGCGGCTTGATCGCCAGGACAGGTGCTGCCGGTGCGGCCGGAACCACTCCAGGCGCTTTCGGCAAAACAGGAGCAGCTGGTATCTTTGGTGCTTCACCAACAGCGGCAGGCGGCTTGATCGCCATGGCAGGTGCTGCTGGAGCAGCCGGAATCGCTACAGGCACTTTTGGCAAAACAGGTGCGGATGGTATCTTTGGTGCTTCACCAACAGCGGCAGGTGGCTTGATCGCCACGACTGGTGCTGCCGGAGCAGTCGGAACCACTCCAGGCGCTTTTGGCAAAACAGGCGCGGCTGGTATTTTTGGCGCTTCGCCAACAGTGGCAGGCGGCTTGATCGCCACTGCTGGTGCTGCCGGAGCAGTCGGAACCACTCCAGGAGCTTTTGGTAAAACAGGCGCGGCTGGTATCTTTGGCGCTTCGCCAACAGCGGCAGGCGGCTTGATCGCCACGACAGGTGCTGCCGGTGCGGCCGGGATCACTCCAGGAGCTTTTGGCAAAACAGGCGCAGCTGGTATCTTTGGCGCTTCGCCAGCAGCGGTCGGCGGCTTGATCGCCACGGCGGGTGCTGCCGGAGCAGTTGGAACCACTCCAGGCGCTTTTGGTAAAACAGGCGCGGCAGGAATTTTTGGTGCTTCGCCAACAGCGGTCGGCGGCTTGATCGCCACGACAGGTGCTGCCGGTGCGGCCGGGATCACTCCAGGAGCTTTTGGCAAAACAGGCGCAGCTGGTATCTTTGGCGCTTCGCCAGCGACAGGAGGTTTGATGGCTGGAATCGTAAGAGGCGAGGCCGGAGGCACGACACCCCCTGGCACAACAGGCTTGATGGCAGGAGAAACGGGTGGTGGAGGCGGCACAAGACCTGTGGCTAGCGGAGCAGGCTTGGAAGGAAGGCTGATCATGGCTGCTTCACTACCTTGAGCTGGTGGAGGCGGAACCGCACGACGATTAGGAAGGACAATACGAACGGTTTCTTTTTTGGGGTCGGGCATATGAACTCGGGTGAACGTTTAGACAAGTGAAGTAATTCCAGAGGCGAGGATGTTTGTCAATTTTCAGCAACTCACCTGGGAATTTTTAACAAGTCGGGCCATGATGGCTTTCTGCGTGTGGAGTCGGTTTTCAGCTTGCCGGAAAATGGTGTCGGCATGGGCCTCGAGAGTTGCCTCATCAATTTCCTTGCCCCTGTATGCTGGCAGGCAGTGCATCACTAATGCCCCCGCTGCGGCGAGCGCGACGAGTTCGGCGTTGATTTGATAACCTTGAAACTGAGCCAAGCGGTAAGCGGCCTCCTCCTCCTTGCCCATGCTGACCCATACATCGGTGTAGAGCACATGAGCTCCGGCAGCGGCTTCCGAGGGATCTGAGGTAATGCGGATTTTTCCTCCAGCGCGCTCGAGCAATTCCACAGGGGGCTGGAATTTCGGAGGTGCGGCGATACTGAGTTCGAATCCACAGCGGGCTGCGGCCCAAATCCAAGAGCGGGCCACATTGCAATCGCCATCGCCAATGAATGCCACACGCAACCCGTCGAGCGAGCCGCACGTTTCCCGGATCGAAAAAAGATCCGCCAAAATCTGACAAGGATGCTCTTCGTCGGTGAGAGCGTTGATAGTTGGAATGCCACTGAAGGCGGCGAAGTCCTCGACATCCTTTTGTGCAAAGGTTCGGATGACTGCGCCGTGGAGCATGCGCCCCATGACGCGGGCCGTGTCGCGGATCGGCTCCCCTCGCCCGAGCTGGATATCGGCTGCGGCAAGAAAAAGAGCATCGCCGCCGAGTTCACGAATTCCGACCTCGAAGGACACGCGGGTGCGGGTGGAGGATTTGGAAAACATGAGCGCCCAGCATTTGTGTTTGAGCGGATGCTCGACATGACACCCCCGCGTGGATTTCATAACGGCGGTGTCGTCTAGGATATTCACGATATCCTGTGCGGTGAGAGACTCGATAGAGAGAAGATGATTCATGATATGGCCCGAGGTTCGTTTCAGTTCACGGACTCGAGTGTGAGGAGGGTTTCGGAAAATTTTGCCACGGCCTCGTCGATTTCCTGACGAGTGACATTGAGAGGCGGAAGAAAACGGACAACGGTTTCCCCCGCCGGGATGACGAGCAATCCGGCCGACATGGCCCGAGTCACAACTTCCAGGGCCGCCGGGCGGGTGGTTTTTGGGAAATCACTACTCAGCTGGACGCCAATCATAAGGCCGATGGCACGGACTTCTGAGATGAGCGAGGTTTCAAGCGCTCGGAGCGATGAGGCCAAGTATTCACCAAGAACCCGGGTGCTTTCGAGGAGTCCGTCGCGCTCGATGATTTCAAGAACTTTCAACCCGGCAGCGCAGGAAACAGGATTCCCGCCATACGTTGTGCCGTGACTCCCTGCGCCGAGCAGATCGCAGAGCGGACCTCTTTCGTCGATGACTTTGCTTGAGGCCCAAAACGCACCGAGGGGAAACCCGTTGGCGATACCCTTGGCCCATGAGACTCCATCGGGCTGAACTTCCTTCGTCATGGCATGCCAACCGCACCAGTATCCGGTGCGCCCGAGACCGCACTGCACTTCATCGAAAAGCAGGAGCATGCCGCGCTCGTCGCAGATTTTCCGGAGGCCGAGCAAAAACTCAGCCGTTGCGGGATGAATGCCACCTTCGCCTTGAACGGGCTCGACAAGGATTGCGATAATATTGGAGTCGACCGCAGCCCGCACGGCATCAAGGTCGCCGAATGGCAAATGCTGGAACCCAGGCAGAAGCGGGCCGAAATCTTTTTTCACCTTTTCCTGCCCCGTGGCTGAGATGCAAGCCATGGTGCGTCCATGGAAGGATCCTGTGAATGTCAGAATGCCGGACCTGCCCGTGGCGCTACCAAAGCGTCGGGCGAGTTTAATCAGCCCCTCGTTGGCTTCGGCCCCACTGTTGCAAAAGAAGACCTTTCCCTCTCCAGTGACTTCCACAAGACGCCTTGCGAGAGATGCCTGGGGGCTTGTGCGGTAGAGGTTGGATGCGTGGACGAGCTTTCCGGCCTGCTCGCAGACGGCACTTGTGACCTCTGGATGCGCGTGCCCGAGCGAGCACACGGCAATTCCAGCGCCAAAATCTAAAATTTTTCTACCCGAGGCATCATGGATGAAACATCCGGATCCGCTCTCGATATCGAGATCGAATCGTCCATAAGTCGGAATGACAAAGCGGGAGTAATCTTCAGCAAGTGGGTTCATGGTCTTCAGGAAGAGAAACGGGCGGGACCATTTCTGGTCCCGCCCGGTCCGTCAGGGGATTCCTCGGGAGAAATCTTCCACCGGTTTCAGGTTGAAATTTTTAGCGGGAAAGCCTGTGGCATCCCGCCAGGTTTTTACTCGGACTTTTTGGCTACCGAGGATGCTGCGGTTTCAACAGCCGCTTCTTCGATGCCGGCGCCTTCCGTATCGACCCACTCGATATAGGCCATCGGAGCAGAATCACTCATGCGCTGACCGAGCTTGATGATGCGGGTGTATCCACCTTTGCGTGTGGCTGCGCGCGGAGCGATTTCGGCGAAGAGCTTTTTGACGGCGTCTTTTTGACCGAGGTAGCCTGCGGCGAGGCGGCGTGCATGCAGATCACCACGCTTGCCGAGAGTGACCATCTTTTCCGCGAGCGGACGGACGGCTTTGGCCTTGGCGAGGGTGGTTTTGATGCGTGTGTGTTCGATGAGGCTGCAGACCTGATTGGCGAGCAAAGCATCGCGATGAGAGGTCGAGCGACCGAGTTTGACAGTTTTCTTACGATGGCGCATGGCGTGTTATTTGGATTCCTCCACAGCGGGAAGTTCGATGAGACCCTGATCAAGCTTCATACCGAGGCCCAAACCGAGTTGAATGAGTTTGTCTTTGATTTCGTTGAGGGATTTTTTGCCGAAGTTGCGATACTTGAGCATCTCGGCTTCGCTCTTGAGAGCGAGCTGTCCCACGGAAGTGATATTGGCGTTGTTGAGGCAGTTTGCCGCACGAACGGAAAGCTCGATCTCGTTGACGCTCATGTTGAGGAGCTTCTTGAGACGACTATTTTCTTGGCTGACCTCCTGCGGAGTTTCATCAAACTCGACGACGTTTTCGTCGAAGCCGACGAAGACATCCAAGTGGTGGCGAAGAATAGCCGAGGCCTGAAGCAGAGCATCATCTGGAGTGATGCGTCCATCGGTCCAGACTTCAAGGATAACCTTATCGTAGTCGGTGCGCTGACCGACGCGGGTGTTTTGAACGGCATACTTGACGCGGGTCACAGGAGAAAAGACCGAGTCGATGGCAATGACGCCAATTGGCTGGTCGGAGCGCTTATTCTCATCGCCGGTGGCGAAACCGCGACCAACCTTCACTTCGAACTCCGCCTCGAATTTCATCTTCTTATCGAGCGTGCAGATGATCTGCTCGGGATTCAAAACCTCACACTGGTTAGTGCTCTGGATGTCACCGGCCGTGATGACACCCTCCTTGTTGACTGCGAGCTTCAGAGTGCGGGGCTCGTGGTCATGGGCTTTGAATTTGATTTTTTTGAGATTGAGAATGATGTCCACGACATCTTCAACGACTCCGGGAAGAGTGCTGAACTCGTGCTGAACGCCTTCAATTTTCACCGAAGTGATGGCTGCGCCTTCAAGAGAGCTGAGGAGCACGCGACGAAGCGAGTTTCCGATGGTGTGCCCGTAACCGGCCTCGAAAGGCTCGGCAATAAAAAGAGCATATTTATCTGTGGATGACTTTTCCTCTTTGACGAGGGTTTTCGGCATTTCAAACCGACCGAGACGAACTGGCATGTGTGTGATGTTTCTGCAATTTCGCCGGGTTTCCCTGTGCGCTTGAGGCCGACCATCAAAGATGGTGACCACAGGACCAACGGCGAATTTCTGATGATACGCGAGTCGGTCTAAGTAACACAACATCCAAGAGAGTCAAGCCCTCTGGAATAGTTTTTTTCACAAGCGGCCTTTTTCTCGATCCGAGAACACGAATCCGATAGGCCGTTAATCATGTCCAAAACCGCGATCATTATTCCAGCCCGCTGGGCCTCGAGCCGCCTACCTGGGAAACCCCTCCTTGAACTTGCCGGCAAGCCGCTTGTTCAGCATGTGTGGGAGCGCTGCAGAAAGGTCCGGGAAGCCGAAGAGGTGATCATTGCGACGGATGACATGCGCATCGCCGAGGCAGCCTTTGCTTTCGGTGCAGATGTGGCGCTCACTTCCGCAAAGCACCCGAGTGGAACCGACCGCATTGCCGAGGTGGCAAAAAAACTGACGGGCATCGATATCATACTGAATGTTCAGGGCGACGAACCATTTATCGAACCTGCGTTGATTCGCCGCCTCATCGAAGTGCTCGAAAAAGAAAAACCACTCTCGATGTCAACCGCCGCCTGTCCGCTGGCGGAGGGCGAACTCGAGAACCCGAATTGCGTGAAAGTGGTCACCGGACTGACAGGCGACGCCCTTTATTTCTCACGCAGTCCGATTCCCTGCGACCGGGATGGCGACGCCAATCCTGCCCGTTTTCGACATCTTGGCATTTACGGATACCGGCGGAAATTTCTTTTGGATTTTGTGAAATGGAAGCAGACGCCGCTTGAGAAGTCCGAAAAACTGGAACAGCTCCGGGCCTTGGAGCACGGCGCGAAAATTCGCGTCATCAAAACCAAGGCCACCGGTCCGGGAGTCGATACGGCAGAAGATGCCAAAAAAGCCGCAAAGCTTCTGGCAGGCAGCAAAGGCAAATCCTGAGCTTTCTCCTAACCTCCCCAGCGCGCGCCCTCGCTCAGACCAGGAGTCCAATTGCGCAGATGGCCGTTGGAGTAATCCGTCTTGCCTATCGCACCAATCATTCGCTTGCCGGTTGCGCGCTTCCATTTCTTACTCATGCTCTCGCCCGTGTGGCAACTCCAGCTCTTGATGAAGGCATCGCGGGTAAAAAGATCCCGGCGAATGCGGCCCAGATCGTTTTCATGTAGCCAACTCTTGGACCCACTATCGATCTCATTGCTGTAATCAAACATCCAGCAAGCCCGGTTTGAGTGCCCGTAGTATTCAAAGTCCGCAATTTTCACGCGATCCCTCGGCTGACCAGCATTCAAATAATCAATCAACTCATCACCCTCCTCAAACCACACGAGATTGACCCCATATTTATCGCGAACCGAAACAATGTTTGCGATGAGGTCCTGATTGTCCTGTCTGGAAGAACGCCGAGCATAGCTGGGTTTGTGGACGAGCCATGTGATTTTCGCACCTGGACCGGACTTCGCCTGGATTTCTTGAATGCGCACACGGGCCGCGCGGATAAAATTTCCCCACCAGCGATCGTGTGGCTCGGCCTTGAATTTCTCCCACTCTTGAAGGGATGGACCTCCACTCACAAGGATGTATTCGCGTTCCACCTCGGCCTTTGCCGTGAGCACGCCGATCATTAAAAACAGAGCGAGTAATCGAGCCATGCCGACAGGTTTGGCACAGGCACGGATTGATCAAGATTATTCCGGCCCAAAAAAGTCCTTCAGGAAGTTTTACTGATAGCGCCGGAGGTTTCCTGTATGCATTTCGAATATGGAAATCATCCCCTTCGCAGTCCTCGGAGCATCCCTTCTCACATTGCTGGCATGTTTGTTTTTGTTGCACCTCCGGAACAAGGACACTGCCCGCTTGTCCGAACATTTGCGTGAGCAATTCGCACAACAACAAACCACATCGCGTCAGGAGCTGACCCAAACACTCGACTTCGCACTACGCCAAAACTCAGACCCCGTGCGGGAAGCTCTTACCGCTCTCTCACTCGCCACCAACACGCTCAGGGAGTCATTGGAGAGATCGGTGACAAAATCCTTCGAACTCCAAAACCAACAGCTCGAGGGATTCCGAAACCAACTGGACCGGCTCACACAAACGAACAACGAAAAACTCGAAACGCTCCGCACCTCGGTGGAGGCCAAGCTGACCAGCCTGCAACAAGACAACAACGCGAAACTCGAAGCCATGCGGGCCACGGTAGAGGAAAAGCTCCAGACCACACTGGAGCGGCGTCTCGGCGAGTCCTTCAAGCTCGTGAGCGACAACCTCGACAAGGTTCAAAACGCGATGCTCAACATGCAGAGCCTCGCCGAGGGCGTCGGGGACTTGAAGCGTGTCATGACCAACGTCACGCGCCGTGGCGCCTGGGGAGAATTCCAACTCGCCACGATTCTCGAGCAATTCCTCAGCCCGCAACAATACGACACCAACGTTGCCACGAAAGGCGGACCAGAGCGCGTGGAATTCGCCGTCAAACTCCCCGGGCGCTCAAACGACGGATCCAGCGTCTGGCTTCCCATCGACGCGAAGTTTCCGAAGGAAGACTACGAACGCCTCGTTGCCGCAACAGAAAATGGCGACGCGACCGAAGCCGAGAACGCGGCCCGGCAGCTGGAAATCCGGATCAAATCGAACGCCAAAGACATCCGCGAAAAATATCTCAATCCGCCAGCAACAACCGATTTCGCGATTATGTTCCTTCCGACCGAGGGCCTCTACGCGGAAGTGCTCCGCCGCCGCGAACTCGCCGAAAGCATCCAACTCGAGCACCGAGTCGTCATTGCCGGTCCGACAACCCTCGTCGCACTCCTCAACAGCCTGCAAATGGGCTTTCGGACACTGGCCATCGAACAACGCTCCAGCGAGGTCTGGCAAACACTCAGCGCCGTGAAAACCGAATTCTCAAAGTTCGGAGGCGTCCTGGAAAAGGTGAAAAGCAAACTCCAGTCGGCAACAAACGAGATCGATCAGGTCGGCACACGCACACGCGCTATGCAGCGCCAACTACGCAATGTGGAATCCGCACCAGACGAGGCCACCGCCGCACTCTTCGCTAAGGAAAGCGAACTCCTACCCACACCGGATGCCATATCCGACAACTGAAACGAACAGGTTCCGCGCAGGCTTCGAAATCAGATCTCGATGGTTGAACCGATAGCGGAGAGCAGCAGTTCAAGTCCCTCGTTAGCGAAAGCCGCCTGAGCTACGGTGGTATCGATTTGAATAGGCGGGAAAGTGTTGTAGTGGACGCCAACCACTTTTTTCGCACCGCAGAGTTTGGCGGCTTTGATGGCGTCGGCAGTCCCCATGGTGAAGTTGTCGCCTATGGGAAGCACGGCGAAGCGGAGGGCAAATTCCTCCGCGATGAGATTCATGTCGAGAGTGAGCGCCGTGTCACCGGCATAGTAGAAAGAACCCTCCGCCGCCTCGACCACGAAGCCTGAGGGGTTTCCGCCATACGAGCCATCCGGGAGCGAACTGGAGTGGATGGCGTTGACCATTTTGGCTTTTCCACATGGCAGGGCGACAGTGCCGCCGTGATTCATGGGCTGCGTGTTCGAGATGCCTTGGCGGCCTAACCAGTCGGCAATTTCCCAGTTTGCCACAACCTTGGCCCCGGTCTGGCGCGCTATCGCAACTGCATCGGCAACGTGGTCTGCGTGGCCGTGGGATATCAAAATCACATCGGCTTGGATTTTTGCGACATCGACCGATGAGGCCAAGGGATTCGGGGTGATGAACGGGTCAAACAACAAGCTGGAACCGCCCGACTCAATGAGGAAACAGGAATGTCCGAAATAGGTAAGTTTCATAGCACGCAAAGCAAACCACAATGAAGCCTGGGGTGCAAAGGCTACTCTGAGGCGAATGCGCCGCGCTTCCAATCTTCGGTGGCCAGTGCGACGCGAAAACCATTATGGGCCAATCCGGCCAGCTCATCTCTTGTGAAAGAGAGTTTCTGAGCCAAAAGCAGGTATTCGTCCTCAAGCGTGTTGCCGAAGCTGATCGGGTCATCGGTGCTGATCGTGCAAACGATGCCGGCATCAAGGAGGCGGCGGATGGGGTGTTGATCCGCAGCGGGCACAACGCCGAGCTTCACATTGCTGACAGGGCACACATCGAGTGCGATACCGCGTTCACGCAGAAGGTCGAGCACAGCTGGATCCTCGATGGCGCGGACACCGTGTTCAATGCGCTGCGCTCCGAGTTTTTCCACGACATGACGAATAAAATCTGGACCGCAAAACTCTCCAGCATGCGCTTTGGTGAACTTTCCTGCATCCCTCGCCCGGCGCCAGTAGGTTTCAGCCCAATCACCGAGTGGCGCGGGTTCTGCCCCGTGGAGGTCGATCCCATCCAGACTTGGCCAAGTGAGGGCGTCTTCAAGTATGGGAGCCATTTTTTGCGTGTAGCCATCATGGTGAATGCCGATAAAAATTCTCACTTCAAGACCTGTTGGCACGGCGGAGCGGATGGCGTCGCAGACCTCGCGGCCGTCGAGGTTCATAAAGTCGAGACAACCCGAGGCAAAGCTCACCTCCATGTAGCGGATATTCCGCGCGAGGCGGTCGGCAAAGACAGCGCAGGCGCACTCGTGGTAGCGCTCGGGGGAAATGAAAAAATCCCCGACATAGCCGAGAAGCTCGGATTCGAAGTGGGCAAAGTCACGGAAGCGGAAATCCGGCGCCCATGAGGCAGGCACGCTCTGGTATTTTCCCGGATTGGCGGCTTGGAGGAGCGGCCAAAGCAGGGCGCCTTCGATATGAAGGTGGGTTTCCGTTTTCGGCAGGGATTTGATGAAATCGTAAAGGCTGACGTCCATTTTTTAGTGAAGCAAAGAGCGCAGCATTTCCTCGAAGTCCCCAGCGGCATTTTGACTGGTGGTGGAGGCTCCCGCAATTCGGGCGCGGCGGCAGGCAGCGGCATGGGCCACAGGGTCCGAGGCCCAATCAAGAAGGATGCCTGCGAGGTCAGACGGTTTCGAGGGATCGATGACAAGCCCGGCATCCTGCTCAAAAATCAACCGCGCAGCCTCCGAGTCCGCCGGACCAATGAAAAGGCAGGGACGCCCTGCGGCAAGCACCCCGTAAACTTTGCTGGGAACCACAAGGCCAGAGAGGTTCGGCCGCATGGTGACGAGGTGGGCATCCCCCGCTGAGAGGCTTTCCGAGAGTTTGGCCGCAGGCTGGGAAGGTAGGAACCTGATGTTTGTGAGACCCTTTGCGGCAGCGGCGCGCTGAACCTCTGCTCGTCGGGGTCCATCGCCGATCATGAGAAACACGATATGCCGACCCTGGAGAATTTCGGCGGCCTTGAGCACGGCATCGAAATCGTGGGCAAGGCCCATGTTTCCCGAATAAACGACCACGAAGTCTCCTTCGAGATGGTTTTCACGGCGGAACGGATTGTTTTTATGGTCGATCGGCGTCACAGGAGGAGCCCAGTTCGGAATGTTAAAAATACGGGCATAGGAAACACCACGCTGGACGAGGCGGGATGTCATGCAGTGACCGATGGAAACGACCGCATCGCAGCGCTTCAATGCCTCGCTGGAGAGCAAGCGCAGCAAAGCCACGAGTGGCTTCCCCTTCGGCAGGACACCCAGTTCCTCGGCAACCTCGGGATAGAGATCCTGAGCCCAATGAATGACCTTATTGCGCTTGAAAAAACCAATCATCGGCCCGAGCACAGCGAGCATGGGAGGGTCCGTCAAGGTCGCAACAAAATCCGTTCGCGGCAGAAGCAAAGCGCGAGCAAGCAACCACGGGATCATCACAAAATAACTCGCGGCACGCAGAATGACGCTGCGGCGGGAAAGCGCCACGCCGGCACGGTTGATACGAACGCCCCGCCGGGTTGCGACCTTCGGCTCGCCGGTTTCGCCCGTTGTCAGAACGGAAACCTCCCACCCCCGCGTGGCGAGCGCCTCGGCGATGTCGCGCAGCATTTCTCCCGTCGCACCGGATGCGGGGGGATAGACGCGATTGATGAAGAGGATGGATGGCATGGAATTAGCGGTCGATAGACAATGTGGAGTTTTTAACCCATGGAGTGATGCCGTGGAATATCCAATACGCAGGGATTTTCCACATTTCGATCCGGGCCCACGCGTCCTCTTGATCTCGTCCTCGCGGGGTGTCCCACCATCCGATTCGGGAGGTGGTGACGCCGAATTCGAATCCGGGGATGCGTTGCTGGAAGGTGGCTAAGGCACGGCGGGCGTGGAAAGAGGAAGTGACCAACAAGACACGCCGCACACCAGCGGCTTCGAGTAGGGGCTTGGCGAAGTCGGCGTTCTCCAGAGTGGACTTCGATTCCTTTTCAATGGTGATGCGATCCTCCGGAACTCCACCGCTCAAAAGAGCGCGGCGATTGGCTTCGTGGTCGCCCGTTCCAATGATAAAAACCTTCGAAGCCACTCCCTCGCGGTAGAGCTTGGCTGCGGCGACTGGACGGGCCTGTGACTCGCCGCCGAGGACGAGAATGGCATCGGCTTGAGAAATCGGTGACTCGATGACGAGAAGGCTGCGCCAAACTTTTGAAAACCAGACTGAATAGCCCGATACGACGGCGGCGAGCAGAACGCATGCAAGAGTAACCGCGCAAAAAGCCAGACTGCGCAGAGGCGGTTTCATCCCAACTTCGGGGCCGCATCCGCGAGCAGGGTTTCGTAATCCATGACACGGTCGGGCAGATTGAATGCGAGGACTTTTGTAAGCGATGCACGCCGCATGCGAACGAGCGAGTCGCTGTCAGTCAGTATGGAGCGAAGACTGTGGCCAAAAGCCTGCGGCGTGAGATCGCAGAAGAGGCCGTTTGTGTCGTCATCGATCACATCACTCAACCCGCCAATGCGGCTGCCTACGATTACCAAACCATGCCTGAGCGCTTCAATTCCCGCCATGGGAAGCCCTTCGGAAGTAGAGGTCATGAGAAGAACATCCGCCATGGCGAGGCGTTTGGAAACCTCCTCCCCTGCAAGCCAACCCGAAAAGGTGACGCGACCCTCCAGAGCGCATGAGCGCACGAGATTCCGCATCGTTTCGGAGAGCGGGCCTTCGCCAATCACTTCAAAGTGCCACGGCAGGTCTTTGACGAGCTCAAGAGATTGAATCGCAAGAAGGGGATTTTTTTGAATACTCAAACGACCAAGCATGACGATGCGCGGTGGCTTGCCCGCTTGGAGAGTCGCTGGCGGGGGAATCATAGGAACCCCGTTGAGAATGACTTTGGCTCGGACACCGCAATTTTTTTCGGCGAGGTCCGCGACAAATCCGCTCACGGCAGTGACTGCAGCGGCTTTTTTCCAGATCGGTTGGATGAACGGCCCGAGCACGCGGAAGAGGGAGTCCGTTTGCTCGGGCACGCCACCGGGAACATCGCCGAGGTGGGCTGTGAGCAGATAGGGGATGCCTGTGAGTTGATGCAGGGCGAAAGCCAAGGCGCCGGTAGGAACGACAAAGTGGGCGTGAATGACATCCGGTTTCCAAGTGCGGCAGAGATTCCAGGCAAGGAAAAAGGCTGTGAGAAGATAAAATGCCATCTCCGGCACCGAGCAGGTGTCCTCACGCCTGCGGAAAGACTGCGGGCGGAGAACAGTGACTCCATTGACCACCTCCTCACGGGGCAGGTGGCGCAGACCAGCGGAGACGACGCGCACCTCGTGACCATTGCGAACAAGCCCCTCGGCAACGGATGCCGCCACGCGTCCCCCACCCCCGCCTACTGGGGGGTATTCGTAACAAAGGACGAGAATTTTCATGGCAGGAAGCGGTCGTAGATTTCCTCCACGGCGGAGGTCATTCGCTCAACGGAAAAGCTGGCTTCGACCTTGGCGCGGGCATTTTGCGCGATGCGTGAGGAGAGTTCGGCGTCTTGCAGCAAAGCAGCCGTGCTTTCGACAAAGAGGGCCGCATCATCGGAAGGGACAAGAAATCCCTCGCGGCCGTCGCCGATGACTTCGGCTATGCCATCAAGCTGCGAAGCCACGACAGGAAGCCCCATGGCCATGGCTTCAAGGAGCGTCATCGGCAGGCCCTCATAGCGCGATGGCATGAGAAGGACATCCGCCGCGAGATAGACCAAGCGGGTGTCGGCCACATAGCCCGAGAAGGTGACACGATCCGCGATGCCGAGAGCGGCTGCCTTTTCGCGCAGCATCTTTTCCTCGGGTCCATCGCCCGCCAGGAGGAAGTGCAGATCGGAAAAGCGCGGGGCGAGCTGGGCGGCGATGTCAAGGAAGAGTGAGAAGTTCTTCTGGGGATTGAGCCGACCGACGCCGGCCACGACGCGCGCAGAGGCGGGCAACCCGAGTTCAACGCGGGCCTGGTCGCGCCGTGCAACTGCAGGACTGAAGCGGCGGAGGTCGATGGCATTCGGCACGAGGGTGACATCACTCGAAGGAATGGATTCGCGGGTGATCAAAAAATCTCTGCAGGATGCCGAAACGGCGACGATGTGGCTGGCAAAGCGGTTTGAGAAGCGGTCCAAGGCGAGAAGCAGGCGACTCTCGGCCCGGCGGGTGTCGTTTGTGTGGTCGTGGTTGATGACCACTGGAACTCCAAGCAGGGCGCCAAGTGGCTTGGCGATGATATTGGAGGGGATGAGGTGGCAGTGGAGGATATCCGGCCTATCCGCAAGAAGGCGCCATGGAATCGAAGCGAGATAGAAGGGAAATAACCTGTGCGGGGAGAGCGAGTGGACTTTGACACCGGCCTGCCTGAGTCGCTCCCAATAAATGCCGTGGCCGTGCATCGTGGCGACTTCGTGGCGGAAGCGGGCACTCCCGCAGGTCGCCAGATTCAGAACAACCTCCTGTGCCCCCCCGAGGTGGAGGCTGTCGATGATATGGAGGACGCGTTTCACGGGAATTTTCTCATCTGCCACTGTTGCCAAACATATTCACACCAGAGGAAGAGGCGTTCATCCGATTGCCCGGCGAGGTGGGCGGAGAGCTTTTCGCGCAGCAGGGGCGAATTTGCCTCAGGTGCGATGCGACCGCTGCGGAGCCAGCTTCCAACCGGTGTGCCGAAGCCTTTTTTGTTCCGGTAGATGATCTCATGGGGAAGCAATCCTTCGACGGCGCGCTTGAGCAGGTATTTCGTAGTCTTGCCCCGAAGTTTGTAATGGTGCGGCAGGCGCCGGGCGAAGTCGGCGACCTCGATGTCGAGGAATGGGCTCCGCACCTCAAGGGAATTCATCATGCTGGCGCGGTCGGCTTTGGCAAGAATGCCGTCCTGCAGATAAATCTCGGTGTAGAACTGAAGCGTTCGGTCCACCGGATTCGTGCCGAAGCAAGATTCCCACGCATCGATCGCCTCGCTGTAGATTTCCTCCACACTGAAGCGGGAGTCGGTGAGACGGGCCAGTTCGGAGGGTTCCAGAGCACCGAGCCATACAGGGTTCCAAAGGCGCGACGGATGATCCAGGCCACGCAGCGTGCGTTTGATTTTAAAATCGAGGCTGATATTGGCGTGCGAGACTGGGAGGCGGGCTGCCAGGAGGCGGAGAGCGGAATGCAGGGGCCGGGGAACAAGGCTGGAATAAAGACCCGCCAAACGCAGCGCGCGAAAGGGGTCGTAACCCGCAAACAGCTCGTCGCCGCCGTCGCCGCTGAGGGCAACGGTGACATGACGACGCGCAAAACGACAGAGCAGCCAAGTCGGCAGAAGCGATGCGTCGCCTTGGGGCTCATCGAGCAGATCAAAAATGCCGGGCATGGACTCCAGCGCGGCTTCGAGGCTCAGCGTCTCGGTGTGGTGGTCAGTTTTTAAAAACTCGGCGACTTGCGCGGCAAAGGCCGATTCGTCAAAGCTCGGCTCCTTGAAGCCGATCGTGAAGGTCTGGAGTGTGCGATCTTGCAGACCTCGCGCTGCCAAAGCGGCAATCGTTGAGGAGTCGAGACCGCCACTCAGGAAGATGCCGAGCGGGACATCGGCCACAAGGCGGCGGCGGGTAGCGCGGGTGAGAATTTCCAGCAGTTCCGCGGCGAGTGTGGATTCGCTTTTTTGCGACTCTTCCGGCTCCAGCGTGTATCGCCAGTAGCGGGCCATGCGTGGCGAACCATCATCCACCGCAAGCGTGAGATGGTGGGCAGCGGGGAGTTTGTAAATGCCTTCGATAGCAGAGTGAGGTGCCGGAATGAGCGCATGGGCGAGAAACTTGACCCGGGCGATTTCCGACTGGTTGCGCGGCGCAAGCGGGTGCTCGAGAAGCGAGGTCAACTCCGAGGCGAAGGCCAAGGTGCCGTTTCGATAAAAATAGTAGAGGGGCTTTTTTCCAAAGCGATCGCGGGCCAGAAAGAGACGCCGCGTGCGGGCATCGTAAATGGCAAACGCCCACATGCCATTGAGACGGGAAAGCATCCCCTCCCCCAATTCTCGCCATGCGTGGAGCAGGACTTCGGTATCCGAGTGGTCTGTTGCGAAAAGGTGTCCCTTGGCGAGGAGTTCGCTGCGGAGTTCCGCGTGATTGTAGATTTCACCATTGAAAACAATGGCTAGGGAGCGATCAGCGGAAACCATCGGCTGCGCGCCACAGGCGAGATCGATAATCGAGAGGCGGCGGTGGCCCATAAAAACACCGGCATCCGCTTTTTCAAAATAACCCTCCGCATCAGGCCCACGGTGCGTGAGACGGCGGGTCATACGCTGCAAATCCGCGCTATCGCCCGCGCCGAGGAATCCGGCTATGCCGCACATCAGACCGGGCCGGCTTGTCCCTCGCAGTTCCGAGTTCTGCTCACGAGGTAGATGGATTTATTCTGAGACTCGTGGAATGTGCGGGTGATCATTTCGGCAAGCAATCCCATGAGCATACAAATAACTCCTGTCATAAAGGAAAAGACAGCCATCATCGGCAGAGGAGTTCCTGTGAAGTAATAACCCCGCGTCCGCATGTAAATCGCCCATGCGCCGAAAACAAACGAGGCGATAAAAAACATGAAGCCCCAGAAGCCAAAAAGATACATCGGCTTGAGCATGTATTTGTCGAGAAAGCGGACAGTGAGGAGGTCCATCACGACCTTGAGAACCCGCTCCAGACCATACTTTGAGTGCCCGGTCTTGCGAGCATGGTGGCCAACAGGGAGTTCCGTGATGCGTGCGCCGTGCCACTTCGCGTAGATCGGCAGGAAGCGGTGCATCTCGCCATAGAGTCGGACGCCCTTGATGACCTCGGAGCGGTAGGCTTTGAGAGAGCAGCCGAAGTCGTGGAGTTTCACTCCCGAGACAGCCGAAATAAGTTTGTTGGCCAAAATGCTCGGCAGGTTGCGCTGAAGCGCGTTGTCCTGACGATCTTTTCTCCAACCGGAGCAGACCTCGAAACCTTCATCGAGCTTGGCCACGATACGGGGGATGTCCTGCGGATCGTTCTGACCATCGCCATCGAGGGGAATAATGATATTGCCGCTTGCGAAGTCGAAGCCGGCCATCATGGCCGCCGTCTGACCGAAGTTTCGGCGGAAGTGCACGACTTTGACCTGCGGATTTTTTTCCGCCAGGCCATCGAGGAGCTCGGCACTGCCATCTTGACTCCCGTCATTTACAAAAATGATCTCCCAGTTCTCAGGAAAGTGCCGGTGCATGACGGCCTGAACTTTTTCAAAAAGCGGCGCCAAGGCCTCGCGCTCGTTATAAACCGGAACGGTGAGTGAAATCATGCAAAAATAGAACGCCTCCCGTTTTCAATTCGGAGGGCGCGGGCGTCAAGGCAATCCCGATCAACAAAGCCCTCAGAGGCTCGGATCCTGACGCACGTAGTTATAGCGGGTTTCAAAGCCCAGCTCAGGTGGAAACTCTGAGTAGCCGGAGTTGATCCATGGAATATCGCTGCGATAGGGAGGAGTGTAGCCGCCTTTATGAGTTGGGAACGGAAAGAGAGCGACCTCGTAAATCCCATAGCCAAGCCTTGCGAAAACGCGACCGGTGCCGCGCACGAGACCATAGCTCAGGGCCGCAGCATTTCCTTCCATGTCATTCACAACCGCCCACTGATAGGGAATCTCAGTGATTCCGAAAGCGATGTTCCCAAGTCCGCGCCCAAGTTTTCGTGTGGGACCGAAGTCCGATGCCGGCGGAGCTTGGATGTCTGCAACGGCCGTAGCGCAAAGCGCCAAGGAAAGAAGGGAGCAAAGAAAGACTTTCATGCTGCTTTTTCTAAAAAGTCCACATCGGTCAGGCAAGCACGAAATCTCAGTGGCAATGCTTTAAAAAAACTCAGCGCGTTTGCTACTGACACTCACTTTTCGCGAGAGGATCATGTTTTTCAGTCAATCCCAGAAACTCGGCAACGAAGGAATTTGCGGGGTTGTTGCGCACTTCCGTTGGCGTGCCGCTTTGTTGGATCGTGCCTTTGTCGATGAGGATGACGCGGTCGGCGACTTCGAAGGCCTCGTCCTGGTCATGCGTGACGAAGATCGTGGTGAGGCGCATGAGGTCGTGGAATTCGCGCAGCCAACGGCGAAGGTCTTTCCGGACCTTGGCGTCGAGGGCGCCAAAGGGTTCGTCAAGCAGGAGCACCTCGGGGCGGTTGGCCAATGCACGGGCGAAGGCAACCCGTTGGCGCTGTCCACCGGAGAGCTGGGTGGGCAAGCGTTTCTCATAGCCTTCCAGTTGCACGGCGCGCAGAAGCTCGGTGACACGCTCACGGATGGCGGATTCCGGCGGACGCTTGGAGCGCGGAAGGACGCGGAAGGAAAAGGCAATATTCTCGTAAACATTCATGTGGTTGAAGAGCGCGTAGTGCTGGAAAACAAAGCCGGCCTTGCGCTGATAGGCAGAGAGATCAGTGACATCGCGGCCATGAAAGAAAATACGGCCGTCGCGCGCATCAGCGAATTCGAGTCCTGCAATGACACGGAGCAGCGTGGTCTTACCCGAGCCGCTTGGGCCGAGAAGAGCAATGAGTTCTCCTTCGCGGATATCGAGGGAAACCTCGCGCAGGGCGGGATGGAGACCGAATCGTTTGGTGATGTTTTGTATGGCGATGCTCATGGTGCGGTTGAGAATGAGGAGGCGCGAAGCTCCTGCTCGGCGCGCCATTCGGCGCGGGTTTTGAGGATGAGGGTGATGATGGCTAAAAGTCCAAGGACAGAGGCGACGGCGAAGGCCGATGCGAACTGGTATTCGTTGTAAAGAATCTCGATGTGGAGGGGCATGGTATTGGTTTTTCCCCGAATGTGACCGGAGACGACCGAGACGGCCCCGAATTCGCCCATGGCACGTGCATTGCAGAGGATGATGCCGTAGAGGAGGCCCCATTTGATTTTCGGCAGAGTGATGCGCCAGAGAATCTGCCAACCATTCGCACCAAGCGTCAGAGCAGCCTCCTCCTCTTTCATGCCCTGTGCCTGCATGAGCGGAATGAGCCCTCGGGCCACGAAGGGAAAGGTGACAAAGATCGTGGCCAACACCATGCCGGGAACGGCAAAAATGATGCGGATTTCATGCTCGCGAAGCCACGGGCCAAACCAACCCTGCGCACCAAAGACGAGCACATACAGCAAGCCAGCGATGACAGGTGAAACCCACAGCGGGAGATCGATGAGTGTGATCAGAAACGAACGCCCGCGGAACCGGTAGCGGGTCACGCACCACGCTGCCGCGATACCGAAAACCGTATTCAACGGAACGCTGATCGCCGCAATGAGAAGCGTGAGAACGATGCTGTGGCGCGTGTAGGGGTCACGGAAGGTCTCCAAAAAGGCGGCGCCCCCCTTCGAGAATGCCCCTTCAAAAACCACTACCAGTGGGAAAAAGAGGAAAAGGAGAAAAAATACCAGAGTCGCACTTATGAGAAGCGTTCGGACGGCGAGGCTATCCCCCGTGGCGCGGAGAGGTTGGCTGCTGTTAATGTTGATCGATGTGGCACCTGGCATTTTAAGAATTTTTTTAAGCCGTTCCATTGCGGGAGTTGTTCCAAGCTTGGAGGCCGTTTGAGATGAGAAGAATGACCAATGAGGCGCAGAGCATCACAAAACCAAGTGCCGCAGCACCGGAGTAGTCGTATTGCTCGAGCTTGCTGATGATCAGCAGCGGGGTGATTTCCGTTTCGAAGGGTATGTTTCCCGCAATGAAAACGACCGACCCGAATTCACCGACGGCGCGACCGTAGGCCAAGGTCACGCCGGTCAGGATGGATGGCAGGAGCGCGGGAAAAATGACGCGCCGGAACGTTTGCCAGCGGTTTGCACCGAGGCAGGCGGCCGCCTCTTCGAGCTCGGCCGAAAGCTGGAGAATGACCGGCTGCACGGTCCTCACGACGAAGGGAAATCCGATAAATGTGAGAGCAATAAAAATACCGATCTGGGTGAAGGCGATCCTTATTCCATGGGGCTCGAGGAGGGCGCCGATCCAGTCATTCGGTGCGTAGATAGCTGTGAGGGCGATGCCGGCAACGGCCGTCGGTAGAGCGAAGGGCAGATCGACCATGGCGTCGAGGATTCTCCGCCCCGGAAAGCGGTAGCGGGCCAGCACCCATGCGGCCATCACCCCGAACACGCCATTCAGAAGAGCCGCCAGAAAAGAAAGCCCGAAACTCACGCGGTAGGATGCCACCACGCGCGGATCGGTGACGGTTTGCCAGAAATGTTCCCAGCTTCCCGAGAAGATACGCATGGCTAGTGCACTCATCGGAATAAGCACGATCAATCCCATGTAAAGCAGCGTGTATCCGAGAGAGAGCCCGAAGCCCGGTAGAATGTGGCGTCGTCGCATCAGATATTCTGCGCCTCCGAAATCAACCCCCGGAAACGCTCCAGCATGGTCGATATGGCAGAGGTGTGTGCTTTGATCTGGGCGTCAAGCGGAGCCGTTTGAGGTGTCTCAAAGACGATCTCAAATGGCTTTGGCTTCTGCGTGGGCGGCGCGCCGAGGATGCCTGTGTAGCCTTGCTCGATGATGCCCATATTGGCCTGGAAGTTGTCGATGCTGCGGTCGAAATTGCGAGGGAGGTGCCGCGAAGCCGCTTCCAAGGCCGGTTCCAGCACATGCCGCGTGAGCTGATGCCCCTTGGCAAAGCCATAGATGCCCTCGCTCGTGTCGTCGGTGTGGAGAGCAATAATGCCATCGAATGCGAGACGCATGAGCTGACCTTCCAGCATGAGAACCTCGATCTCACTGGAGCCGCGCCAGAACTCCCGGTTCATGTCGGCCCCGCTCTTGAGCCAGCGCGCATTGCGGGAGAAGCCCCACGGATTGCAGACTGGGTAGATGAAAAGCTCGTATCCCAGCGCCGGAGCCGGGTTCTCATGTAAATCCTGGATCAGATCAAGCGCCGCCAATACGCCGCTCTCCTCGTCGCCATGCACACCTGCAAAAATCCCCACACGCAAGAAACTGCTCCGGTCGCCGGGACCGGTGAAAAGAAAACGCGGGAGGGTTGTTGTCACTCCCCGTGGATCAGTGAACTCGAGGTGCGCGGAAAATAGACGATCCGAGCGGCTCGCGAGCTTTTCCATGCGATTCAACAAGGTGGCAACCGAGCGGCGGATGGCGGTTTCCCTGACTTCAGTGGCGTGGAGTGTTTTCATAAAAGAAATTTCAAATCCGGCTGCCCCCCGCTTTCGGCGCGGGGAGCAGCCTCTTTCGAGTGTTGTTCAGTTCAAGGGCGGTAGGGTTTGTAGATGCGGTCGAAGACTCCGCCATCGTTGAAGTGCTCTTTCTGGGCCTTCCTCCATCCGCCGAAGTCCTCGATCGTCACGAGTTCGATCTTCGGGAATTTCGCCGCATATTTCGCAGCGGCAGCGGCATCACGCGGCCGATAGAAGTGGCGTCCAATGATGTCCTGCGCCTCGGGCGTGTAGAGGAACTCCACATAGGCTTGGGCGACTTCGCGCGTGCCCTTGCGGTCCACCACCTTGTCCACCACAGCAACCGGCGGCTCGGCAAGAATGCTTAGCGACGGGGCTATAATCTCATACTGGCCGGGATACTGCTTCTGGATGAGATGCGCCTCGTTTTCCCAAGAGAGGAAAACATCCCCCATGCGCCGCTCGGTGAAGGTGATCGTCGATCCGCGGGCGCCGGTGTCGAGCACGGGGACATTCGAATACAACTTCGAAACGAATTCCCGAGCCTTCTTGTCATCGCCTCCATTTTGGCGGAGAGCGTAGGCATAGGCCGCGAGGTAATTCCAACGCGCCCCACCGGATGTCTTCGGGTTGGGAGTGATGACCTTGACTCCGTCCTTGGTGAGATCATTCCAGTCCTTGATGCCTTTCGGATTGCCCTTCCGAACGACAAAAACAATCGTCGAGGTGTAAGGCGAGCTGTTGTGAGGCAGGCGGCTCTGCCAATCCTTCGGCAAAAGCCCCGACTGATCGGAGATGGCATCGACGTCGTAGGCAAGAGCAAGCGTTGCCACATCCGCTTCCAATCCGTCCACGATGGAACGCGATTGTTTACCCGAGCCCCCGTGGGACTGGTCAATCGCGATGGAATCGCCAGTTTTTGCTGCCCACTGCTTGGCGAACGCTTTGTTAACCTCGCTGTAGAGTTCCCGCGTGGGATCGTAGGAAACATTGAGGATTTCTTGGTTGGCAGCTTGAAGTCCCGTCGTGCCGGCGATGGCGGCAAGGACTGCGAGTTGGGTTATTTTATTCATAGTGATTAGAAGTAAGTTTGGAATTGTGTGGTGATGGCATTGGCATCCGGGCGATTGGCTCCATTTGCCGCTCCGCCGATGAAACTGGTGTAGTCGTATTGCAGAGTGAGTTTTGCGTTGTCGTTGAGGATCCAGTTCAGACCCGTTCCAAATGTGGTCGAGCGCTCGGCCTGCGTATTCGGGTCTGCATAGATCGGGAAGGCGTTGGAATCCACAGTTAGCTGCCCGACACGGGCCGTGATTAGAAGAGCCCCCCACCCTCCGGTCGAGGGACTGAACTTGCGGCGAGGTGAGATGGCGCGGAACGAGTTCTCCTCACCCGTGAGCATGTAGGAAGCGGCGATCTGCCAGCCGAAGTTGGTCAAGTTCGTGCTGTATTCCTGAATCGTTGTGCTGTTGGAAGTCGTGGAGAAACTTCCGATCGTCTTGCCCTTTGAATCCACGACATTGGTTTTTTTGACGACCGCCTTGGTAGTGCTCTGAGTGCCGCTTACGCCGACAGTGGACCATGCCGCTTCAGCGTAAAGCCCGAATGGACCCCAGAAATACTGGAGATTCGGCACGAAACGCGCCTGCTCTCCGGGATTCGCTGCTGTGGCATTCACGGTGGTCGAGCGGTATTTGAAGAACGACTGCTGGTTGGCCGTGGCATAGGTGCCAAGCCCGTTGAGCTGCGGCGCGTAGGTCACACCGGCTCCTGCTGTGAGTTTTTTCAAAGGAACGATGCTCGTCTTGGCAAAGGGAGTCAGCGCGAGGCGGGCTTCAAAGTCCTTCGTATTCTGCCCGGAAGTCGAAACATTCGAGCTTCCGCCATCCGGAGCCCCATTAAAGAGACCGGCGTAATACTCGGCCAATCCATCACCCACATTGCCCCAGAGCATCGCGCCCACCGTGCGGTTCGGAACGAGGTATGTGGTGGTGATGAGATCTGTAAACCAACGGGCGTGGGCAGACTGCCACCGCTCGATGCCAATAGGGCTCTTCATTTTGCCGACTCGCAGCTGGAGCCAATCAAACGCTTTGGCCCCGACATAGGCATCCTGCACGGTCGTGCTCGTGGCGTTATCTACGCCGTTCGTTTGGAAGTCCGTCTGCAGCTTCCAATCGAAGTTTTGGAACGCCGTGCCTTCCAGATTGAGACGCGCACGGCGAATGAGAAAGGTGGATGTGCCATCCGGCGTATTGATGAATGTCCGCAACTGAGGCTGAAGAAGACCGCCAATTTTGAATTTGAAGGCGCCCTCATCGGTAACCGTTGTGGTTTCCACAGGAATGCCGTCAGGTCCGACCTCCGTGCGCGTGGTGCGAATGCCAGGACTCGAAAAATTCAGCCCCTTGGAATCCAGAGTCACCGATGGCAACTTCTCGAGCTTTTCTTTCAAAGCGTCATCGCCTGTAGATGTCTTTTGACTGCTCTCCAAGGCCGCGACTTTTGCCTCCAGAGCCTTGAGCTGTGCCCGCAACTCGGCGAGATCGTCCTGGGCATGGAGCGGTTGCACTTGAATGGCACTGATGGCCAGGATTCCAAGAATTCCACGAGACAATCGCTGGGATGTCTGCGCGAAACGCGTGGACTTGTTCTTTATATTTTTAGTCATTTTATATTTTTAAAAAATGCCAAAAACTCCCAGGAAAGGGTCGTTTCAAGCTGTATGGTTTTTTAGCCTCCCGTGATCGGGTGGGATGAAATTTTATCGGTTTCGCCACTCGCCAATCTAAGCCGACGCGTTTGGCGAATCTCCGTGACGCGTGAGTCATGCACAACAATCTCAACAACCCCGAAACGGATCCCCCGGATGGCCTGCAAGATTTCCTCTTCAGGCAGCGCTGGTGCGGGAGAGTTGTTTTGAGAATATGCACTCATTTGTTGATAGGTTCAGTAATGTTTTATTTAACCAACTAAAAAGGTCAACATTATTTTTGAAAAAAATTTCGACAAGAAAATGAGGCTTATCGAGAGGAAGGCATCGAAACACGCGAGGGCCTTTTAGATTTGAAAATCCGCATCCGAACCGGCCAGCTTCATGGGAACGGCGAAGGGGATCGGGAGGCCATCCTGTCGGAGTTTTTCGAGGGAGAACTCGGAGACTTGGGCGAGTGTGTGGCGCTCAAGGACATTCATGATGGCATAGCGGACAGCGAGCAGTCGGGAGGAAGACCTCTATACTCCTCGTCGGCGCGCCGCACTTTTTGTATCGCAGGCCGAGCATTGAGAGCGGCGTGCCGCACTTGACTCTCGGCGTGCCGCATTCCAATGCTGTCGCGCGGGCTTGGGAACTCGGCGAACCGCATCAGCACCGCGGCTCGCGAGCTTCGCATGGCGACCGCAGGCATTCGTCCGGCAGCGCGCGGTGTCGGGATGCTCGCGTGCCGCCTTCAAAGTGCGGTGCGCGGGTCTTTTGACTTGGCGTCCTGCCACGGCAGGGCGGCGCGCCGAGATCAGTTGCTCGTCGTCCGCGTTCGTAACCCGGCGCGCCGCATTCGAAGCGCCATGAGCGGCCCTTTTTTCTCCGTTTCTTCGGCATCGAGCCCGGTGCGGGCAAATAAAAAAGGCGTTCCTCTTGCGAGGAACGCCTTTGTTCATGGGGCTGTTTCCGGACCTCAGGCGGAGGTCGCTTCGGGCGGCTGATCTTTCTTCTTCGCAGGTCTCGCGAACCTCTGTTTCAGCGCATCCTGCTGCTCGGGCATGCGGGTGCACGCCGCCGGCGTTTTCAGCACGGCGTAGATGCTCCGCGTCGCTCCGAAGAGCCAGTTGCCAGAGACCAAAAGGGCATCATCCACTTTTGATTTCATGTCGCTGAGGTGCGCTTGAATGAGGCTCAGATTTTTCATGAGCTCATCCTGCGCCAACAGGGTTTCCAACTCGATGGCTCTCGGAAGCACGCCTTCGTCCTTCCGCGCGGATTCGATTGCCAAATCCACGAAGCCTCGGGTCTTGATGCCCAGTTTCGACATGCGCTTGCGCTCCAGCGGAGTCAGCGCCGGAAGTGCTGGCAACATCGCTTGCAGGTTGTTGATGGTTTCTACGATCGAGTCCACATCCTCATTCGTCAGGGTGACCTGGGCGAATGCGTAGTTGGCTTCGAGGTTTCTCTCCGCCGGAGCGGAGACTGTCGTTTTGGTATCTATGGATTTCATAGGACTCCAAATAAACATATCAGTATTTTACTTTCAACTTTAATGTTTACACTGGTCGTATTATGAGTATTTACTACCTCATGCCCTCAAAATCTGTTGAAAACAAAGCGAAACAAGCGATCACCGGGAGTCCTCTTGGCAAGCTGCGAAGTCTCATTGGATGGACTCGGCAGGAGTGTGCGAACTATGCAGACGTGAGCCTCGCCTCGCTGCAAAACTACGAACGGGGATTTGCTCCGCTGCCCCTGGAGGTGGCCCGCGCCCTTGAGAGCACCTGCGGCGTGAATGCCGAGCAGCTGCATGAGCAATCAAAGATCTGGCACGAGAGCCGCGGCAAAACCAAACCCCAGAATCCTGTGACCATGGGAGGGAATACCTACCATGCGGATACTTTTAAAAACTACTGCAGCGCGCGGCTCTCGAGCCATGACCAGGCAAAAGCCATCAAGGATATTTCCACTCGCGTCAATCTGCTGCTGGGCGCCTTGGGAGAGAAGCCCCACCTCTTCCGCACCGCCTACCGCGCGCTTGTGCAAAACCTGGACGGCCTTCTCAAGCAAACTGGACTCTCCGTCGCTGAAATGTCCGAATTCGCCTCGCAGGGTGCCAAAGTCGAGGAGATGGAGTGGACCTTGGGGGAACTTGGTGCGGAGCCGGAAATCGCGCAGAGTCCCGACTGGATCAAAGCCGACTTGATGAAGAAATTTGGCATATTGGACAAAGTGAAAATTCAAAAAACCGAGTTCGACTTCTGGCCGTCTGATATTGTCTTCTTTCCGCAGGATCAGGAAAAAATGACTCCCGATTGGATCCTTTGCAAACGCCACATCTGGCGAATCACTTTGCCCGACCAATCCCTGCTCACCATTCCCTTCAATCAATTCGAAGCCTCGGGATTGCTTGCCCGCACTGCGTCCGCAGCGCCCTCGCCGCACGGGGTGACTATTGCAGAGTCCCGAAGAAATCTGGAGCTGACACACTTCCCAAAAAGCAAGAGCTGACCCAGCGCAAGCCTCTCACGGAGACACAAAGACACGGAGAAAAGTTCTCGGCCGGAACGCCGACGTCCTCGTCGGCATGAGCACCTCATAGCGAGGACACTACGGCAACTCCGCCAAACCCAATGCGTCAAAATGCGGGGCCAATTCTTGCGCTTGATGGATTCAAACGCGTGATTAAATATCAAGAATTTAGCCTTCTCTGAAAAAGCTTTGTCAAGAGTTTAAATTTCTTTTCATTTATTATCAGCAGCTTGCAAATAATGCGCAGTCGACCGTTTCAGATATTTGCTTTTAAAAACCGATAGCTCGGGGC